>Ga0209415_10004126_pt1 | contig 26730 bp, 23 predicted proteins | sample PeaSoiSIISIP2007_FD_187696 | JGI IMG/M metagenome (GOLD analysis project Ga0209415, IMG submission 187696) | Peat soil microbial communities from Weissenstadt, Germany - SII-SIP-2007 (SPAdes) (version 2) | ecosystem: Environmental > Terrestrial > Soil > Wetlands > Peat | place: Germany... | reverse complement strand
CAGCACACCCGGAGACGACCGGAAGTCGTGCACTGGAGAACATCGACTCGTAGAAGACCGGACGGGTGGCGCGTGAGCAAGCGGTTTTCATGTCTCTTCCGGAATCACTCGTTGCAAAAACACGTTCATCAACACTTCCTGCAGCGTGCCATTCAAACTGCGGAAGAGACGGCTCTTCAAACCGAGATACGGCTGCGTTCCTGCGAACAGGTCCTGGATCAATACGCGGAATCGCGGGCTACGGCGGATGAAATCCACCATGCGCGAGGGAACCGCGCTGAAGAGGAAACGTCCCAAAAAAATGCGCTTGGCGAGTGTAGCCCCGAACTCCAGGTCAGCCGTAAAGTCGCGGCACAGCAGATTGCGGTAAGCTTGCGCCCGCTCGGCCAGCGAGTGCGACTCGTTGAGCACCACCTCGCTCGCCAGGTCGCCCGATCGCATCGCATAGTACAGACCTTCGCCGGTGATCGGATCCACCAAGCCCCCAGCGTCGCCCACCGCCAGCCACCCTTCACCAGCCAGGCGATTCTTTTTCCAACCGGAGTGTTCGAGCGACGGAAGCATGTGGCCGTAGAAGGATGCGCCCTTGTACGCGATGCCTTTCCGAGTCATGTATTGCTCCAGTCGCGCGCGCAAGGCCTGCGCCGGCTCGCCCTTGCCGCAGATTCCCACCGAAAGATGACCGCAGCGCGGGAACACCCAGATATAGCCCTCCAGGTTTGGCAGGAACTGGATGTCGATGTGATCTTGCGCGGACGGCACATAGTATCCGAGAGCGTACATCGTGTCGGCGGCCGTCCACTCCGTTCCTACGTTGCGCAACGAATTGCGGGCTCCCGTTGCCACGATGCAGAAGTCGGCTTCGAGCTGCCCATGCCGCGTCTTCAGACGCCATCCACGGCCACCGCGCTCAAGGCCCAGCACGCGCGTCTTCTCCAGTTGCGCACCGGCAAGTTCGGCGCGCTCCAGCAGCATGCGATTCAAATCCACTCGCGAATAGATCAATAGCGGACTGTTCAGGTCCATTGCGACAGCGCCAGCCGGGTGCGCTGCGATGCGCGTCTGATGGATGATCTTTTTTGGTACGTTGTTCTCGAGCAAAAACGGGTACCGCGTGTAGGCCTTGTAGGTCAGGCCCCCGCCGCAGGGCTTTTCCCAAGCCAGCTTTTCGTCGAGGACGACGGTTTCAACGCCCGCTCGCGCCAACCGCTCGGCGGCGAAAGCTCCAGCCGGACCGCCACCGAGGACGGCAACTCGTTTCATTCGGGTCTTCTCACTTTTGCTGACGGGACGAATCGGGGCTGACAGCCGGATGTCCAGGCGGCAGGGCCTGCGAGCCCCCCACTCCCGGGTGGCCGGGCGGCAGACTGTTGGATCCCGCTCCGCCAGGAAGCCCGGTATGCGGCATTCCATCTAATGGGCCGGGCGAACTTCCTTGCCCAGGCACGCTATTCACTCCGGGCCCACTCGCGCCGTGGGACGCACTTTCTCCCGTCCGCCCTTTCACCACCCACTGGCCGTCCTTGCGCTCCAGCACATACTGCATGTTCATGCCGGCGCCCGGAGTGGTATTTCCTTTGGCCTGAAAGTGCACTTCGGCGGTAGCTTCGTCCTGACGAAACGCGACCGAGGTGACGCTCACGTCCATGGCGACTAAATCCGAGCGCTTCGACAGGTAGCTGATGACGCCTTGGCGGACGGCCTCCTGGTTCTGGATGTCTTTCTTACAACCCACGAGCAAAACGATACTCGCGGCGGCTGCGATGAGGGTGAGACGAATCACATATCGATTATAGCGGCAGAAAGAGATTAAGCGCCCACCCGCCGAAACGCGGCACACTGGCTGTTTCAGCATTTTTGGCCCGGCCGAACCCAATGCGGTACACTAACCCTGTAAGTAATCCCCCGGTGAAGCGTGTTATTGCCTGTCCCTCGTTGAGCGCCAGCCATTCCAAATCGAGGGAGTTCCTTCGCCTAATCGGCTTACGAGAATAAGCATTGGCGACTGACTTAATACAAATCGACCAGGACCATCCGCTTCCGGAAGCGATTGAACGGGCTGCGGCGCACTTGCGGCGCGGCGACATCGTGGCCATTCCTACCGAGGCGCTCTACGTGCTGGTGGCCGATCCTTTGAACCTTCACGCGGTCGGCCGGGTGTTCGCCGCCAAGGGTCGCGAGATTCATCGATCCTTGCCCATGCTGGTCAGCGGCACTTTCATGGCGGAGGAATTGGCCAAAGACCTTTCTACGCGCTTCCACGTTTTAGCGCGCCACTTCTGGCCAGGCCCGCTCACCATGATCGTTCCCTCGTCGGCGAAGGTACCGCTGAAGGTGACTGGCAACACCGGACGGCTGGCGGTGCGACAGTCGCGTTCGCGAGTGGCTCAAGCGCTTCTCGACTGGCTGGATCAACCTTTGATCGCAACCAGCGCCAATATCTCCGGGCAGCCCACCTGCCGCAGCGGCATCGACGTGTTCGGCGTGATGGATGGCAGCGTAGACTTGGTACTGGATGCGGGCCCTCTGGCCGGATTAGGCGCAACCACGGTGGACATCACTGAGCCTTATTGGAAAGTGATCCGCGAAGGTGCGATTTCGGAAAAGGAAATCGCCGAGTGCCTCAAGACCGCCGGCGCCTAGCCCGAATTCGCTTAGCGATTGCCCCACACCTTCCGCGCGGTATCCACCACCAGCTCCAGCTTGCGCCATTGATCGTCGATCGATAACAGATTGCCCGCTGCTACCGAAGCGAAACCGCACTGCGGGCTCAACGCCAGATTCTCGATGGGAACATACCGGGCCGCTTCATCGATGCGGCGTCGCAACTCGTCCTGCGATTCCAGCTTCGGCTCCTTGGTGGTGATCAGGCCGAGCACGACAGTCTTATTGCGTGGCACCAGACGCAGCGGTTCGAAGCCGCCGGCGCGCTCGGTATCGTATTCGAGCAGGAACGCATCCACATCCAGCAATCCGAAAAGCTTCTCGGCAATCGCGTCGTAGCCGCCCTCGGTGTACCAGCGGCTGCGGCTATTACCCCGGCAGACATGCAAAGCAACTGTCACCTTGCCGCGCGGAACCTCATGCAGCGCCGCGCTGTCGCCCGCGATCGCTCGTTCGAATTCCTGATCGGGGTCGAAACCGGCAGCGCGCAATAGCTCGCGCTGGTGAGGATCCAGATAATGCGAATAGTAAGGCGCGTCGAACTGAATGTAGCGCACGCCTTCCGACACCAGCCAGCGGACTTCATCGCGCACGATGTTCACCAGGTCGCGCAGCAGATCGGCGTGCGTCGGGTAGAAGGCATCGGTAACACCCGGCTTGTAGCTGGCGAGCACGAAGTTGGATGGCGCGGGGAGGGTGACCTTGAACGGGCCCTGCGCCGCCTTCTTCAACAACGGGAGCTCATGCCCAGTGAGTTTGCGGGCCTTCCGCAGCTTGGCGCCCGCCACTTGCGCGGTGCTGCCCTCCGCGCCCTCGCCCGGCCCTTTCCACTCCAGAGTTACCTTAGCGGAGACAAACCCTTCTACAGCGTCGGCCATGTCGGTAAGCCATGAGCCGCGGCGCATCTCACCGTCGGAAAGGACCTCCAGCCCGATGCTTCGCTGCTTCGCCAGCGCGGCCAAAATGGCCTGATCCTCCCTGTCACGGAGCTCCTCCAAGGGGATTTGTCCCGCGGCTTGCGCGGAACGAGCCGCGAGCAACTCGGGCGGACGCAACAGACTGCCGACTTGTTCAGCGCGGAAACGTGGGATCATCGTGGGCTGCACGCATTGTCGCGCCGCGCCGGCCGTCCCGTCAATTCGAGGTTGTCTCAGCGTGTCTGTTCGCGAGCTGTTCGGCCAGGATTCTGAGGAGCAAGAGAGTGGAAGAAATCGCGATCGTTAGCGGCAACGAGAGCTTGTGCTCCGCAAAGAAGCAGTAAGCCGTAAAACCCAGCGACAGGATAAACACCAGATTGGTCCACGCCGACACCGGCCGACGATTGGCCACCCTTTTCGTGATTCGTGGCATGCTCGCGCCGCAGAGGTAGCAGTGGTCTTCGTCGGAGGTGACCACACTGTGACAGTAGAGGCATCTGCTGCTCATGTTTCTATTAAGGCGGACGCCCTATTTACCGTCGATAGAACGGTCGTACTTCGGGGTGTTGGTACTACGTAGGACCTATCGGATTGAGTACTACCGAGCGGGCTGAACCACAAGGTTGATGAGATAATTGAAGCTCGATATGCACTTTCCCGGGCGCCAGTCGGCCGTTGTCTTTGCCCTTCTGCTACCGATCTCCGCCCAGCCGCCGGGCGCCGCTCAAACTCCGGGGCAGGACGACGCCACCTTCACGGCCGAAGTCAAGGTGGTCAATGTTCTGGCCACCGTGCGGACCAAGTCGGGTCAACTCGTCAATGATTTGACCAAGGACGACTTTTCACTCACGGAAAACAAGCGCCCCCAGGACATTCGTTATTTTTCGCGCGAATCGGACTTGCCGCTGACTATCGGACTGCTGGTGGACACCAGCATGAGCCAGGCGCGCGTGCTTGAGAGCGAGCGTAGCGCCAGCTTTCAATTTGTGGACCAGGTTTTACGCGAAGGTAAGGACAAGGTCTTCGTCACGCAGTTTGACATGGCGGTAATGACACGCCAGCAGCTGACGTCTTCCCGGCGCGATCTGGAAGAATCGTTGCCGTACGTCGACACGCCTAGCAAGAACCAACTCCAAGCCCAACGCGGCGGAGGGACGTTGCTATTCGATGCTGTGGTGAAGGCCTCGCGTGAGATCATGAGCGGCCAGCGCAATCGTAAGGCGATGATTATCCTGTCGGACGGAGGAGACAACGGCAGCGACGATACGCTGGCTTCCGCGATTGAAGCCGCGCAGCGCGCCGACACGCTAATTTATTCCATTCTTTTCGCGGATCCGGGTTTCTACGGAGGTTACGGCGCGGGTGAGGGTAAGACCGCCATGATGCGCCTGGCGAAGGAGACCGGTGGCAGTTTTTTTGAAGTTTCGAAAAAGCAAAATATCGGCCAGATATACGGCATCATCGAGCAGGAGCTGCGCAGCCAATATAATTTGGGGTTTGTTTCCGATCAACCGGTTCGCGTCTCGGAATTTCGGACGCTCCAATTAACGGCGAAGCGGCAGGATCTAATAGTACAGGCGCGCGACCGTTACTGGGCGCAGCGCTAAACTGGCTGCTGTTTGGCGGCCATGCGGTCCGCGACGATTCTCGCGATGAACAGAATGCCGGATAGCGTGACGCTAACCGCCACTGACATTTTCTGGCCGGCAAGAAACGAAACCAGCGTCAGTACCAGTGAGGCTATAAACAGCAGGTTGCTCAGCGGCGTTACTGGCGGGGTTGACTTCGGCTCCTTCTTGCGGCGCCAAGAGCGCTTCTTCGCCCCGGGAACCGGTTGTCCACAAACATAGCACTCCGAATCTGTTCTAGTAATGATGCTGTTGCAGTCATTGCATCGAGCCATGTCCCAATTAAAGGCCAAAAGTAACATAGCGTCCATGGAACGCGCGTACCTTCTTGCGCCGGTACTTTCGTTCTGATTGCGACGGCGGAAAAACGGCGGCGCTACGGCGTCCAGGTGCCCTTTTCCACATAACCGGAACTCGATGTCTTTCCAATTGCGGACAAGTACACGTTTTTCTTACCGACGAAACTGCTGGTGAAAATCAGCGCGACTTTCAGCATCACATCATTACCAGACGTGCTGAAAGAAGAACCCGCACCTGCCAAGGTGCACTGGCTGTTCGACACCGATGCAGTGGAGCCTGGAGTAACTCCTGCGGACAATGTCGTGCCCGCATCGTTGTAGAGATACATCTTATTGGCGGCCGCAGAGTAAACAACGGCGCAGGCGCTGCTCAACGCCTTTGATGTGTTGAACACGACGCTTACGCTCTTCACATCCGACACGCCATTTGGATCCGAGTAGACCATCGTAAACTTTTGTGCCAGTCCCGTGCCTGAACTTGGAGATACCGAAACGCCAGTAGGCGGACCTGCCACGCCCGGTGTCGTCACTGTGAAACTAATCTCAGCACCCACCCCGCAGGTACTGTTGGAGCTGTTCGTTGTGTAATTCCCTACGAATATATCCTGACCACCAGGATTAGCCAGGTCGCCCGCGGTGAGCTGCAGGGTCAATTGGGTCGAACTAACAAAAGTAATTGCCCGGTAACTGCCATTCCAATAGGCATAAGTTGAGCTCGATGTGAAGCCTGTTCCATAGATGGTGATGTCTAACGCGCTTGCGCTTGAAATTGCACTCGACGGGCTGAGGCGTGTGACCGTGATCGGAGTTGATGACAAGTTGAAGTTTGCTGTTGGAACGAACTGGTCGTGTATCGTCGTGATTTGCGGATTTGTACTGCCGTTCAAGCCGCCGGTGCTCCCGGTCCATCCCGCAAAAACCATCCCGGGGTAAGCCGGGTTCGCGGTTGCTGTCGTCGTCACCGTGGTGCCGTCCTGGTAGAAATCGAAGATCGAGCTTGGATAGACAACGCCTGCGGGAGACGTCGACACACCGCCATAGCAACTGGCGTTCGCAGTTCCCAGCTGAGCAGGAACCGTATAGTAAGCGTAAAACGGGGTGAACGAGGCTGAGATTGTCTGAGTACCAGAGCTCGGTTGAACGATGTTATGAGTAATGCCGCCGCCGTCGCTCCAGCTATTCCAGTTGTAAAAGACATTTGTGGTTACCGGCGCCTGCTGTTGGTTCACGCTGACGCTGTGCGTCGTACCGCTATTCCAAGTGGAGCCGTTGTAGTAGGACGAAAAGCCAGTAGGCAGGAAATAGAAATTGCCGTCTACATAGCCCCCTAAGCCTGCGTTCCAAGTGTTCGGCCCTGTGATCGACTCTCCGACGACTGTCACCGGCGCCGGGACGAACACCGCCTGCGCTTGCGTGGCCGGGGCTTGAATATAGAATGAATGCGGATTGTCGGTTGGAGGGTACGGAAGATTGTACCAGTTATAAAAGTTGTAACCAGAGCCTTGAGTGGGAGTAAGTGTGAGAGTCACCAACGTCCGATCGACGAAGAAGCTTCCGCCAAACTCCGACGTGGGTTGCGGATTCACGGCCACCGTTCCGGCACCGCTGGGGTAAACCGCCGGCGACAGGAAAGCGAAGGGCTGGAGGCGAATAAAATTGGCCTCATAAATGGTCACCGCCGGTTCGTTGGCCGGCGAGGCCAGAGTACCCGTTCCAGGCGCTACGGTAATTGTGTGAGTCCTCTTTCCCAGATCATTCCAGTTCGCGAAAGCATAGGTTGAACCATCGGACGGATTCGTGACCTGGGGGTCTGCCGGCATGCTTAGCGTGTGAATCGAGTTCAGCGTCCAGCTGAATGTGTGCGGCGCCGTATAAGTCTGACTGTCGACGATGATCGAGAGGCCGGCGGGATTCGTGGTCACAGTCACTTCGGACGGGGTTGCACTATAAAGGCGCTTTATCGTATCTACGTCGCCGGCGGAATATCCGACGTTATTGCTGAGCGGGATACCGGCGGGAATGGATTCCAGTACCGGCAAGCCCGCCTTGGAAAAGTCAAAAGCGCCATAGTGCATCACCGACGCGTAATCATAGAGACCAACTGTCTGGTAATCGAACGACCATGGTGTGAAATTAAAGGGCACGTTGGGGAGATCGGCATTCACAAGCTTAAGGGTGATGTAACTGGCGCGGTCAGGGCGCTGATGCTCGTGGTAAAGGCCGGCCGTATGGCCCATCTCGTGTCGCCATGTGCCCAAGGTACAGCTGCTGCCACACGTCAGCGTTTGTTCGCCGCCGAACATGCCTATGTTGGAGAAGCCTTCCCCGCCCCCGCCTTCCACAATCATATTGACGTAATTAGCCTGACCCGACTGCGGGACGTATTGGATCACTCCCGAAAACGTTTGATTAAATGTGTTGATCGCCGTCGTCAAATTCGCACTGCTGCCCGTGATGATGTATGGCACCTGATGAACACCGCCCACGTTCGGCCACAGGTGTGAGATGTAGCTGATGCCAAACCCGTTCGGTTTTGGGCCACGGGCTGAGGCGGCCATCTCCCTGGGAGATTCCAATCCCGACGGTTCCGCCGGACCCAGAATGATATCCCCCTCAACGACCATCTGATCTTTCCAGACCTGGTAAACAATAGGCTGGCCTTGCCACGTACCGGGCCGAATCTCCAGCGGCTGTTGCGGCCGTGTTCCGGCCTCCGGTTTGCGGTTCACTGCCACGTGCAAGGACACGCTCTCGTTGGCTGCATCCACGGCTGTAACCGTGATCAGGTTGATCCCCGGACGCAGCGGGATGTCCTGCACTTTCCAGGTTGCAGTCCGCTGTCCCCCGGCGATCCAGGTGCCTGCACCCCTCTGCCCGAACTGGTTCACCCAAAGCACATTGCTGACGGGTTTCTCCGTGTTGACGCCGCCCTCTAGATCGATCGTGGAAGCTTCGGTTTCCGATGCAGGCGCTGAGGGACTAGTCAGGGTGATGGAACCGCTCGTTGGCTGTGCAATCAACGATGCCGACAACACGATCAGCGAAGTAGTAACGGAAACGAAGCGAATAAGACGCAATTGCGACATATCCCTACATTCTAGTCGCGACGTTGTCTTCGGGCTGAAAATTCCTGGACCTGCGCGAGCAAGGAAGTACTATGAAGTTCATTGCTCCGAAGCAAGTTTGAGGGACTCATCCGGGGGTCTTTCTTGGTACCCTGGTAAGCTCTTTGAGGTACTAATCACAGATCACTCGCATCTATTCACCGTACTAATGGTAATCTCCACGCTAACCTGAACAAAATATTTGCTACATCCAAGCAGCCAGTTCGATCCGTCAGCACGCAAGGAAACTGCCGGGCTCGGCGGTGTCCGAAAATATCTAATAGCACGCTGCGGCGCGGCACTGCGAGCCCCAATCAGCCCTGCGGACATCGTTGATGGAAGGAGGCGAGTGCTTGGTGGAGGCTATCGAAAATCCGACCGGCGCCGATGACTTCGGTGAGGTGGTGCCGATCCAAGTCGGGCTTCAGGTCCGATTGAACGTGTGCGAACACCAATTCGACACCGCGGCGCGCCAGATCGATCTGAAGTTCGCGGACTACTCGCGCGGCGGTGTAATCCACCTGAGTAATCGCTCCCGCATCCACTACCAGCCAGCGCAATGACGCAGACTCCGGTCCTACCAGAAGCCGGATCTCCTCTGCAAACCACCCGGCATTCGCGTAAAATAGCGCAGCCCCAAAACGATAGACCACTAATCCCGGCTCGGTTCGAGCGCCGGGAACAACGGGGTTCAACTGCCATACTCCGTGTTCGTCCTGGGTAAGCACGGCAGTGTGCGGACGATAGCTGTGCCGCACAATGCGGAGCAATGACAGCACCATGGCGAGCACGATTCCCTGTTCCACGCCGACCAGCACCACCACCCCGGCAGTGGTCAGAGCCAGCAGATATTCGCCGGGGGTCTCGCGACGAATACGGATCAATCCGCGCAGGTCGACCAGCCGGATGGCCACAATGAACACGATGGCGCCCAGTACGCAGCGTGGCAGATACTGCAGCGGGCGGGTTAAGAACAGAAGTACGAGCGCAACCACCGCCGCGGTGGCCACGTGAGCCACCTGGCTCCGCCCACCGGAGCTTTCCATCATGGCTGTTTGAGTCGGACTTCCGTTCACGACAAATGCGCCACTCAGCGCCGCAGCCGCGTTCGCTGCGCCAAGGCCGACCAGGTCCGCATTCTCGTCCAACGGCTGATGGTGGCGCGCAGCGTAAATGCGGGCAGTTGCCGCGCTCTGCGCAACGATCATGACAAAGCACGAACCGGCAATAGGAACCAGCAGCTCGATCTCGTGCCAACTCATATCGGGCAAGCCCAGATGCGGCAGGCCGCCGGCCACCGGCCCAATGACGGCGATACCGCGCGAGGCGAAGTCCCAAACAGCACTGGCTGTAATCGCCCCCGCCACGGCGATCAGCGGGCCAGGGATTCTTGGCGCAAACCAGCCGAGTGTGAGGACGCCAGTCACTGCCACCGCGGAAAGCGCCAGCGATGGCAGGTGCACATGAGGAAGACCGCGGATGACCTGAAACAGTTGTACAATCGTCCGGCGGGAGTGAACCTCCACTCCCAGCATTTCGCCAAGCACTGCAATTCCGACCTGAAACCCTACGCCGGTAAGAAAACCAACCAGCACGGTTTGCGACAGGAAGTCGGCAATGAACCCGAGCTTCAGCAGTCGCGCCACCAGCAGGAACCCCGCGGTGAGCAGCGCTACCGTTGCCGCCAAGGCCACATATTTCGCGCTGGCCAGCGGCGCCATGGGCGAAATTCCCCCAGCGAGAATGGCGGCGGTGGCGGAGTCGGCGGCGACCACCAAGTACTGCGACGAGCCGAATGTTGCGAAAGCCAGAAGCGGCAGCAGGAGTGTATAGAATCCGGTTACTGCGGGCATGCCCGCGATGCTGGTGTAGCCCAGAGCCTGCGGGATGCTCATTGCCGCCAGCTCGACACCGGCCACGGCATCACGGAGGGAGCGAGCGCCGTCGAACGGCCGCATGCCTCGGAACAGGATTGGAGGACGGCGCTGGCCGGCGTTGAGGCGATCTGGCATGATTGGCTGCATGACGGGCCGGTTACAATTGTACGGGCTTGGCCAAGCCTGTCTAGCTGGCTCGTTTCTCGTGTAACAGCATGTCTACGGCGTGTTCCATGGAGCCTGCCAGCGTAATCGCGCCGGAATTGACGAAAAAGATCTGGTCGACGTTCGAGATCGTATTCAAGCGGTGAGCAATCACGACCCTGGTGGTAGTGTCTGGCAGTTTGAGAAGAATTTCCTGGAGCAGTTCTTCGGTCACGGTATCGATATTAGCCGTCGCTTCGTCGAGGATCAGCAATTCCGGCCTCCTCAGCGCTGCCCGCATAAAAGCGATGAGCTGCTTCTGGCCCAGGCTGATGCTGTTGCCGCTGGTGGTGACAACGGTATCGAGACCTTCCGAGAAGCGGGAAATCAACGTTGACAGATTGGCTTCCTCCAGAACCTCAGCCAATTGCCGGCTTGAGTAATTCCTGTAGGGCTCGTTACCATAAACGATGTTGTCCCGCACCGTACCGCTGAAAAGAAACGGATCCTGAAGGATGAAACCAATCTTTCGCGCGCGTTCCTGGGGTGTGTACGAACGGATATCGCGCCCATTCAGCAGCACCGACCCTCGGGTCGGGTCATAGAGACGCGCCATCAAGTTGGCCGTGGTGGTCTTGCCGCCGCCCGTTGGGCCGACTAAGGCATAGGCCTTCCCCCGTTCCAATTCAAAGCTGACATCGCGGAGCACTTCTTTTCCATCCGGATACTCAAACCACACTTGTCGAAACGACAGAACGGAGCCGGACTCGACAGCGGGGGCGCCGATCACCGGCATATTCGATTCCAGCGCCAAGACTTCGGAAACGCGATCCAACGCCGCCGTGGCAAGCTGGAAAGACGACCATACGGTAGCCAACTGCCGCATGGGACCATACAGGTTGTTCACATAGAATAGGAAGCCTATCAGCAATCCGAGCGTGGCCTGCCCGGCCTCGATGAGGAAGATGCCATAAGCAATCACAATCAGTGTCGCCATGTGGTGAGCCAGGCCATACAAGGGCATGAAGATATTGTTGGCCATACCCGCCGATACAGAGGCTGAAAAGTTCCGCTCATTGGCAACATTGAATTTCCACCGAAAATAGTCGACGCGATTAAACGCCACAATTACCTTGAAATTATTCAGGCTTTCCTGAACTTCCGAGCTCATTCCGCCTAACGCCTGCAAGCTCCCCAGGTTCTTGCGCTTAATCCAAGAAGAAGTTCCACGCGTAACCAGCACGACGCAAAACGCCGGCGCCAAAGCCGCGAGGCCGAGTTTGATACTCAGACTGACCAGGAAGACGGCTGCGCCAGTGATGAGGAACACGCTGCCGACAAACTGCATCAGTGCCTGACCGACAAACTGATTCAGCTTGTCGGTATCGTTGTTCAACCGCGAAATTAGATCGCCGGCTCTATTCTCGTTGAAAAAAGCGACGGGAAGCTCCTGCAGTTTCAGAAAAAGCGCGTTTCGTAAATAAAACAAGACTCTTCTGCCGACGCCGCCCATCGTGCGGACCTGTACATAGCTGGAAACGGCTCCCGCGACATAGATTGCCAACACGGCCAGCGACCAAATCAAAAGGCCCTGAGTGTTCTTCAGCCGTAGGTCGGTATTGATGATCCGAATAATCAGAACGGGAGCGGTCAGGGTGGCAAGCGAACTGAGCACAATGGCCGCCAGGGCTGCGATGAAGGCGCCCTTCTCGGTGGCGAACAGCGGCGCAAGTTTCTTGCCGGAGTCCCAAAGCGACCGCTTTTGCCCTCGACGATCCTGTGTCTCAAGCTTGTACTTCATAGTGGCTCGTGCTGCGCTGGGAATCGTAGAGTTGGACATATTCGGGCGATGTCTCCATCAGTTCCTGGTGGGTTCCAGTGGCCAGCACCTCGCCCTCCATCAGGAGGATGATCTGGTCGTAATCGGCCACGGATGCGATCTTCTGCGTGACCGAGACCAGGGTGATGCCGGGATAATTCCTATGAACGTTTTCCAGAATGGACCTTTCGGTGGTTGCGTCCACTCGCGCCGTGAAATCGTCCAGCAGCAGCACTCGGGGATTCAGCGCCAGCGCGCGAGCAAGCATAACCCGTTGCTTCTGGCCGCCGGAAAGACTGGTTCCTCGCTCCGAGACCACTGTTTCGAGTCCCTCCGGAAGCGTCGCGATGAAGTCATCGAGTTCGGCGGTAGTAATCGATTTCTCGAGATCGCGCTCCTCGACGCTGGTACTGAAAGCGATATTTTCCTGGAGTGTCAAATTGAAAATCACACTGTCCTGGAAAACAAAACCTACCTGCCGATGCAAGGCTTCCTTGTCATACGCGTCGATCGACTCGCCATCGTAGGTGACGGTGCCGGAGGAAGGCTTCAGAAGTCCGATCAGCAAGTAGAGCAACTGCGTCTTCCCGGCGGCGGTGGGGCCGATGATGGCTGTTTTTGTCCCGGCTGGTATGCTGAACGAGACGTTTTTCAAGACCATTTTCTCGCCGAACGCAAGGGATACATTATCGAAGGCTATCTCGCCTCGCAATTCCGCGACGATCCGGCCGCCCGTTTCCTCTTCGGCAGCACTCAAGACCCCGGTAATTCGCATGTAGGAGGCGGAAGCCTGCGCAATGACATTGCTCATGAATCCGATAATGATAATCGGAAAAATAAGGATCGCAAGATACGAATTGAACGCGGTGAAATCGCCCAGGCTCATGCTGCCGGCGATCACGTAATGGCCTCCGAGCATCAAGATGATGACGGTCGCAATATTCGTGGCCAAAGTGATCGACGGTATCAAGCTGGCGAACAGACGAAGAATACTGAGGCCGATATCTCTGGCTTCGGCGTTGGCCTCCAGAAACTTCTGGCATTCGATCTGCTCCGTATTGAGAAGCCGAATCAAGGAAGCTCCCAGAATACTTTCGTTGATCACCCGATTCAGCCAGTCGATCGCTTCTTGCCCCTTCTGGAAAAGTTTACGGACCTTGCGCAGCACCAATTGAAACGTAATGAAGATGAACGGTACGACACCCAAAATCGCGAGCGCCAGCCGCCAGTTGATCGAGAGCAGCAGTATGCTGGCCCCGACGATGAGCAGGAGCGAAGAAACGATGGAAGCGATGGCCTGGGACACAAACAGCTTGACCGAATCCACATCGGACGTAAGATTCGTCAGGAGTTTGGCGGGTGTAAGTTTTTCCACCCAGGCGAAGGACTGCACGGAGATCTTCTCCGCGAGGCGTGTCCGTAGATCCTTCCCCACCCGTTCGGCGGCCCAGGTCTGTACGCCGCTCTGCGCGTAGGAAAGAACAAACACGAGCACAGCCACCAAGACGAATTGCAGGATGACGGTGTTGACGACGAAGCGCCCTTGGGTGTAAGCGTCGATGGCGTGGGAAATCAGCTTCGGCACAACCAGGTTCAAGCCGTTTCCTGCGATCGTCAATACGACCAGCACGGTAATCGGCAGTCGATATGGCTTGAGAAGCGCCAGGAGACCCGCCGAGGGTGGCTTCCGCTGATCTTTCGCTACGTCCTTGTGCATGGGGATTCCAACCGGGGCGCAGAATACCATCGTGACGCAGGCACGGCGGCCGTGCAAACCGCGCTATTGCGGACCCCTCGGCCTCGTCGTATCATTCGGACGAAAGCAGGCGCGCAGAATGCTGGACCACGTAGCCGAATTCATCGCTCGACATCGCATGCTCGAAGCCGGGCAGCGCGTCGGTGTCGCCGTGTCCGGTGGAGCTGATTCGGTGTTCCTGTTACATGCTCTGCGCGACTTCGCCCCCCGCTGGGGTTTGCAGCTTAGCGTGATCCATATCGAACACGGGATTCGCGGCGCGGCATCGATTGCGGACGCCGAGTTCGTTGCGTACTTGGCCTCCACTCTCGCAATTCCGTTCCATCTTCACCAAGCCGATGTTCCAGCTATCGACGGCAATCTCGAAGAGGCGGCGCGGAATGTCAGACAGGCCTTCTACGCCGAGCTGATCGCCTGCGGCGCGGTGGATCGCGTGGCCACCGGTCATACCGGATCCGATCAAGCCGAGACGGTGCTGTACCGGATCCTGCGCGGATCCGGGCTAACCGGGCTTTCGGGAATTCTGCCGGTTACGCGTGTAGGAATTATCCGGCCGCTGCTCGAAATCGATCGCTCCGAAATCGAAGCCTGGCTCCGCGAACGCGGCATCGCCTGGCGCGAAGACCAGACCAACCGGGATCGCACTTACGCCCGCAATCGACTGCGTCATGAAATCCTGCCGCTTTTGCGCAAGGGCTTCAATCCGCAGTTAGACGCCGCGCTAACAAATCTGGCAACTCTCGCTCGCGATGAAGAAGCGTACTGGCAGTCCCAACTGCCCCTCGCCACCCCCCAATCCCCAATCCCTAATCCCCAAGCACTCGTCCTCCCCGTCTCCGAACTGTCCGACGCACCCCCGGCTCTCGCCCGCCGCCTCATCCGCCGGGCTATAGAAATGGTCAAAGGCGACCTCCGGGGAATCGATTTCGCCCACATCGAACGAGTGCTCGAAATGGCACGCTCCCACGGTGGACACGACCGCTTTCAGGCGCCGGGTCTTGACGTCTGCCGGTCCTTCGAACTGATCCGGCTGGCCCCGGCCGGGACCGCACTGGATGACAATCGCGACTTCTGCTTTTCCGTAGAGATCCCTGGATGGGTGGAACTCCCTAGCTCAGGCGTCCGTATTACATTGCAGGTACTAGAGAAAGAAGAGGCTACGCGGCCCTGTGCTACAGTGGTGAATGAACTGGACTGGCAGCGTTTCCGCACGGGCAGAGGCGCACCCAGCCTTGAGCTACGTAACTGGAGACCAGGTGACCAGTACCGAAGAGTGGGGCAATCCAAACCGGAAAAGATCAAGTTTTTCTTTCAGGAAGCCCGGATACCCTTGTGGGAACGCGGGAACTGGCCGATTATCACTTATAATGATGCCATCGTTTGGGCCAAGCGCTTCGGTGCCGCCGCCGAGTTCGCATCGGGGCCTGAGACCCGCTCAGTCCTTCAGGTCGTGGAAACGGGACTTGAACTTTCGAATCGATCCGGCCGCCTGTAGCGTCGAAGATAGTGGACGTAGCGTCCAAGTGAGTAGGTATGTTGTTGCCCCACGTGTAGGGAGAAGGCATGAATAATTCAAATTTCAAGACTGCCATATTCTGGGTGGTCATTATTGTGGTTGTGGTGCTGTTTTGGACGGTCGTCCACAACACGAAGTCCCGCCCGGACGCCCAACTCTCGTACACACAATTGATGAACGACGTGAACGCGGGCAAGATCAAGTCGGTCAGCATCAGCGGTAACGACTTGCACGGCGTGTATAAGGATGACAATCAGGAACTGCACGCGGTGATCCCCAATGTCCACCAAAATCTGGACGACGCCATGCTCGCCAAGGGCGTGGATATCCACTACAACAAGGAAGCGGGCGGTGGTTGGGTTTCCATCCTGATCAACGCGATCCCCTTTGTTCTTTTGCTGGCGTTCTGGATCTTCATGATGCGGCAAATGCAGAGCGGCGGGAATAAGGCATTGAGTTTCGGCAAGAGCCGCGCGAGGCTGCATTCGTCGCAGCAGAAGAAAGTGACGTTTAAGGACGTAGCCGGCGTAGAAGAGGCCAAGGAAGAGCTGCAGGAGATTATCGAGTTCCTCCGCGAGCCGCAGAAGTTTCAAAAGCTGGGCGGGCGCATCCCTAAAGGCGTGCTGCTCATCGGCCCTCCGGGAACCGGCAAGACTTTGCTGGCGCGCGCCATCGCGGGCGAAGCGAACGTCCCGTTCTTCTCGATTTCGGGTTCTGACTTTGTTGAGATGTTCGTTGGCGTCGGCGCCAGCCGCGTGCGCGATCTTTTCGAGCAGGGCAAGAAGAATGCACCGTGCATCATCTTCATCGATGAAATCGACGCTGTGGGGCGGCATCGTGGCGCGGGTCTAGGCGGTGGTCACGATGAACGCGAGCAGACGCTGAATCAATTGCTGGTGGAAATGGACGGATTTGAATCCAACGAAGGCGTGATCCTGGTGGCAGCCACTAATCGTCCCGACGTGCTGGATCCCGCGCTGCTGCGGCCGGGCCGTTTCGACCGGCGTGTGGTGGTAGGCCGTCCCGACGTCAAGGGTCGCGAGATGATTTTGCGTGTCCACACCAAGAAGACGCCGCTGGGCGATGACGTGGATCTCACGGTGGTGGCGCGCGGTACGCCGGGATTCGCGGGTGCCGATCTGGCCAACCTTGTCAATGAAGCCGCGCTGGTTGCGGCTCGGCAGAATCGCAAGGTAGTCACACAGTTCGATTTCGAGTTAGCCAAGGACAAGGTGATGATGGGTGTGGAACGCAAGTCGCTCATCATTAGCGATGAGGAAAAGCGCAACACCGCCTATCACGAAGCCGGTCACGCGCTCGTCGCCGCCTTGATTCCTGAGGCCGATCCGCTGCACAAAGTGACCATCATCCCGCGCGGCATGGCGCTGGGGCTCACGATGCAGTTGCCGATCGACGACAAGCACTCCTATAACAAGGGCTATCTGGAAGCGCAACTCGCCATTCTGATGGCCGGACGCATCGCCGAAGAGATCTTCATGCACCACATCACCACCGGCGCTGGAAACGACATTGAACGCGCCACCGACATGGCTCGTAAGATGGTTTGCGAGTGGGGCATGAGTGAATTAGGCCCGATGAGCTTTGGCAAAAAGGAAGAGCAGATCTTCCTGGGCCGCGAGATCGCTCAGCATCGCGACTACAGCGAAGCCACGGCGATCCTGATCGACGAGCAAGTTCGTAAGCTGGTGGATGAAGGCTACGACCGCGCGCGCAAGATCATCGAGGGACGTCAGGACGGTTTGGCGCGCATCGCGGAAGCCTTGCTCGAACGCGAAGTCCTGGACGGCGCCGAAGTCCGGCTGCTGATCGAGGGCGGGACATTGACTACGCCGGCGCGTCCCAGGACGATGCCACCCGATGGCGGCGAAAAGCAGCAGGTAATCCGTCCTGAGGGTGGCAAGCCCCCAGTCACCGGACTGCTGGGCGGCGAGCGCCCGCAACCCGCTTAAATCTGCTCGACCAAAGTGCTCCCCGACTTTCCCGTTTACCTGTTCGACGTCGACGGGACTTTGCTCGATTCCGCTGCCGATATTTGCGGCGCGATCCAAGCGGTCCTTGCGGGCACGCCGCAGTGCAAACTTCCCGACGAATTCTTGCGGCTCTATATCGGGCGCCACCTGTACGATCTGTTTCAAGAACTCTTCCCGGATCGAACACGGGAACACCTGGATGAGATGATCGCGGATTATCGCACGCGATACCTCGCCCGGTGCCACGCCTCGACCAAGCCCTATCCCGGCATCTCGGAAGCTCTGGCTGCCCTTCCCGGCAGGAAATCCACCGCTACCACCAAAGGCACTCCCACTACACGCGCCGTGCTCGAAATGTTTGGACTGCTTCCTTACTTCGATCACGTGCAGGGCACCGATGGATTCCCCGCCAAGCCCGAACCGAACGTGATCCTCGCGTCGCTGGAAGTTTTCGGCGTCACGCCTGCGGATTGCTTATTCGTGGGCGATTCCCCCACCGACATGGAAGCCGGACGTCGCGCGGGCGTGAAAACTTGCGCGGTGTTGTGGGGCTATGGACGTCGCGAAGACATGGCGCGTTGGGAACCCGACTATTGGGTGGAGCACCCGAGCCAACTGCGCGTCTGAATTTACGTATTCAGCCGGGCCAGTTCGTCCAAATCCAGGCGCCCGGTATAGATGGCCATGCCGAGCGCAGCGTTGATGCCGAGTTTGTACAGTTCCTGGATCTCCTCGATGGTCGTGATGCCGCCGGCCGCGGTTAACTCACGGCTAGTGGCCGCGCGCAGTCGCCGGAACCAATCCAGATCGGTCCCTTGCATCATGCCCTCTTTATCAACGTAGGTGCAGAGAAATCCGGAGCAATATGGCTCAAAATGCGGGATCATTTCTTCGGCCGTTACACTGGTCGCTTCCTGCCAGCCGTGCGTGACCACCTTGCCACCCTTCGAATCGAGCGCAATGATCAGCCGGTCCGGTCCGGCGGCATCGGCGATCTCCGTCAGCTTCTCCCGATCGAAAGCGGCCGTGCCGACGATCACTCGATACGCCCCTTGCTCGATCAGTGCGCGGGCACGTTCCGGCGACCGGACTCCTCCACCGACGCGCGCAACGGACCGCGAAGCTACCAGCTCCACGAGCGCGTCGTTAGAGCCCTTGTTCATGGCCGCGTCCAGGTCGATCACCTGGATTTGCGGGAAAGCTCGAAAGCGATGCAGCATTTCCAGCGGCGAGCCGGCCTCCAGCGCTTTCTCCCGCCCTTGGACCAACTGGACGACCTTGCCGCCCATCAGGTCGATGCAAGGAATGATCACACCGCTGCCCTCATGGAGCCGGCCTCACGGGCACGTTGTGCAGATGCAAGTAGTCCTTCAAGTCCTTCACCGTGTAGGTCCCGTAATGAAAGATGGAGGCCGCGAGCGCAGCGTCCGCGCAGCCTTCGGTGAGGACTCGCTCGAAGTCTTCCGGTTTCCCCGCCCCGCCCGATGCGATCACCGGAATATGTGTGGTTTGTGATACGGCATGCGTCAGCTCGCAATCGAAGCCGGTCTGCACGCCGTCGGTGTCCATCGAAGTGAGCAAAATCTCACCCGCGCCCCGCATCTCGCCTTCGAGCGCCCATTCGACGGCGTCCTTCCCTTCGTCATCACGACCTCCGCGGGTGAAAACATTCCAGCTATTTTCGTCGTTTCGCCGGGCATCGATCGCCAGTACGACAGCTTGCGTCCCAAACTCCTCACTTAGTTCGGTGATCAACTTCGGACGCCGCACGGCTGCCGTGTTCACGCTCACTTTATCGGCGCCCGACATCAGGATCTTGCGCGCATCGGCGATGGACCGGATGCCGCCGCCCACGGTCAGCGGGATGAAAACTTTCCGAGCGGTGCGCGCCACGACGTCGGCCATGATTTCGCGCGCGTCGCTGGAAGCCGTGATATCGAGAAAAACCAACTCGTCCGCACCTTGGCCGTTGTAGCGTTCGGCCAGTTCCACGGGGTCGCCTGCATCGCGCAGACCGACAAAATTCACGCCTTTGACGACACGGCCGCCAGTTACATCCAGGCACGGGATAATGCGCTTGGCCAGCATCGTTAGAGTTCCACGAAGTTTCTTACAATCCTCAACCCGAGCGGCCCGGACTTCTCGGGATGGAACTGAACGCCGAAAACGTTTTTCGTTTCGAGCACGGCAGTATACGGGACCGTGTAGCTGCAAGTCGCCGCTGTCGCATCGTTCAAAGGCGCATAGTAGCTGTGCGCGAAATAAAGATAGGGATGCGGCGCGAGATTGGCAAGCAGCTTCGCGCCCGTTCGTCCAACAGTGCCCGGCTCAATCTCGTTCCAACCCATGTGCGGCACTCGCGCAGTGGCGGGAAACCGGCGAATCTCTCCCGAAAACAGGCCGAGTCCCCGCTCCTGGGGCGCTTCTTCGCTCGATTCGAACAAAACCTGCAACCCAAGGCAAATGCCAAGGAACGGCACCCCAGCCCGAATTCGTTCCAGCAGCGCCTCGCGAACTTGCATTTGATCGAGCGCTCGCATCATCTGTCCAAAGTGGCCAACACCCGGGAGGATAATCTTGCTAGCTCGCAAAAGACCCGCTGCATCCCGAACCAATTCATACTTCGCACCGATCTCTGAAAGCGTATTTTGCACCGACCGCAAATTGCCGGCGCCGTAATCGAGAATCGTAATCATAACAGCCCTTCGCTCATAGCAACCCTTTGGTGGACGGCAGCTGCTCCTTCAAGCGCGCATCCTTGGAGCAAGCGTAACGTAGCGCTCGCGCGAAGCACTTGAAGATAGCCTCGATCTTATGATGATTTGACCGGCCGTAGAGAACCTTAGCGTGCAAGTTGGCGCCCGCATGATTGACGAAGCCGCCGAAAAAATCCTCCACCAGTTCCGTTTGCAGGTCGCCCACCAGACGAACCTTCACCTTGTCGTCGTAAACCAGCGCCGGCCGGCCGCCGAGATCGAGCGCAACCACGGCGAGCGTCTCATCCATAGTCATCACGAAATAGCCCGCGCGGTTGATCCCTTTGCGCTCACCGAGTGCCTTTGAAACAAGCTGGCCGAGCACGATGCCCACATCCTCCACCGTGTGGTGCTGATCCACATCCAGGTCGCCGGCCGCCTTCAATTTCAGATCAAATCCGCCATGTTTGGCAAAAAGCTCCAGCATGTGATCGAAAAATCGAATGCCGGTGGAAATTTCATATCGCCCGCGCCCTTCAATCTTCAACGACCCCTGAATCTGCGTCTCCTTAGTTTCTCTCTGGACGCTAGCCGATCTCATTGATGTCCTCGATCACCTGGATCGCGCCTTCCAATCGCAGCAGGTCCACCAGTTCCTCGCGGCGCGGGTTGTCGCGCGCGGCAACACCGATGAAAGGCACATACGCGGCTTTGGCGCAGCGTGCATCGTCGACGGTGTCGCCGATGTAGAGCAACTTCTTTCCGGGATGCATGGCGGCGATCTTCAACAAACCGTCGGGCGCGGGCTTTTCAGACTCAACGTCATTGGCGGTAACCAGCAGGAACCGGTCCCGCACACCCTCGCGCTTCAGCGTGATTTCCGCTTCTTCCGTAGTGCGTCCGGTGAAAATGGCAAAGTCGAATCGTTCCCCCAAGCGGTCGAGGAACCCGCCGCGCGGCAGCCAGCGCTCGCGATGGATCATACCCTGATCAAGAAAAAGATAATTGAAATATTCGATGATGGCCGCGTAAGCAATCTCCACGCCCAGGTCCCGGCAGATCTTCTGCGATAGCAGCCAATCATTATTCCAGCCACCCTGGTTCTTGTAGTCCTGAATCGATTCGCGCGAAATCGTTTGGCCCGTGAAATGTTCCACGGTTTTGACGATCGTCTCGCGATACGAATCCGTGACGTCCACCAGCACGCCATCCATGTCGAACACCAGCATTTGCCCGCGTGGGGTGGCTAATAATGAGCCGCTCACCAGATTTGCTCCAGTTCGGACAGAAATCGCCGGATTTGCTCGCGCGTGCCAACGGTTACACGCACGCAGCCGGCGATCTCGTAGCTGCGGTCGCGCACCAGCACCCCTCGCCGGCGAAGTTCATCGCGCACCGGAATCGCCCGTTGGCCCGCCTCGAACAGGACGAAGTTCGCTTTGCTTTCGTAGTACGGAATGCCGAGCTTTTCCAGCCCCACATAGAGCAACTCCCGCGCGGCCAGGACTTCGGTGACGTATCTTTCGATGTAGCTCTTATCCTGAATCGCCGCGTGCGCCGCCAGCGTCGCAACGCTGTTCACGCTGTAAGGCGACTGCGCTTTGTGCAGGAAATCGACGTTGCCCGACTGCGAGAACAGGCAGCCCAGCCGCATCGCCGCCATCCCGTAAACCTTGGAGAACGTCCGGCTGACGAACAGGTTCGGATAGTCGTTGAGCAGCGGTAGCGCTGTAACTCCGGAGAATTCGTAATAGGCCTCGTCGATCAAAACTGCCGCGTTGGTAGCTTTTTCAAGGATTCGCTCGATACCCGCACGGGAGGTTCCAGTGCCGGTGGGATTATTGGGGTTCGCGATCAGAATGGCGCGCGTCGACGGCCCAATCGCTTCGAGAAGCTCTTCGAGGGGAAACGCCAGCTTTTGCGTTCGATAAGGGGTAGAACGGATGCTTGCGCCGGCAACCTCGGCATAGAACCGATACATGGCGTACGAGGGCTGCAACAAAAGCACCTCATCACCATCGTCGACATAAGTATTCACCAGCACCTGAATAGCTTCATCGGTGCCATTGGTCAGAATGAAATCGTCGGGCTCCAGGCCGAAGAATTCCGCGAGTTCCTGCTTAATCTTTTCGTATTCGGGGTAAATTGCAAGGCCTGCCCCGCTTAAATGTTCGCGCAGATATTCGATCACCTTGGGCGACGCACCCACCGTGTTCTCGTTGAAATCCAGACGCAGCTTACCGGCGCGCCCGCCCGTTGGCGGCGAATAAGACGCCATGTTGAGGACCGCATCGCGTGGCTGCAAAACACCCGGCGGCAGGTCGATGCGTTTATTTGCCAAGCCGCACCTCAACGGATCGCGCGTGCCCTTCCAAACCTTCCGCTCGTGCCAGTGTGGTAATCGCGGGTGCAAGCTGCCGCAACGCAGGAGCGCTCAGTTCCTGCACTGAGATCACCTTCACAAAATCTGCCGCTGATAATCCACCTCGCACTCGAGCCGCGCCCGACGTAGGCAGCACGTGATTGGGACCGGTGGCATAATCGCCCGCAGCCTCGGGACTGCTCGGGCCGATGAAAATGCTGCCCGCGTGTTGAATCTTCGGCAGCAGACTGGCGTCATAAATCGCCAGATGCTCGGGCGCAAGCTGGTTGGATGCTTCCACCGCGTCGGCCATCGAAGGGCACAGGATCACCGCACTGTTATTGCGAATGGCCTCGCACGCCACCGGCGCGGTCGGCAGCGTTTCAAGCTGGCGCGATACTTCCAGCACCACCAGCTCGGCCAAAGATCGCGAAGTAGTCAGCAGAATCGAGGACGCTTCCACATCGTGCTCAGCCTGCGCGAGCATGTCGGCTGCGACGTAGCGCGGGTCGGCATCCTCGGCAATAATAACGATTTCGGTGGGTCCGGCGACAAAGTCTATACCGACCTCGCCCGCAAGCAATTTCTTAGCGGCAGCCACATAGATGTTGCCCGGTCCAACGATGCGATCCACTTTCGGAACCGTCGCCGTGCCAAATGCCAGCGCCGCGATGGCGTGTGCGCCCCCGATCCGAAAGATGTTTTCGATCCCCAGAAACTTCGCCGCCGCGAGAATCTCGGCGCTCGGATGCGGCGAGGTTACGCAAATAGTGTCGACGCAGGCGACCTGCGCGGGAATCACCGTCATTAACACTGTCGATGGCAGCGGGTAACGACCTGCCGGGATATATGCGCCCATCGAATCGAGCGGCCGTACGATGGAGCCTAAGCGCCGCCCGTCGGGAAAATCCACCCAGGTGTCACGTGGCAGTTGCAGGGCCGCGTACGCGCGGATGTTGATTGCCGCCGTCTCGATCGCAGTGTAAAAGTCCGGCGAAACTCGCGATTCCGCCGCTTGCCAATCCGACGCCGGAACCCTCAAGCTATTGCCGTCCAGACTATCAAACTTGCGCGCGTATTCGATCACCGCTTCATCGCCGTGTTTGCGGACGGCCTCCAGAATCGGCGCGACTACTTGCTCGGCCTCGGCCAGCCGGACCGTCTTGCGCGTTATGAAGCGTTGAGCCTCGTGCAATGGAAGAATGCGGAGCATGTTATCTCACGACCGCCTACATTACGATCTTGTTCAACGGATACTCGACGATTCCCTGCCCGCCGGCTTCCTTCAAGCGCGGTATGATGTTCCGCACCGTAATCTCCTCGAGGATCGTATGGACGGCCACCCACTCGTCATCGCTAAGGTTCGAAATAGTGGGCTTCTTCAACGCCGGTAAAATGCCGAGGATCGCCGGCAAACATTCCTTGCGCACGTTCAGCATCAGTCCAACCCGGCCTAACGCATTAATGGCGCCATCCAGCAACAGTCGAATGTCTTCCATTTTGCGGCGCTTCGCGGCGTCCTCCCAAGAGGTGAGGTTGGCGATGAGCTGGGTGTTCGATTCGAGCACCGTCTCGACAATGCGTAGCTTATTGGCGCGCAGCGACGATCCGGTCTCCGTCACCTCCACGATCGCGTCGGCCAACACTGGCGGCTTCACTTCCGTGGCGCCCCAGCTGAACTCCACCTTCGCCTCCACGCCATTCTTGGCCAGATATCGCCGCGTGGTTGCCACCAGCTCCGTGGCGATGATCTTCCCCTCCAGATCTTTCACACTCTGGAACGGCGACGCTTCGGGCACGGCCAGCACCCAGCGTACTTTGCCGAAGCTCTGCTTGGCGTAGATCAGGTCGGCGACCGCGTGAACTTTAGCTTCGCTCTCTTCGATCCAGTCGCGTCCGGTGAGTCCCGCGTCCAGCACGCCATCTTCGACGTAGCGCGCCATTTCCTGCGCGCGGATCATCATGCATTCGATTTCAGGGTCGTCAATGGCCGGGAAATACGACCGCGAACTGGTGGTTATGTTGAAGCCCGCGCGCCGGAAAAGATCGATGGTAGCGTTTTCCAGGCTGCCCTTGGGAATGCCGAGCTTGAGCTTCACGATTTGCTCCCGTACACTGCGTCCGGATCGTAAGCGCGCGGCTCGGATTCCTTCCATTCGCCGCCTTCGAGCTGGCGAAAAAAGCAGCTTTGATAACCTTCGTGGCAGACGCCCGGGCCGAGGGCTTCCACTTGGATGAGCAGGGCGTCGAGATCGCAATCCGTCGAAATATTCTTGACTACAAGCTTGTGCCCAGAGGACTCGCCTTTGAGCCACAGCTTATTGCGCGAGCGGCTGAAGAACGTAGCGTACCCGGATTCCACTGTCTTGCGGAACGCCTCTTCATTCATAAAGCCGACCATGAGGACGCGCCCCGTGGCGTGATCCTGAATAACGGCCGTGATCAAACCGTTGAGTTTGCTGAAATCGAGTTTGCTGGAATCGAGCGTCATGTGTCCATACCAATAAAAAAGCCCGCCAAGTTGTCGGCGGGCGGCGAGTTCACTTCAGAAGTTCGTTAAATTGCCGCCGATCGCCAAGCGTGTCGATGATGGTGGTGATGGGCGGAATGCATGAAGAACCAGTATAGCAACTCTCCAGGCGCCAAGAGCGGAGTGTATGATCAATGTGAACAGAGCTAGATGTTCGATCTTGTAGGGGTACGTCGACGGAGAGTGTTTGCTGGAACCATTGCCATTTGCCTACTTGTTATCGCCGCAGCAGTAGCGATAGAAGGCTGGATCTGGTGGCGAATGGTCCCACCTCTTGTACGTCCCCAGTGCTGTGTTGACCCTGGTCCGGTACCGCGGCTGGTGGCTCCAAGGTCTCCGACGCCTTCTCATCGATAGATCCAACAGCGAGTCTCGTTCGGTGGGCCCGCGGCCAACCCATCCCTGGTCCCGATCAGTAGCGCAAGCCAGCGCTTTGGCGCGAAGCTGTTCAACGTGACTAGCGGCCAACTTCATCGCATCAACGTAGTGATCATCAATCGTCCTAATCACTCATCCACTTCCTAGGCAGCAACGTACGCGAGGATTACTGACTCGGATTAGTGATATCCTCCCAACCGTGGAAGGAAATCCGATGATCCGATGAGTAATCGCGCTCGTTCTCTCCTGGCTCTGTACGGTATTGCAGCGCTGTTGCCCGCCGCCGATGACCGTTCCTACACTTCATGGATCGACTACCTCGGCGGACCTGACTCCGCTCAATACTCAGCTCTCAACCAGATCAATAAGTCGAATGTGAGTCAACTCGAAGTGGCATGGTCCTACCCCACCGGTGACAAGAACAACTATTTCTTCAATCCGGTCATCGTCGACGGCGTGATGTACGTATTGGCTCAGAATAATTCCATCGTCGCTCTGGACGCCGCGACCGGGCGCGAGATTTGGGTTCATGCCAATAATTCCCGAAGCCGTTACCGCCCGCGGCGTCAATTACTGGCAGAGCAAGGACGGTTCCGATCGCCGTTTGTTCTACTGCGTAGACAACCATTTGGTCGCCCTCGACGCGCGCACGGGCCAGTTGATTCCATCCTTCGGTGAGAACGGCCGCGTGGATATTCGCGTCGGTTTCGATGGCCGTGATCCGAAAACACTGGTGCGCGTTCAAAACAATACTCCCGGTCGCATTTTTAAGAACCTCTTGATTCTCGGGTCGGCTGGTGGCGCGGACTACGAATCGAATCCCGGAGCCATTCGCGCCTTTGACGTGCTAGCCGGCAAGCTCGCGTGGGTCTTTCATACTATTCCACATCCGGGCGAATACGGCTACGATACCTGGCCGCCCGATGCCTGGAAAACCGTCGGCGGTGTTCAAAACTGGAGCGAGATGACGCTCGATGAAAAGCGCGGCATCGTCTATATTCCGCTGGCATCTCCGAGCTACGACTTTTACGGCGGGAATCGCAAGGGGC
>Ga0209415_10004125_pt1 | contig 26733 bp, 26 predicted proteins | sample PeaSoiSIISIP2007_FD_187696 | JGI IMG/M metagenome (GOLD analysis project Ga0209415, IMG submission 187696) | Peat soil microbial communities from Weissenstadt, Germany - SII-SIP-2007 (SPAdes) (version 2) | ecosystem: Environmental > Terrestrial > Soil > Wetlands > Peat | place: Germany... | reverse complement strand
CGCGTCATCGGCGGCAGGGCGTGGAACGCGCGGAAGATGAATCCGGACCCGTCGATCAGGATCAGATGCAGTGGCCGCTCGGCGGTCGAGGCGTCCTCGACCACCGGCGGGATGCTTGCCCCAGGGCTCTCGACCCGGGGCTCAGTGTCCGCTGGCGTGGCCTGCTTCTGGCGCCAGCACGTACCGCCGCGAGCAATACGGGCAAACGACCGACTGCTGGTCGATGTAAAGGAACACGCGCGGATGGCCGAGCGGGCCGCCGCCGCCGTCGCAGGCGACGGTGCGGTCGTCCACCTGGATGGTCTCGGTGGGCGTGGACAATACGGGAGCCTCGGGCATTGGGGTTCCTGTGGGCGGTTCTCGATGGCTTGAAGAGCGGCGAGATGATAGCGATACGCGCCGTGCTTTCAACCTTGTTGCCTGCATCGCTGTTTCGCCAGACCGCCCTGCTGCTCGCGGTGCTGCTGCTGGGCGGCTGCGTTGCGCTGTTGCCGCCGCATACCGGTCCGCCCGACAAGCCGCCGGTGACCACCGGCTATTTCGCCATGCCGGACGGTATGCAACTGCCCTACCGCGCCTGGCTGCCCGACGGGTCACCGTGGGCCGTTGTATTGGCGCTGCATGGCATGGACGACAGCCGCGACGCCTGGGAATACCCGGGGCCGGACTTCGCCCGGGCCGGCGTCGCCGTGTTCTCCCCTGACCAGCGCGGCTTCGGCACCACGCCAGACCGCGGGTTGTGGGCGGGCACCCGGCCGATGGCTGACGACGCCCGCCAGATGGCTCGTCTGCTGCGCACCCGCTATCCGCACACCAAGTTGATCCTGATGGGCGAGAGCATGGGCGCCGCAGTGCTGATGGTGCTGGCCGCCGAGCCCGACCCGCCGCAGGCGGATGGCTACGTGATGATCGCCCCCGCGGTGTGGGGCCGCGCCGAGATGAATGTGTTTCTCCGCGCCGGGTTGTGGCTGTTCTCCAACACTATCCCGGCAGTGACGGTGACCGGCGGCGGCTTCGTCCACGTATGGGCCAGCGACAACCGCGAGGCGATCAGGCGCCTGTCGGACGATCCGCTGACCATCCACGCGACCCGCTGGGACGCCATCCGCGGTCTGGTGAACCTGATGGACGCGGCGCTGGCCGACGCCTCGCGTTTCCACGGTCCGGCACTGTTCCTGTACGGCGGGCATGATGAGCTGATCCCCAAGAAGGCCACCGCAGCGACCTGGCGCGCCTTGCCGCCCGGCGTGCGGGAGGCGTACTACCCGGCCGGCTATCACCTGCTGCTGCGCGATCATGAGCGGATCACCCCGATCGGGGACATCCTGGCGTGGATCATGCGCGCGGATGTGCCGCTGCCCTCGGGCGCCGACCGCGCGGCGGCTGCGTGGCTGGCCGAGCAACCGCAATAAACCTCTCCCACGTCGTGGGCGAGGTCGAACCGCGTGAGCACCGGGGGCGATTGGGTCGGAACGGCGCAATCTCACCCCCGGCGCTCACGTGCCACGCGTCGATGAACGCCACCGCGCCGTAGTGTCGCACGATCCGCTGGCGGAACTCGACGGTCGCCGCAAGGAATTGCGGGCCGCGTTCAGACCGCACCTCGAGCGGCACAGGCGGCGGGCACGTCGTGTGGTCGATCGCGTCGGCTAAGCCGGCTGCGTCCAGGTACCGGCCGTCGATCGTGGGTACCATCCGCGGCTTGCAGCAGCCGAAGCTGTCCAGCGCGGGGGTAAAACCGCCGAGGTCCTGCCAGGCGCGCTCGGTCGGCGCGAATTCGCCGACGGGCGCGGTTTTCTGTAACGAGATGAGGCTGGAGATGTCGTGCGGCGCCGCGTCCAGCCTGCTGTTGCCGGTCGGGGCGAACTTGACGTCGTATGGTTGCGGATCCGCCGCAAGGACGGCGAGTGACAGCGCCCCGGTCAACAGTAGCGCGAGGACAAGGGCCCAGGTGCGCAGACGGGCCATGCCGCCAGCGTAACGCCGATAGCGCCGTCCGGATGGTCCCGCAACGGTCACCGTTACGCCATTGTCCGGTCACGAGCCGCGGGGTAATCCGGGAGACATGCGCGAATCGCCACGCCGGCTGCGCCGCCTCGCCACTCGTCCCCTGTTGCTGACCCGTGGTGGGTCGTCGATCGGGCTGGAATCCCCCGTTCGACACGACGGGCGGCTTTTGGTGCGGCGGCTGCGGGTGATCCGCCGCTTCCTGGCGATCCTGTTGTGGACGCTGCCCGCCATGCCGGTCCAGGCGCTATGCCTGATCCTGCCCGGCCGGCCGAAAGTCGCCTTCGCGCGGCTGTACTGGGCGCTGTTCACCAGGCTGCTCGGATTGCATGTGCGGGTGATCGGCGCGCTGGCGAGCGACGGGGCAGCGCGACCGGTGGTGTTCGTGTCGAACCACTCGTCCTGGGCGGATGTGCCGGTGCTCGGCGGTGTGCTCGACGGATGCTTCGTGTCGAAGGGCGAGGTCGCCGGCTGGCCGGTGGTGAGCACGATCGCCCGGCTCGGCCGCACGGTGTTTGTCAGTCGCCAGCGCACCGCGACCGCCCGCGAGCGCGACGACATGCGCGCGCGGCTGAAGGCGGGCGACAATTTGATCTTGTTTCCGGAGGGCACCAGCTCCGACGGTTCACGCGTGCTGCCGTTCCGCTCGTCGTTCTTTGCGATCGCCGAGGCGACCGACGGGGCGCCGCCGCTGATCCAGCCGGTGTCGGTGGTGTACGACCGGCTGGGCGGGCTGCCGACCGGACGCTCCAGTCGGCCGGTGTTCGCGTGGTATGGCGACATGGACATGGCCTCGCATTTCTGGCGGCTGGAGCAGCATTGTGGGCTGCGCGTCACGGTGCTGCTGCACGCCCCACTGGATCCGGCGCGATACCCGGACCGCAAGACGCTGGCCCAGGCGGTGTGGCGCACGGTGGCGGACGGTGCGTCCACGCTGCGGCAGAACCGGCCGGCCCAGCCGCTGGAATCGCCGGAAGCCGACGCGGCCGCGGCGGGCGGCGAGCCGGCGTTTGCGTAGGTTGCGGGAGCAGAAAACTCCCCATCTCCTTGTGGGCTTGAGCCGGGAAGCGGATCGAGGTTGGGGGAGGGGGAGTTTTCTTGACACAACACCGCGTCTTTCTGCCAGACTGCGAATCGAAGCACGGAGGGCTTCCCCGCACTGCCTCGCTTGACCGCGCCGACCCGGACGACGATGTCTCCTGCCCCCCGCGCCGGGGTGGTCTGGCCGGGTTGGGCGGAGCTTGGTCGATGACCCTGCCGGAGCATGGCAACACAACCGTAACTGGCCGTAAGCGCCTGCACGTGATCACCTGGGGTTGCCAGATGAACGTGTATGACAGCGCCCGTATGGCCGACGTCCTTGCTCCACTGGGATACGCGCCGGCCGAGGCGCCCGATGGCGCCGACATGGTGATCCTCAACACCTGCCATATCCGCGAAAAGGCGGCGGAGAAGGTGTTCTCCGAGCTGGGGCGCCTGCGCCGGCTGCAAGAGGCACGGGCGGCCGAGGGCGGCCGGATGATCCTGGCCGTCGCCGGCTGCGTGGCACAGGCGGAAGGCGCCGAGATCCTGGCCCGCGCGCCCTACGTGGACATCGTGCTCGGGCCGCAGACCTATCACCGGCTGCCGGAGTTGCTTGCCCGCGCGGTGCGGGCCGCCCACGGCGACAGGGCCGGCGCGGTGATCGATACCGATTTCCCGCCGGAGCAGAAATTCGACTTCCTGCCCGAGGCGGCGGCGCCGCAGGGCGTCTGTGCCTTCCTGACCATCCAGGAAGGCTGCGACCGGTTCTGCAGCTTCTGCGTCGTGCCCTATACCCGCGGCGCTGAACAAAGTCGTCCGGCTGCCGCGATCATCGCCGAAGCCCGCCGTCTGATCGCGCACGGAGCCCGCGAGATCACCCTGCTCGGGCAGAACGTCAACGCCTGGCACGGCGAGGCGCCGGATGGCGGCACGTGGGGCCTCGGCCGGCTGATCCGCGCGCTGGCGGATCTGCCCGGGCTGTTGCGGCTGCGCTACGCCACCTCCCACCCGCGCGACATGATCGATGAGCTGATCGAGGCGCATCGCGACGTTCCGACGCTGATGCCTTTTCTTCACCTGCCGGTGCAGTCCGGCTCCGACCGTGTGCTGGCGGCGATGAACCGCCGGCACACGGCGGCGGACTACCGGCGCATTGTGGACCGGCTGCGCGCCGCCCGGCCCGACATCGCCCTGTCGTCGGACTTCATCGTCGGCCACCCCGGCGAGACGGTGGAAGATTTCGCCGCCACGCTCGACCTGGTGCGCGCCGTGGGTTTTGCTCAGGCATACAGCTTCCGCTATTCGCCCCGCCCCGGCACGCCCGCCGCCACCGTGCCCGGCCAGGTGCCGGAGCCGGAGAAGGAGCGCCGGTTGCAGGAACTGCAGGCGCTCCTGCGGGGCGAACAAGCGCGGTTCAATGCCGGCTGCGTCGGGCTGACCCTGCCGGTGCTGTTCACCGGCCCCGGCCGCCATCCCGGCCAGGTCGTCGGGCGTTCACCCTTCCTTCAGCCCGTGCATTTAACCGGTCCCGCGGGGCTGGTCGGCACGGTAACCGGGGTGCGCATCGTCGCCGCGCTCCCCAACTCTCTGTCTGCAACCCTTGTACAGGAGCGAGCCTGCGCTTGAGCCAGAGCCATTTCATTGCGACTTCCACCCCTCCCGCGTCCGGCGGCAAGGCCGTGACGCTCCAATTCTCCGACAACACGCTGTTACCACTGCTGCTGGGTGACCACGACCGTCACTTGGTACGCATCGAGCAAGCGATGGGCGTGCGGCTGTCGTGTCGGGGCAACCGCGTGGCGATCGCCGGTGATTCGGCGCGCGTCGACGCGGCGCAGAGCATGCTGCAAGGTCTGTGGCGACGGCTGGAACGCGGGGAAAGCGTCGGGCGGCCGGAGGTGGAGACGGCGATCCGGCTGGCCGAAGCGGACACCGATCCGCGGCTGCCGCTGTCCGACCTGCCGGCGATCCGCACCCGCCGCGGCGCGGTGGCGGCGCGCAGTGCCGGCCAGGCAGCGTATATGGAGGCGTTGGCTGGGCATGACATGGTGTTTGGCGTCGGTCCGGCCGGCACCGGCAAGACCTACCTCGCGGTGGCGCAGGCGGTGGCCATGCTGCAGGCCGGCAAGGTGGACCGCATCGTGCTGTCGCGCCCGGCGGTGGAGGCCGGCGAGCGGCTCGGTTTTCTCCCCGGCGACATGAAGGAGAAGGTCGATCCCTACCTGCGTCCGCTGTATGATGCGCTGCATGATATGCTGCCGGGGGAGCAAGTGATCCGGCGGATGAACAACGGCGAGATCGAGGTCGCGCCGCTGGCCTTCATGCGTGGCCGGACGCTGGCGCATTGCTACGCGATCCTGGACGAGGCGCAAAACACCACTGCCATGCAGATGAAGATGTGGCTGACGCGGATGGGCGAGGGCACCCGCATGGTCGTCACCGGCGACCTGACGCAGGTGGACCTGCCGACGGGCGTCACCTCCGGCTTGCGCGACGCGCTGGACACGCTGGAGGGGGTGCCGGGAATCGAAGTGGTGCGGTTCGACAAGCGCGACGTGGTGCGGCATCCGCTGGTGGCGCAGATCGTCGACGCCTACGACCAGCGGGCGGCGGCACAAGGTGACAAGCGGCGCGAGGCACGGCGCTCGCGCGAAAGTAGCGATGGAACCGGGAAGTAGATGCCCCGCACAAGCGGGGAACCAGAATGTTGAGGTGATCGTCGCCGAGCCGGCCTGGCGCCGGCTGGTGCCTCGGGCCGCGGCGGTGGCCGCCCGTGCGGCGCTTGCGGCGGGAGCGGCGGGCACCGTGGTGCTGGCCGGCGACCGCGCGGTGCAGCGACTGAACGCGCGGCATCGCGGCCGTAACCAGCCGACCAACGTGCTGACCTATGCCGCGCCGGCGGGGGAAATAATCCTGGCGCTGGGCGTGGTGCGCCGCGAGGCAGCTGCTACCGCGCGCCGGCCGGCGCACCACTTGGCGCATTTGGTGGTGCACGGCGCCCTGCATTTGGCCGGGCACGACCACCACCAGGCCGGCGAGGCGCGGCGGATGGAGCAGGCGGAGGCGCGCATCCTGCACCGGCTGGGCGTGCCTAATCCGTGGAAGCGGGCATGAGCGGGGGGACAATCCGCCCCGGGCTGCTGGCGCGGCTGCGCGGGCTGCTGGTGCGCCGCCACGCCGAACAGTCCCTGCGCGACTCGATCGCCGAGCTGGTGCAGGAGGCCGCCGAAGCGCAGGTGCTCCCGGGCGAGCCGCCGGAGCTGGACCGGCACGAGCGGCTGCTGATCGCCAACGTGCTACGGCTGCGCGAGACCACCGCCGCCGACGTGATGGTGCCGCGGGCGGACATCGTGGCGATCAGCGCCGACGCCACGCTGGCGCAGGTGATCGAGCTGTTCCGTACCGAGGAGCACTCGCGCATGCCAGTGTATCGCGAGCAATTGGACGACGTGGTGGGAATGATCCACCTGAAAGACGTGTTCGCTTATATCGGCCGGCCGGAGGCGTTCTCGGTCGAGGCGATCATGCGCAAGCCGCTGCTGGTGGCGCCGCAACTGCCGGTGCTGGACCTGCTGCTGCAGATGCGCCAGGCGCGCATGCACCTGGCGCTGGTGGTGGACGAATACGGCGGCATCGACGGGCTGGTGACGATCGAGGACCTAGTGGAGACGATCACCGGCGACATTGCCGACGAGCATGACGATGACGACGCGACGATGGTGACGGAACGGCCGGACGGCTCGCTGGACGTGAATGCGCGGCTGCCGGTGGAGGCGTTCGAGGAGAAGCTCGGGCCGGTGCTGAGCGAGGACGAGCGGGACGCCGACATCCACACGGTGGGCGGGCTGGTGTTCACGCTGGCCGGGCGGGTGCCGGCGAAGGGCGAAGTGGTCAGCCACCCGTCGGGCATCGAGTTCCGGGTGCTGGACGCGGACCCGCGGCATATCAGGCGGTTGCGGGTGCGGCGGCCCGCGGCGGAGGTGCCGGGGCAGGTGGCGGCGGAGTAGGGAGGCGGGCAAGCCCTCGCCCGCGGCAGCGGGAGAGGGTTTGGTGAGGGTGCCGCGAGCAGCTCAGGCTTCTTCGCCAAGCTCCACCAGCAATGCCGCTACCTCAGCACGCAAGCCGGGAAGGTGGAATTGAACAGCGTTCCAGACCGCGACGTCCTCGATCCGGTCATAACCATGGACGATCATGTTGCGGAAACCGATAATGCGCCGCACGTCCGAAATGCGCGCCGCGATGTCGGGGGCTATCCTTGAAAGCTGGCTCATTGCCTCGCCGATTGTCACGAGTTCACGTTCAACGCCGGCACGCAGCAGGCGATTCGCGAGGTAGTGATCGAAGTTGCGGCCTTGCACATAACCCTGTATCGCATCGCGGCGTCGCGCATGTCCCACAGATACGTGCGAGCATCACGCTGCATAAAGCAGCTCTTTGGACCGCTCGATCCCAGCCCGTAGGTAGGGGTTGCGCACGGCCCCTGACATGACGAGATCGACCGGCCTGGCGAACAGTGCAGCCAACTGCTCCGACAGGTCGAAGTATTCGCTGAAGGTTGGCGCGGCTGGCGGGTGGTAAGTGACAAGCAGGTCGATGTCGGAACGCTGCGGATCGAAATCGGCGCCACGCGCCGCGGAGCCGAATAGCTCCAGCCGTTCGACACGGTAGCGGCGGCACAACGCCGCAATCTCGGTTCTGTGTGCTTCGATCAGCGGCAGCATGAGCGAGGTCCTTCGCGGGCGGGTCTCGGACCGCGGGCGGTGCCGTGGTGCTATTCCAACCCGGCGCTAAACGCCAGTCGTGACTCTTGCCTATCCCCCTCCGCGCCCCAGTTCCGGAGATCCTGGCGATTGGTCAAAGTCAGCCCGCCCACATCTGGGCAACGTTGGCATAAGCCCGAATCGCTGCGTCGGCGGTGGCCAGGGTGAAGGTCAGACGCCTCGCCTGCGCGACCAGCATGCGGTCGAACGGGTCGTTGTGTTGCCATGCCAGGGCGCCGGCATGCTCCGCGCCGATCGGCAGGATCGGCAGTTCGAGGAAGCCGTTGGCGCCGATGGCGGCGACCGCGGAGCCACGGAAGTCGAGCTTCTTCAACCGGCGCTTGATGGCGATTTCCCAGATCGACGCAGCACTGACGAACACCTGGTTGGCGGGGTCAGCGATGAGGGCGCGTGTGTCGGTTTTCAGCGCCTTGTCCTGCCTGTCCCATCAGAGGAAGACGTGGGTGTCGAGCAGCAGGTTCACGTAGCGTCGCCGCCGAACAGGGCCTCGATGGTGGGGGCGGGGGCGTCGAAATCGGCGGCGATGCGGCGGATGCGCATGGCGTTGGCCGACTTTCGCGGCTGGCCGCGGGCGGCGAGCGGCACCAACCGGGCCTGCGGGATGCCGTTCTTGGCTATGACGATTTCTTCCCCCGCCGCGGCGCGATCGACGAGCCCGGAGAGGTGCGTCTTGGCTTCATACAGGGTGACGAAGTGGGACATGGGCCTGCTCGTTGGTCAGGCTGACCAGATAGGGGGCGGGCGAGGGGTTGGTCAACCTGGTCAAGGCGATGGGCGCCGCTGACCGGAAGCCGCGGAGCCGCCGTATATGCTGCGCGGACGCCGGCGGGGCTGGATCGCACTCGCAACATCCTTCGGCAGGTGATAACGTCGGCAGCCATGGGTGTGCATCGGCTATCGCCGTGTGAGCGGGTGGGCCAATGAGCCTGCGGTCCCTGCTCGGGCGCCGGTTGCCTAGCGGCGGCTCGGACGTGACGAGCGAGGCTGAGGGGCGAATTGCTGCGGCTGCAGCATCAGGAACCACCCACGCTGACCTCTCCGGACTCGTGTTGACCGCGCTGCCGGAGGCGGTCGGGCAGCTCACGCGGCTGCAAAACCTCGACCTCGGCAGCAATCGACTGACCGCGCTGCCGGAGACGATCGGACAGCTCACGCGGCTGCAGAACCTCGACCTCGGCGACAATCACCTGACCGCGCTGCCGGAGCCGATCGGGCAGCTCACGGGGCTGCAAAACCTCTACCTCAGCGACAATCACCTGACCGCGCTGCCGGGGGCGATCGGGCAGCTCACGGGGCTGCAAAGCCTCGACCTCCGCGGCAATCAACTGACCGCGCTGCCGGAGGCGATCGGGCAGCTCACGCGGCTGCAAAGCCTCTACCTCGGCGACAACCGCCTGACCGCGCTGCCGGAGGCGATCGGGCAGCTCGCGCAGCTGCAAAACCTCGACCTCCGCGGTAATCAACTGACCGCGCTGCCGGAGGCGATCGGGCAGCTTACAAGGCTGCAAAACCTCTACCTCGGCGCCAATCAACTGACCGCGCTGCCGGAGGCGGTCGGGCAGCTCACGCGGCTGCAAAACCTCGACCTCCGGGGCAATCAACTGACCGCGCTGCCGGAGGCGATCGGGCAGCTCACGCGGCTGCAGCGCCTCGACGTCGACGACAATCAACTGACCGCGCTGCCTGAGGCGCTGCGGCGACTGACGAACTTGAAAGAGCTGTACCTGCACGACAATCCGGCGCTTGGCCTGCCGACCGAGTTGCTGGGACCGACCCGGGTCGATGTAGTCCGCGAAGGCAGTTCGCCAGCAATCCCAACGGACATCCTCGACTTCTACTTCCGCACCCGCGGAGAAGCTCGGCCATTGAACGAGGCCAAGCTGATCCTGGTCGGCTTCGGCGAGGTGGGAAAGACCTCGCTGGTGAACCGTCTCGTGCACGACACCTTCGTCCCCGGCGAAGCCAAGACCGAGGGCATTGCCATCACCGACTGGCCGATCCGCCTGAATGGCACCGAGGATGTCCGCCTGCATGTCTGGGACTTCGGCGGCCACGAGATCCAGCACGCTACCCATCGCTTCTTCCTCTCGCAGCGCAGCATCTATCTGTTGGTGCTGAACGGCCGCGGCGGCCGGCAGCAAGCGGACGCGGCCTACTGGCTCAACCTGATCGCCATCCATGCCCCCGACTCGCCGGTAATCATCGTGCGCAACAAGATCCGCGAGGACCCCTGCGCGCTCGACCGCACTGCGCTGCGCCGCGACTTTCCCGCCATCCGCGCGGTGATCGACACCGACTGCGCGGACCGCACCGGCATCGATGACCTCGCCGCCGCGATCCGCCGCGAGACCGATGCGTTGCCGGAACTGCGCAGCCGCTTCCCCGCCGCCTGGTTCGCCATCAAGGACCGGCTCTCGGCGATGCCAGAGAGCTATCTGGCCTTCGCTGACTACCGCGCGCTCTGCGCCAGCAACGGCGAGACCGATCCTGCCGCGCAGGAGGCGCTGGCCTTCGTGCTGCACTGCCTCGGTATCGTGCTGAACTACCGCGACGACTCGCGGCTGCACGACACCAACGTGCTCAACCCGCACTGGGTCACCGAGGGCGTCTACGGCATCCTCAACCACCCGGCGCTGACGAAGGAGCAAGCGGAGCTGCGCCTCACCGACCTGCGCAACATGCTGGATCGCGCGCGCTTCCCGCCCGAGCGGCACGATTTCCTATTACAGTTGATGCGCCGGTTCGAGCTGGCGGTGCCGTTCCCGGAGCAAGCCGATCTCTATCTGGTGCCGGAACGGCTGAGTCCGGAGCAACCGGCGGATATCGGTACGTTCGATGCCGCACACTGCCTGAATTTTGCCTACGCCTATCCGACGCTGCTGCCGGAAGGGCTGCTGCCGCGCTTCATCGTGCGAACGCACATCGTCAGCACGGGCTGCCCGCGCTGGCGCTCGGGCGTCGTGCTGCGGCTGGAGGGCAACCGGGCACTGGTGATCGGCGATGCAATCAACCGCCGCGTGAACATCACGATCGACGGCCCGGTCGCCGGCCGCCGCCGGCTGCTCGCGGTGATCCGATACGATCTGGAGCACATCCACCGCAGCTACCAGTTCCAGCCACAGGCGATCGTGCCGGTGCCGGGACACCCCGAGGTGGTGGTTCCCTACGAGAAACTGCTGAGGTTCGAACGCGACGGCGTGCCCGCTTTCCCTGAAGTGATCGAAGATCGCACGACCATGGTGGATGTGCGGCAGTTGCTGGATGGCGTCGATCTGGCGCCGCCGACGCCGGCGGATGCCGCCGCATGGCGCGATACCCAGCCGACCACCGCCTTCATCAGCTACGCACACAAAGACGAGCCGCTGCGCCAGGAACTGGACACGCATTTGAAGCTGCTGCAGGTCACCGGCGAGTTGGACGCCTGGCACGACCGCAGCATCACGCCCGGCGAGAAATGGGAAGGCCAGATCAACGAGAATCTGCAGCGCGCCGACCTCGTCCTGCTATTGCTCTCCCCCGACTTCATAGCCTCCGACTACTGCCGCAAGGAGATGGAGATCGCCCTGCAACGCGAGGCCGCCGGCCAGACCCGCGTCGTGCCAATTATCGCACGACCCTGCGGTTGGCAGCATTTGCCGGTGCGGGCAAACCAGGCGTTGCCCAAGGACGGCAAACCCGTCGCCGACGCCGGCCACGAGCAGGGCCATCGTGATGCAGCCTGGGTTGAGGTCGAGGACGGCATCCGACGTGTCCTGAAGGCCTTGGCGCGCCGTTCGAGTTGATGGAAGAGCCGGCATTCGTCATCCAATTGGAAAGCCCCAGGTGAAGTGAGGCGCAGCCGGACGCAGGCGGTTCAGCAGCTCCCCGTCTACGGCAGCAGGCCAGTGTTTGGGGGAGAGAGAAGCATGCATCGAGATGCGGCGGTCGAAGTCTCCAGCAATCCGCCGATCCCATCTAGCGCCATTCTTGACATGCCATGCGAGACGTGGCATGCTCAGCCATGATCCGGTCCTGGAAGGACGCCAGCACAAGGCGCTTTGCCGAGACCGGCAAGAGCCGTTGGCGGGGGATGGACATTGAAGCGGCGAAGGAACGCCTCCAGGCGCTCAATGCCGCCAAGAGCCTGGAGGGGCTCGGTCGGTTGCGAAGCTTGGGGCTTCACAAGCTGACGGGAAGTCGATCCGGCACCTGGGCAATGACGATCAATGGACCCTGGCGCTTGGTATTTCGCTTCAAGGATGGTGACGCCCATGATGTCGAGGTCGTCGATTATCACTAGAGGAGCAGGACCGTGATCTTTGAGGAGGTTCACCCCGGGCGCATCCTGAAGCGCGAGCTGGAGTCACGTGGTCTTTCGGCTGCGGCGCTTGCTCTCAAGCTGCGCATCGCACCCCAACGCATTCAGGAGATCGTGGCGGGCCGGCGCGCGATTTCGCCGGAAACCGCGCTGCGCCTCGGCCGCTTTTTCGGCAATGAGCCAGAGTTCTGGCTTGCCATGCAGGCCAGCTACGACTTGGCGACGCTGCGTGCGACCGTTGGCCCTCGCATCGAGGCCGAGGTTGAAGCTGCCGCGTGACGGCTGTGGAACGGCTATGTTAACCGGCGGATGGATTAGGCTCGGCCGCTCGACATAAGACAGCTTTTAATATGGAGGCGGAGATTGTCCATATTAAAGGCACGCTTTAATATGGACCGCGCTTTCCGGCCCCTCCTATCCCCCCAGCTCACCCACCCGTCGCCCGCAGATACCACTCCATTATCTGCCGGCCCTGCCAGAACAGCGTCCCCTCCCGTTGCGCCATATACCCCAGCGCTTGCTCGAACCAGCCGATGCGGTGCGGCACGCCGCTGATATAGGGATGCACCGCCAGCCCCATCACCTTGGCGCCCTGCGTCTCCGCCTCTGCATACAGCCGGTCGAACTGCGCCACCGTGCGGTCGAACATTTCCCGCGCCGCATGGTGCTGGATCATCATCATCGGAATGTCGTTCAGCTCGACGCTGTACGGCATGGTCAGCAGCGGCCCATGCACGGTGCGCAGTGTGCACGGCAGGTCGTCCACCACCCAGTCGGCGCAGTAACGAATCCCCGCCTCCGCCAGCAGGTCGGGCGAGCCCAGCGTCTCGGTCAGCCCGGGCGCCAGCCAGCCCACCACGTCGTGCCCGCCGGCCTCACGCAACGCCTCCATGGTGGCGCGGATCATCGCGCGCTGGTCCTCGACCAGATGCGTTGCCATCTGCTGCCAGCCGTGCCCCATGAACTCCCAGCCCGCCTCGCGCGCGGCCCCGGCGACCCGAGGATACGCTGCCGGCACGGTGCCGTTGATGGTCATCGACGGCGCGATGCCATGCGCATCCAGCGCCGCCTTCAACCGCCAGAAGCCGACGCGCATACCATATTCGTGCCACGCCCAGTTCGGCAGGTCTGGCAGCACCGACGCTCCCTGCGGCGCGGTCAGCACCTGCCGCGGCATGGCGCGCTCGATCTCCCAGTTCTCCACGTTCACCACGATATAGACGGCGACGCGTTTTCCCCCCGGCAGCGCCAGCCGAGGCCGGTCGATGCTGGCTTCGTACTCCAGCCGCGCGGCGGGCTTCAGCGGATCCACCATGGCAACCCTCACCATCCGATCGCATAAGCCGAGCGCCGCGGATCGGCGCCCGCCCATTTCACGCCGCTGCGCAGATCCGATTGGATCGTCGTCACCGATCCCGCGGCGTATTTGCGCTCCGGCCACCATTCCACGCGATGGCCCAGCGCCGCCAGCGCCGCGCCCGCGGCCTCGCCGATATCGCGCTCGACGCGCAACACGCCCGGAAGGTAGCTGTGCGGCAAGGCCGATTCGGGCCAGGAATAGCTGGCGAAGCGCGGCGCCTCGCAGGCCGATTGCGGGTCCATGCCGAACACCACCTGGTTGAGGAACGCCTGCACCATCGCCTGCCCCAGCACCTCGCTGCCGGCTGAGCCGAATGGCATCACCAACCGCCCCGGCTGGATCGCGATCGCCGGATTGGCCGACATGCGCGGCCGACGCCCCGGCCCGACGCGCCCCGGATGGTCGCGCCCGGAATAACCGCGCGAGCCCCACATCGACGGCAGAATGCCGGTGCCCGGCACGACCGGTCCGCCGATCGTCCCGTCGCTCGGCGTGGCCGCGAACACATTGCCCGCCCGATCGGCCACACACAAAAACGACGTCGCCGGCTTCGCCCCCACTTGCTCGGCGCCGGAACCGGCGGAAGGATCGGGCCGCCAGGGCGGCGGCGTCACACCACCGACCGCCCCCGCCGGCGGCATCTCCGGCCAGGCGCGCGCCGGATCGATCAAGCCGCGGCGCCGCGCCGCATAGTCCTTCGCCAGCAGCGCCGCGAGCGGCACGGGGGAAAAATCCGGATCGCCGAAATACGCCTCGCGATCGGCGGCGGCGAGTTTCAGCGCCTCGGTCACCGCATGGATATAGGCCGGCGAATTGTGCCCCATGCCCCGCAGGTCGAGGCCTTCCAGGATGTTCAGCGCCTGCAGCACCATCGGCCCCTGCGACCAGGGGCCACAGCCATACACGTCGAATTCGCCAAACCGCGTGCGGCACGGCGGTTCCACTTGCGCGCGAAACTCCGCGAGGTCGTGCGCGCGCAGCCAGCCGCCGTTCTCCGCCTGATGCCGCACGATCGCCGCGGCGATGTCGCCGCGATAGAACGCGTCATGCGCCGCCGCGAGCCCGGCAAGCCGGTCGCCACGCGCCGCCTGCTCCTGGTCCGCCATGTATTGCAGCGACCGCGCCAGATCGGCCTGCACGAAGTTTTCCCCGATCCCCGGCACACGCCCTCCCGGCAGGAAGATCGCCGCGGTGGTCGGAAACTTTTCGAACTCGTGCCGCTTGTCCACGAGGATTTCCACGAAGAACGGATAGGCGGGAAAGCCGTCGCGCGCGAAACGGATCGCCGCCGCGGCGACGTCGCCGAACCGCATCGTGCCCCAACGCGCCAGGGCCTCGATCCAGTTGGCCGGCGCCGCCGGCACCACGGTGTGCAGCAGACCGTCCGGAATGCGCCCGCCAAATGCGCGATGGAAATGCTCGATGTCGGCGGCGAGCGGCCACGGGCCGACGCCGTTGATCACCTGCACCGAGTCGCTGGCGGCGAGATACACCATGATCGGCGCAACGCCGCCGAAGCCGACGAACTGGCTTTCCAGCACGTCGATCGCCAGTCCGGTCGCGACCCCGGCGTCGATCGCGTTGCCGCCGGCTTCCAGGACTTGCAGCCCGGCCAGCGAGGCCCAGTAGTGCCCCGAGGCAACCACGTGATGCCGCGCCATGATGCCGGGCCGTCGTGGCCGGGCCGGCCCAAACGGACCGGAATCTTCACCGCCCGCCCCGGTCAGACTAGGCAACGGCAATGCCCCATTGCTTGATCAACGCCGAACCGGGTGCGTAGCGCCAAGTCAACGACTGTTGTTGGGCCGCCGGCATCACAGTGAGTTCCATCTCATAATTCTGCGGGCTCTTCACAGTCTCGGACGCGAGGCTGCTAGGAAGGCTCAGCTCCAGCTTTTGCTTGCCCTCTTTTGCAATCCTGGCGTTAAGTGATGTGCCCTGCGATGGGCCCAGCATTGCGGTGTAGAAGGTAGCCGATTGCTGATCGAAGTAAGTGATCTGGAAGCTGAACTGCACTGAGGTGCTCGGGAGTGCGGCGTGCAGCATGCTCCACACCATGTTTCTATTTGGCGTGCTGATGTTCGCTTTGAGTTCGATCGGGTCCGTCACGCCGCCGCTCCACTTGAAGTAGCGCATCACCGCGACGGCCTGTAACGCACCGTTCGGTGACTTCAGGGCCAGGTCGGCGGCGAGCTGCTGGGTCCCGATCGTCAGAGACGTGAGCCAGCCGGCCGCGTCCTGGACGTCCTGCCGGAAGTTGAAACCTTGCTCGAGATGCAGGCTGTCGAACACGATATCCGGCATGGTATGGATCTCCCCTGGGAGGAACCCGTCTAGCAGTTCCGAAATGGTTATTCCAGCGCCACGACATGCCGCGGGCGGCCCCAGTTCGCCGCGGCGGCGGCACAACGCTCCACGTCCTCCTCCAGCATCAGTCCCTGCGCCACCAGTTCGCGCGCCGCCGCGACGATCGCCGCGACATAGGCCGCCTTGTCGGGATAGCGCTCCAGGATCGACGGGCGCGGATCGCCGGTGGCCTCGCATTCGGACGGTGTCTCGGCGAAGGGGATGTAGCTACCCTCGAACCGAAGCTGCATGCCGTGGCCGAAGCCGCGCGCGCGCAGGTTCCAGCCGGTGTAGGTACCCAGTGGCGCCGCGACCATCGGCGCGCGCACGCCGGGAATGTCGTTGCCGTCGCGATCAACTGCCGGCACCAGCACGGTATACGTCTTGCCAGGCGCCCCCGGGGCATTGCCGCCCGGCACCAGCGCCGGCGGCTCCCGCAGGATGCCGCGTTCCGCATCCGGCCCGAAATCGAGCAGTGGCAGGGGGTTGGGCGTGCGCGGCGTGGCAAGGCCGGGGATTGCCGGGAACCGGCTGCGCCATTCGGCAATGTCCACCAGCGTGCCGTCGGCGCGCGTGGGAATGCGGCTGGCGGGCGGCGGTGCGCCGTCCGTCGCCCAGCGGTCCATTGCATCCAGCGCCGCGCGGAACAGCATCGAGGTGGACACGACGTTGGAAAAATTCTGCGCGATGCCGCGCGATGGCGCCTTCGGCTGCGGATCGGCGAAATGCTGCGAGCTGGACCACAGATAGACCCGCACGCCATCCGGCTGCTTCAGGTCGTTGCCTTGCGTATCGGTGTGCACGAGCGAGCCGCGCCGCACCCAGTATTCCGTCGATGTCTGGGTGTGCATCACCAGCGGATCGGTCTCGGGGCGCTTCAGGATCGCGTCCTCGCGCCCGGTCAGATGGTCGCGCGACCACGCGTAGGAAAACGGAAAGCTGTCGGCGATGTTGAAATGGTCCTCGTATTGCTGACCGCCGGAGACGATCGGGCTGGCGAAACGATGGTTCAGCCATTTGCGTCCCGCGCCGGCAACGTGCGGCAGCACGCCGTCGAACACGCGCCGCCCCTGCGCGTCGGCGTTGAAGCCGCGATAGACGAAATCGCGCAGGCAACGACCGGTCTGCGAGCGGCCCCAGGCATACGCCTTCTCCACCCCACGCACCGGATTGGCGTCGCTGCGGTCGTATTTCAGGAAGCTGATCGCGTCGCGCACCACGACGTGGCCGAGGCCCATCACTTTCGGATCTTGCGCCGTGTAGAGCAATTCGTAGATCCAGCCTGGCTGGAAGCCCGCCGGCAGATGGATGTCGGTCGCGGACGGGATCAGCGCACGTTCGGGCGTGCCGGTCTCGCCGCCGGAGCCGCTTTCGACCCGCGCGAAGCTCCACGCGTCCGGCGGAATGTCGATCGGCGGATCGTAGGGATAGCGCCGCTTCGTCAACTTCGCCTGCCGCGTGTCGAGCGACGCCGCGGGGAAACTATGCGCCGCACTGCGGCCGCTGAGCGGGAAGCTGGTGCGGCCGGGCGCATCGACCAGGTATTCGACCCGAATTGTCCCGGTGATCGGGCCCGTGTCGTTGCCCGCGACCGGCACGTCGAGCACCATCCGTCCGTCGCCCGGCAGCATGTCGCCTTCCCACGCCACCCACAAGACGCAATAGCCGCGCCGCATGAAGAAGCCGTTGCCGGCATGTGCCGCGGTCAGCGGATCGTTGCTGTGCGGCGCGTCGTTAAAGAACTGCAACGCCCGCTTGTGGCCGCGATTGCCGTAGTCATAGAACAGCCGCCGGTTGCCGCGCGCCAGATCGACCGGCTTGAGGATCATCCAGTCGGCCTCACAATGCACAAGGCCGTCGGCATCCCGCGCAGCCTTGTCCAGATCGACCACGTCGCGTTGCGCTGCCGCGAGCGGATCGAGCGCGAAATGCACGCGGCCGGACAGGCGCTCATACGGACCGGTGTCGCCGAACGGCTGGCCGTCCGCGAAGGGGCGACGGTCGGTCATGCTGAATTCGATCCTGTTGGTCATCGCCGTCCTCTCCCGCGTCTTGCCTGCCGCGAGTCTGCGCGGGCTGCGCACCGGCCTCAACCCCAGAGTTGTCCGCCGCGCCCGCTCCGCGGCAGAGGTAAACGCTGCTTGCTTAATGACCGACTGGTCGGTAAGTTACCACCATGGCCAGCCAGCCAGCCACCCCGCCCAGGCGCCGCGCCCGCCGCAAGGAAGCCCGCCCCGGCGAAATCGTCGAGGCGGCCCTCCGCCTGTTCGCGGATCGTGGGTTCGCCGCCACCAAGCTGGAAGATGTCGCCGCCGCCGCTGGCATCGGTAAGGGCACGATCTACCTCTACTTCCCGACCAAGGAGGACCTGTTCCGCGCTGTCGTCCGCCAGGCGGTGCTGCCCAACCTGGAGGCGGTCGCCGCCCTGCTGCAAGACCCCGACCGTCCCGCCGCCACCATCCTGCGGCTGATCGCCGAGCGTTTCCTGCTCCTGCTGGACACCGACCTGACCGCGATCCCCAAGCTGGTGATCGCCGAATCCGGCAATTTCCCCACCATCGCCCGGTTCTACGCCGAGGAGGTGATTCTCAAGGGCATGGCGCTAATCCGCGGCGTGCTCGCCCGTGGCATCGAGCGCGGGGAGTTCCGCCCGATCGATCTCGACAGCGCGCTCCCGCTGTTCTCGGCGCCCCTGCTGCTGTTGTTGTTGTGGAAGCACTCGCTCGGCCGCCACACCGACATCCAGTTCAACGCCCGCGCGGTGGTCGAGACGCATCTCGACATCCTGCTGCGCGGCCTGGCCGCGGACCCGCGCCCATGAAACGCACGCTGGCCGCCGGGGCGGTGCTCGCCGCCCTGGCCCTGGGCGGCGGTCTCTGGTGGGAAAACCGTCAGGAGCCGCCACCCGGCTGGCAGGGCTATGTCGATGCCGACTATCTGCGCGTCGGCCCCACGCTCGGCGGGCAATTGGTCAGCCTCTCGGTGCAGCGCGGCGATGCGGTCGCGGCCGGGGCGCCGCTGTTCGCGCAGGACGATGCCGACGATCGTGCCGCGCGCGACCAGGCCGCCGCCACGCTCACCGAGGCGCAGGACCGCCTGACCAACCTGGAAACCGCCGGCCGCGAAACCGAAATCGCTCAGGCCCAGGCCGACCTGGTGGACATGCGCGCCACCAGGGATCGCATTGCCAAGGACCTCACCCGCAACCGGGAACTGCTGCGCAGCGGCGCCGCCACCCAGCAGACCGTCGATCAGCAGCAGGCCGACCTCGATTCGGCGGTTGCCCACGTCAAGGCGTCCGAGGCGAAATTGGCGCAGATCCAGTCCTCCACCGGCCGACAATACGAGATCGCGGCGCAGCGCGCGGTGGTCGCCGAACAGCGGGCTGCGCTGGAACAGGCCGAGTGGCGACTGGCGCAGCGCCATGTTGCCGCCCCGGCCGCCGCCCGTGTCGCCGACACCTACGCGTTGCCGGGCGAGATGGTGGAAGCCGGCGCCTCGGTGGTGGAGCTGCTGCCGCCCGGCAACATCCTCGTGCGGTTCTTCGTCCCCGAGACGACGCTGGCCACGATCCAGCGCGACGAGCGCCTGGCGATCGCCTGCGACAGTTGTGCGCCGGGCCTGACCGCCCGCATCTCCTTCATTGCGCCGCAACCGGAATACACCCCGCCGGTGATCTACAGCGAGGCGGCGCGCGAGAAGCTGGTCTACCTGGTGGAAGCCCGCCCCGACCCGGCCCAGGCGGCGACACTGAAACCCGGCCAGCCGGTCAACGTGCGGGTGGCGCCGTGACCACGCTGGCGATCGACGTGCACGGCCTCGCCAAGAGCTTCGGCACGGTGAAGGTGGTGGACGGGCTGTCCATGCAGGTGCCGGAGGGCGAGATCTGCGGCTTCCTCGGCGGCAACGGCAGCGGCAAGACCACCACCATCCGCATGCTGTGCGGACTGCTGCGCCCGGATGCCGGTGGCGGCACCTGCCTCGGCTTCGACCTGCTGCGCGAGCCGATGCGCATCCGCGAGCAGATCGGCTACATGACGCAGCGCTTCAGCTTCTATGACGACCTGACGGTAGCGGAGAACCTGGAGTTCGTCGCCCGGCTGTACCAGTTGCCCGACCGCCAGCGCGCCATCGCCGAAGTGCTGCAACGCATGGAAATGACGTCGCGGGCCGGCCAGTTGGCGCGCGAACTGTCGGGGGGCTGGAAGCAGCGCCTGGCGCTCGCCGCGTGCGTGCTGCACCGGCCGCGCCTGCTGCTGCTGGACGAGCCGACCGCCGGCGTCGACGCTCGGGCCAGGCGCGAGTTCTGGGACCTGATCCACGAGATGTCGGCCGACGGCATGACCGTGCTGGTCTCCACCCACTACATGGACGAAGCCGAGCGCTGCAAACGCGTGGTGTATCTCGCCGGCGGGAGGCTGATGGTACAGGGCACCGCGGCGGAGGTGGTGCATGGCGCCGGCCTCACGGTGTTCCAGGCCACCGGCCCGGGTATCGAGGCGGCGGTGCACCGGCTGCGCCGCACGCCGGGGGTAGAGACCGCGGCGGTGTTCGGCGACGCGTTGCGGATCGCCGGCAAGGATCACGACGCCCTGCGCGCTGCCATCGATGCGCTGCCAAATGCGGAGCTGACCTGGCAGGAAGTGCCGCCAAGGCTCGACGACGTGTTCATCCACCTGCTGACCGAGCAGGAGGCGGCGTGATGGCGCGGATGCAATCGCTGAATTCTGCTCCCCCTCCCCTTGTTAGAGGGGGTTGGGTGGAGAGGTGCGTACAGCCGCCTCATAGGACTGTACGCACCCCTCCCCCCAACCTTGGTCCGCTTCGCGGCCCAAGCCCACAAGGGGAGGGGGAGTCACAACCGCCATGACCGGCTTCTCGTTCGCCCGCTTCATCGCCATGCTGCGCAAGGAGTGGCTGCAGATGCAGCGCGACCCGATGACCATCGGGTTGGTCGTCATGTTGCCGTTGCTGCAGCTCTTCCTGTTCGGCTTTGCGATCAACACGAACCCGCACGACCTGCCGACCGGCGTGCTCTCCGCCGACCACTCGCGCTACGAACGCACGCTGACCGTGGCGCTGCAGAACACCGGCTATTTCCGCATCCGCACCTTTACCTCTGAGCAACAGGCCGACGAGGCGCTGGCTGATGGCGACGTCTTGTTCGTGCTGGAAATCCCGCCGAACTTCGCGCGCTCGGTAGATCGCGGCGAGCACCCGTCGGTGCTGCTGGACGCCGACGCCACCGATCCGGTGGCGATCGGCAACGCCACGGCGGCGGTCGCGGCGCTGAACGCCAACGTGCTGGCTCGCGACCTGCCGCCCAACATGCAGACCACGCCGGTGCAGCCGCCGTTCAACATCGTGGTGCACGCCCGCTACAACCCGGAACAGATCACCGCGCTGAACATCGTTCCGGGGCTGATTGGCACGATCCTGATGATGTCCACGCTGGTGATCACCACCTTGTCGATCACCCGCGAGCGCGAGGCGGGGACAATGGAGAACCTCCTGGCGATGCCGGTGCGCCCGATCGAGGTGATGCTGGGCAAGATCGTGCCCTATATCGGGCTGGGCTATGTGCAGGTGCTGCTGATCCTGGGGGTCTCGGCACTGGCGTTCCAGGTGCCGATGCGCGGCTCGCTGCCGGTATTGCTCGCGGCTCTGGGGGTGTTCATTGCCGGAAACCTGGCGCTCGGGATCACGTTCTCCACCCTCGCGCGGACCCAGCAGCAGGCGCAGCAACTGGCGCAGTTCTCGCTGCTGCCGCAGATGATGCTGTCGGGCTTCATGTTCCCGTTCCAGGGCATGCCGGCCTGGGCGCGCGCTGTCGGCGAGTTGCTGCCGCTGACCCATGTTCTTCGCATCTGCCGCGGTATCCTGCTCAAGGGCAACGGCCTCGCCGAGATCATGCCGAACCTTTGGCCAATGGCGTTGTTCGCGCTGGCGATGGGGGTGGTCGCGGTGCTGTGCTACCGCGAGACGCTGGATTGAGCGAGGCCAACTGCGCGATCCGGTGGCGAAGCGGCCGTGGGGAGGGGCGGTGGATTTCGGGCCGCCGATCGGTCGGGTTCCATCGTGGCAAAATGTGCCATCGCGCGGCCGGTCTCGCCCGTCCCGAGCACGGGTCGTGGGTCAGTTTGAGGCTGAGACCTGGGCAACGCGCGACAACCGCGCGCCAACGACTTCCCCTACCCGCGCTGGGTTGCTTCGCGACCCCCCGCCCCTCGCCGGCTTCGGCAGACGATCAGTACTGCTCCGAACGCGGTTCCCAGCAGTATGATGCTCGAGGCCTCTGGAACGTCAAAGGCACCCAATGAGCCTCCCGCGCCGACGTCGAAGCGCCCAGGCACCGTCACCGAGGTGAATTGGCGCGTGCGGGGGTTGTAACGGACATAGGTCAACGGCGGGAAGGCGGTGGTATATTGGTTGAAGGCGCGCGCGTTGACCATCGACATTTGTATCGCATTCAAGAACATCGTGCCGGCCATGTTCATGCCCACGTTGCGGCCGGTGTTGCAGCTGTAGAAATCGATCGAACTGACGCACCTGGCGCCCGCATTCGGGCCAGCGGCAATTTTGTCGATCGCAGCCTGGAACTGTGCCGGCGTTATGTCACCGCTGGCGCCGCCGCGAGGATTATTGGTGATGCGGGTGCTGCCGATTTGAATCGCACCCGGCACGCCATGCCCGACCAGGGCAACGCTGATGGGACCACGTCCGGCTGCGGCTGCGGCCTGGCATGCCGTCTGAATCTGATTGATCACACTTTGCACGTTGTTCGCATATGCTGGATTCTTTCCCTCATTTTGCAGCGTGCTAAAGGCCGCGGCGCTGTACCCGTTGGTACCGGGCGGTTCAGAGGCAGGGTTGCTCACAATATTGAGGTTGGCATTGGGGCTGGCTACGACCCGGCCGGCCCCGGCGGGGTCGGGGGCCGACCCGATCGCTCCCTGGAAATCGTTTACGTTGTCCTCGAATATCTTGGTGAATGTGGTGGCCCCGCCGTTATCCGTTGCGGTGACGTCCACAAAGTAGGTTCCCGGCAGCTCGTAGTACACGTCCGCGGTGCCGCTCGATGTAAGGTCGGCAAAGTAATCGGTGTTCGGTTGAGCGAAAAAGTACGACGAATAATTGCTGACATTGATTGCGGCAAGAGCGGGTGGCGAATACGCGCCGTTGGTCGATGCGGGATTAGGTATCAAGAGCGGGAGTATCTGAATCCCGGTTATTGTGCCACCTACTTCGGCCGAGGTATAGGTATAGGTCGGCGCAGCCGATGCGCTTAGTGAAACACTCAATTGGTGGGTGGGATAGAGCGCTTCCGGGACCAGCGACGGGGCGAGAAACAAGTCAGTGCTGCTTACGAAGGTGGCGTTGGCTGGGTGAGGCCACAGGCCGGCTGCCAGGCTGAGCCAAAGCGCGGCCATCGCGAGAGCAGGACGAAGGTGCGAACACTTCATGTCAGAGCCTCCCCTGATGTTTTGAGCCCGCCTGCTGGACAAGCAATGTTCATGCCAGCACCTTAACGCCCTGAATTCCCGCATTTTTGTCGTGTAGCAATTTTTGGATGTAAAAGATTCCGACGGCGCCAGAGACCGATCCTCCCGCCCGTCGCGCTCCCTGTCTTCGCGGCTCGGCCCCGGCGTTCACGAACCAGCCACCACTCGGGCCGACCCCCCCGAGCTCCTCGTGTGGACGGCTTCAGGCAGTTTCGATTTCCAGCGTTAAGCGGTCACTTGTTCGCGGCTGCGGTCGCAACGCAGGAGGCGACTGTCTGTTCCAGCAAACTCGCGTCAACGCCGCCGGACGCACCAATCGCTACGATCCGCGTGCGCGGCAGGCGCTGGCCCCACTCCTCCTGAATGGAAATGTCCACGCGCCTGCCGACCACCTGAAGCACCGCTCGCCGCTGAGGCGCGTCGGCGGTGTAGACCACCCCTTTGACCCGGTAGATGGACCCCGGCAACTTGCGCATCGAGTCCCGCAACGTTTCCAGCCTCAGCGGCCGGTCGGTTTCGTAGCTCCAGGTGCTGAACATCTTCGAGTGGTCGTGTCCGATGTGGTCGTGCGCGTGGTGGTCGTGCCAATGCGACTCGTCATGGCATGCCGGGTCGGTGCAGCCATGCTCATCGTTGTGCGCGTCGAGGCCTGCTTGCGCGGGATCGAAACGTCCGACACCCAACAGGATCTCGTACGGCACGTCGCAGTAATTCGTTTCAACGATGCGAAGGCGGTTGAAGTGGTCATCGAGCCAGGCCCTGACCTTCTCGACCTGCGTGGGGCCGGCAAGCTCCACTTTGTTCAGGATCAGCATGTCCGCAAACCCGACCTGGCGGAGCTTGAGGTCCGTCAGGGGCGGATACTCGGGGTGCGCGAAGACCTGGTCCGCGTCCACCACGCAGGTAACGCTGTCCAGTCTGATCCGGTCCCGCAAATTGGGATCGTTGAAGGTCATGGCGATGCCGGCGGGATCGGCGACGCCACTGGCTTCGAGCAGGACGTATTCGATCGTCTCCGGACGTGCGAGCAAGGCAGTGACCGACTCTATCAGGTCGTCGCGGATCTGGCAGCAGACGCAGCCGTTGGCCAGGCTGATCATGTTGCCGTCCACCCCGACGACGAGTTCGGCGTCGATATTGATTGCGCCAAAGTCGTTGACGAGCACCCCCACGCGCAAGCCATGATTCCCGGCCAGGATGCGATTGAGCAGTGTCGTTTTGCCCGCCCCGAGAAAGCCCGTCAGGACCGTGATCGGAACGGCCCTGCCGTTGTCGGCTACGATGTCCATCGGAGGGCCGGTACCTCTCAGAGCTGGCGTTGGGGCGAAAGTCCGCCGATCGTCCACGCCGCTACTTCTTGAACTTGCTGAGATCGATATTCATCGCCTTCGCTAGCGCGATAAGGTCGATCTCCGCTGGATTCGCGAGCTTGGTGAGCTGTTCACGATAGACGTCGGGCGGATAGTACTTCCTCGGATCGATCTCGAGATCGCGCGTCGCCTGTTCCTGCTGTGCCTCGCGTGGCAGCCTCGGTTGCGGGACGATGCCGATGCCGGTGGCGAACGGCAGTGGATCGCCGAACAGCAGCGTGGGATTTGGGAACGGCTGGCCCGCGAAGCCCGGCAAGGCGGCCATCCGGTGCCAGATCGCGTCCTTGGTCACATTGACGACGGCGATGTCCGGTGCGCCGTAAAGGAACAACCCATCCCAATGGGCGCGGACGCCGGAGCTGATCTCGTTGAGATAATCATTATCGTATTCGAGATGGGTAACCATCGCGCAACGCGGGTTGACCTGCTTGATCAAATACCCGGCAGCGTAATGATTGGTATGGTGGGTATCGATAGTGTAGTTGTACAGGAACTCCGGCAGTCCGTATTTGTATTGGTTGATGCGCGCCAGGTCGGCCTGAACCTCGGTGACGAACACGTCGACGCCCTTGGCATATTTCGCCGTCAGATCATCGGGCCGGCCGTCGCCGGTCCACACGAACGAGAGTCCGTTCCAATCGAGCCGGTAGGCCGAGGCGCCGTCCTTGGCGTGCGAGCGCCTCCAGTGGCGGATCGTAACGCCGTTCTTCTCGTAGCAGATGCCGTTCTCGTCCTTCCAATCGAACTCGTTGACCTCGATCTCGTAGCCATCCCCGATCGGAAACATGTCGAACGCTTCGAGGTGCCATTTCAGCATCTGCTTCATGCCGGCGACCATGCCCTTGGTGCCGAGTTCCGGCGTGCGTCCCGAGGGGCCGTTCAGGCGCAGCGGCTGCTTCCAACGACCGGCCCAGGCCGCGAACGGCACGAGGTAGGACAGGTCGTGGTAATGGTCGATATGCAGGTGCGTCAGGAAGATGTCGTTGATCTCCTGCAACGGGATGCCCATGGCGAGGATGTTTTTGACGCAGCCCGGACCGAAATCGAAGAAGAAGCGGTCGCCATTGCCGAGTTCCACCATGATGCAGGTGCCCGCCTGATCGCGTCGGGGGGGCACCGGGCAAGAGCCGATAAACGAGATGCGCATCTCGTCCGGCCCAATGGTCTCGCTGTTGGGATAGTAGTTGTTCCGAGATCGAACGTACTGCGTCGGCCGGTAGTAGGGCGGGAATTGCAGGCCGGTACTCGGCCCCCCGCCGTACGGGTTCACCGGCATGGCAGGCGCTGCCTGCGCCTGCGCCGAAGTCGGATCAGCGGCGGTAAGACCAACCACCGCCGCGGCCAAGCTCGCGCCCTTGAACATGTCGCGTCGGCTCGGGCCGTCTTGGGTCGGGGTCTTCGCGTTGCCGTCGGTTGCCATCGGCTCTTCCTTTCATCCAAGACCAAACGGTTCGCGCCTGTGTTGAGTTACCAACCGTGAACCCGAGAGCGGTGCAGGCAGCGGCTTGTCTCGGCATTACCCAGGTTCGTCTGGGCTGGGTTAGGCAACGATCGACGGAAGGCGACGGTTGGATCATTCCACCGAGCAAGTATGGGTCGTATGCCCGGGCGAGGCTATCCACAATCGGCCGGCTCAAGTGTCACCGTTTTGGCCCGCGGAAGGGCCGCTCCGGGTCGATTCCGGCTGCTAAGCCCAAGCGACCGGGCTACAGCCGCTTTGGGTCGGCAGGTGATGCTCAAACTGCGTCGCCGACCAACGGCATCGTCCGACATGCCCGCGCTCCTCCGGGTCCGATCCATCAGCCGGCACCGCCGGCCCAATGACCCGCCGACAGCGATGCTGGCGCCCACGGGCACCACGCGACCGTGCCTTGCCGTTTGCGTCCGGCGATGGTAGAACGTAACAGGAACATCTGAGCAGAAGACAGAGCCCGGCCATGACCGATCCACTGCCACCTGACCCCGCGCGGTTTTCGGCCTTGCTCGCGCTCCCGCGGCGGCACTGCCTCGCCGTCTGCCTGTGCGGCGCAACCGCGCTTTCGCCGTC
>Ga0209415_10004124_pt1 | contig 26736 bp, 24 predicted proteins | sample PeaSoiSIISIP2007_FD_187696 | JGI IMG/M metagenome (GOLD analysis project Ga0209415, IMG submission 187696) | Peat soil microbial communities from Weissenstadt, Germany - SII-SIP-2007 (SPAdes) (version 2) | ecosystem: Environmental > Terrestrial > Soil > Wetlands > Peat | place: Germany... | reverse complement strand
GATTCTCGCACGACCCACGATATCTGGGAATCCTCGGCAGCACATTCCGATTCCACGCGTTCGGGAACCGCTCTAGTCTGCGCCGACGTCGACACAACGGGAGGACGCCGCCATGCGGTTGCAGCTTGCCGGCCGGAACATTGCTTATGACCTTGTTGGCCCCGCCGGCGCGCCGGTGGTGTGCATGACGCACTCGCTGGCCTCGGACGGCGGGATGTGGGCGGAGCAGGTACCGCCGCTGCTCGCCGCCGGGTTCCGCGTGCTGCGCATCGACATGCGCGGCCACGGCGGCAGCGATCCGGTCGCCGGCGACTACACGATGAGCCAGTTGGCCGGCGATGTCGCCGGCGTGCTCGATCAGCTCGGCCTCGCGCGGGTGCATTTTACCGGCCTGTCGATCGGCGGCATGCTGGGCCAGGCGTTGGCGATCGAGCATCCGGGCCGGGTGATCTCGGCGATGTGGTGCGACACCCTGCCGTCCAGCCCCAGCGGCGCGGCGCAGGCCTGGGCGGACCGGATGCGCACGGTGCGCGAGGCGGACTCGCTGGCTCCGCTGGCGGTGCCGACGATGGAACGTTGGTTTACCGATGCGTTCAAGCCGCGCAATCCGGCGCGCTGGAAGGAGATCCACGACACCATCGTGGGGACCACGCCGGCCGGCTATCTTGGCTGCTCGATGGCAATCCAGAATTTCGATTTTACCACGAAACTGCCGTCGTTGAAACTGCCGGTGCTGGTGGTGGTGGGCGACGGCGACGCCGGCACGCCGCCGGTCGGCAACAAGCTGATCGCCGACCTGGTGCCCGGCGCGCGCTATGCGGAGATCAAGAACGCCCGGCATTTCCCCAATGTCGAGCACCCCAATTCGTTCAACCGGCTGATGATGAGCTGGTTCTGGACGCAACGTGGCTTGAGCTGAAGGAGCGAGAGACGATGGATACGACTGGGCGTTTGGCAGGCAAGGTCGGTCTCGTGACTGCGGCGGCCTCCGGCATGGGGCGCGCCGGGGCGATCCGTTTCGCGCGCGAGGGCGCCGCGGTCGGCGTGGTGGATATCGATGCGGGCGGTGCCGAGGCGGTGGAGCGCGAGATCACCGCGGCCGGCGGCAAGGCGATCGCGATCGCCGGCGATCTCCGCCAGGACGCGTTCGCGCGCGAGATCGTGCATCGCACGGTGAAGGCGTTCGGCGGACTTGATTTCGTCTGGAACCATGTCGGCCATCCGGGGCCTTCTGCAATCGAGGGGCTCGACTGGAAGGATTTCGAGCTGGCGATGGACCTGAACCTGCGCACCGTGCTGGTGACAACCGAGGCGGCGCTGCCGGAGCTGCGGGCGCGCGGCGGCGGGTCGATCCTGTTCACCGCGTCGACCTCGGGGCTGACCGGGTCGCAGTTCAGCCCGGTCTACAACATTGCAAAATTCGGTGTGGTAGGCCTGGTGCACGGGCTGGCGAAACGTTACGCGAAGGAGAAGATCCGGGTGAACGCGGTGTGCCCGGGGCCGACCGACACGCCGATGCTGCGCGTGTTCGTTGCGCGGCCGGACAGCCAGTTGCCGCCGGGCGAGACGCCGGAGACGCTGGTGCGCAAGCGCGGCGGCCAGGTGCCGATGGGCCGGCCGGCGCAGCCGGAGGAGATCGCCAACGCGGCGCTGTTCCTGCTGTCGGACGAGGCGTCGTACATCACCGGCGTGGCGCTGCCGGTGGACGGCGGTGCGACGGCGTAAGGGGTGGGCAAGTACACCTCTCCCGCACTTCGCGGGCTTGGGCCGCGAAGCGGACCAAGGCGCGGAGCCCTTGCGACGCGGGTGAGGGTGGTGCGCGCGGCACCCTCACCCGTCTCGCTTCGCTCGCCGACCTCTCCCGCGAAGAGCGGGAGAGGTGTGCATCGGGTCAAGCCCCATCCTTCAGAATATCCGTTACCACCCGTTCCAGATGCCGCAACGTGTTGCACACCACCGCCACGTCGCAGAACGGCCTGTAGCGCAACATATCCGAATCCCCCGTCCCCCACGCCGTGCGGTATTCCGGATTCAGCCAGATCACCCGCTTCGCCCGCGCGGTGATCGCCTGGAACACGTCGATCCGCGGATCGGTGCGGTTGCCGCGCGCATCGCCCAGGATGATCAGCGTCGTCTTGTTGGTGACGTAACGACCCCAACCGCCCTCGAAGTCCGCCAGCGAGTTGCCGTAGTTCGATGACCCATAGCCGATCGTCTGCATGATCTTGGCGATCGCCACCTCGATCGGTTCCGCCTCCAGGATGTCGCTGACCTCGATCGTGCTGCTGGTGAAGGCGAAGCCGCGAATGTCCGCCAGGGCCTCGTGCAGCGCATACAGGAACATCAGCAGGAACTGCGCCATCGCCGCGACCGAGCCGGAGACGTCGCACAGCACCATCACCCGCGGCTTCTCGATCCGCTTCTGCTTCCACACCGTCACGAACGGAATACTGTCCCAGGCCATGTTGCGCCGGAGCGTGCGGCGCACATCAAGCTGCCCGCGCAGCTTGCGCCGCCGCGGCTTGGCGTAGCGCGTCGCCAGCTTGCGCGCGATCGCGCGGACCAGCACGCGCATCCGTTCCAGATCCCGCCGCTCCAGGCTGGTCAGGCGCGCGGATCGCAGCAGCTCCTCGCGAAACTTCTCGGTCTCGCCGCGCGCGAACAGCAGCAGGTTGCGGTCCACCTGGTCGCGCACCTGCTCGCGCAGCCGCTCGATCCGTTCCTCCAGCAGATCGGCCTGGGCGTTGGCTGCGGCGGTGGCGGCGCGGCGCAGGCTGGCCATGTCGCGCTCCACCCCGCGCAAACCCATGCGGTCCAGCACGCGGCGCGTGTAGAGATTGCGCTGGGTGAAGAAACGAATGTTCTCCATCCCGGCCTCGCGCGCGGCCTGCTCCACCGCGGTGGCCAGCGCGACGCGATCGTCGTCCAGCAGCATCTCGCCGAGCGAACCGCCGCCGCCGCTGCCCATGCCCTCGCCGCCGCCGGCCGCCTGCCCCGGGGGCCGCGCCGCGTCACCCGGGGCCGCGCTGTCGCCCGACTCGAAACCTCCGCGCTTGAAGAACAAATCGAAACATTCGTCGAACAGCGCCTTCTCGTCCGGCGTCTTCGCCAGCACCAACGCCAGCGTGTCCTTCAGCACGGTTCGATCGCCATAGCCCATCAGGCGCACCGCGCGCGCCGCATCGATCCCCTCGGCCGCGGAAACGCGCAGGCCGGCACTGCGCGTGGCCTGCAGGAACTGCCGCAGAGGTTCAGTGACGTGCATGCTGTGCGCGTTCACCAAGGCTGGAGGCACCGGCCTATCTGTCATTGCGAGAAGCGCAGCGGTCCCCGGGCTTGACCCGGGGAAGCAATCTGGTGCCCCCGAGGCAGGGGATTGCTTCGTCGCTGCGCTCCTCGCAATGACAGGTGGGGTTTCCGGGCATGCCACAAATCCGCTAGACGACCAGCCCGGCGTCCTGCCGCGCCTTCGCGGTCATGCCGCCGAGCTGCCTGCCGGCGACCTCGATGTCCGCCTCGAACTTCAGCAGCACGTTCAGCGTGTCGTGCACCATATCGACCTCCAGTGCGCCGGCGTGCAGCAGCAGCAGCACGCGCGCCCAGTCGATCGTTTCGCTGACCGACGGTGCCTTCTTCAGGTCCAGCATGCGCAACTGCTGCACGAAGCTCACCAGTTGCGTGCGCAGGCTGGCCTCGATCCCCGGCACGCGCGACGCGATGATGCGCGCCTCCAGCTTCGCATCGGGAAAGCCGATATGCAGATGCAGGCAGCGGCGTTTCAGCGCGTCGCCCAGATCGCGCGTGCTGTTGGAGGTCAGCAGCACCACCGGCGGCACCAGGGCGTGCACCTCGCCGATTTCCGGGATGGTCACCTGGTAGTCCGACAGGATCTCCAGCAGGAACGCCTCGAACTCCTGGTCCGACTTGTCGATCTCATCGATCAGCAGCACCGCGCCGGCGGGCGCCTGCAACGCCCGCAGCAGCGGCCGCGGTTCCAGGAACTCCGGGGCGAAGAAGATGTCGCCGAAGCCGTGCAGCTTGTCGATCGCCGTGTTCAGGCTGTCGGTCGGCCCCAGCACATCGTTGATCTTGTCCTTCAAGATCTGCGTGTAGAGAAGCTGCTTGCCGTATTTCCACTCGTACAGCGCCTTCGACTCGTCCAGTCCCTCGTAGCACTGCATGCGGATCAGCTTCAGCCCCAGCCAGCTTGCGACCGATTTCGCCAGCTCGGTCTTGCCGACGCCGGCCGGGCCTTCCACCAGGATCGGCTTCTGCAGGTGATGCGCCAGATAGACCGCGGTGGCGATCTGCCGGCTGGGAATATACCCGACCGACGCCAACCCCGCGTCAACCGCATCGATCGAGGCAATCCTGTGCGCGACACTATCGTTCATGCCGCGCGATCTCGCTGAAAGCCCACACCAACAACCCTTCAAGACGTTCGCACCATCATCGGCCACATCTCGCCAGACACGGCACCACTGCGTCTTGCTTGGCGGGGGCGCCGCGGTCAAGCCCCGCCGCCCAGCAGTTCTCGTTTTGACGCAACGACGTTGCCCCCCGTCAAGGCCCGGCCATGACCGTGAGAGGCGATGCGTGCCGGCCATAAAGAGAATTGCCGCCACCCACCGCGGGGCCGGCGTGCGCGTGTGCGCAAAGCGAAGGCCAGGGCTTCGCGGACCAGGGGTTGAGGGCGGCGCCTCTGCCGAGCACACTGGGAACGCCGTGCGACCCGCTCGGGGAGGAAACATCGATGGACTTCCACATCAACCCGCAACAGCGCGAGATGGTCGCCTCGGTGCGCGCCCTCGCCCAGACTGAATTCAGGCAGACCGCCGGCAAGTGGATGGACGGCACCTTCCCCTGGCAGAACATGAAGCAGCTCGCCGCAATCGGCGTTCTTGGCATGTCGGTGCCGGAGGAATATGGCGGCCTCGGCCTGCCGATCCTGGACACCGCGCTGATCCTGGAGGAGATCGCCAAGGTCGACTACGTCACCGCCATGGCGGTGCTGGGCGAGGCCGGCGTGCAGACCCGCGTGATTGCCCGTTACGCGCCCGATGCGATCAAGCACCGCATCCTGCCAAAAGTCGTCTCCGGCGATTGCCTGCTGGCCATCTGCATGACGGAGCCACATGCCGGCACCGACGTTGCCAACTACCGCACCAACGCACGCATCGTCGGCGACCGGGTGATCCTGAAGGGCACCAAGACGCTGATCAGCCGCGCGCCGGAGGCCGGCATGTTCGTCGTGTTCACCCGCGTCGACGGCAAGCCCGGCCGCGAAGGCATCGGCTGCGTGCTGCTGGAGCCCGAGACCAAGGGCTTCGAGGTCACCGCCACCTACCACACGATGGGCGGGGAGAACCTGCACGAGATCCAGTTCAACGACTGCGAGCTGCCGCTGGAGAACCTGGTCATCAAGGAGGACGGATTCCGCCGCCTGCTGAGCGCGTTCAACACGCAGCGCTGTCTGAACCCGTCGATCTCGCTGGGCCTGGCCGAGGGCGCGTTCGACGAGGCGGTGAACTATGTCCGCGATCGCACCGTGTTCGGCAAGCCGATCGCCGACCACCAGGGCATCCGGTGGAAGCTTGCCGACATGTTCAAGGACATTGAGGCCGGGCGTGGCCTGCTGTATCGCGCCTGCCTGACGGCGAATCCGTTTCCCGATCCGTTCATGGCGGCGGCGGCAAAAATCTTCAACAACGAGATGTCGATGCGGGTCACCTCGGAAGCCGTGCAGTTGCATGGCGGCGTCGGCTTCACCGATGAATATCCGGTGTCGCGGCTGTTTCGCGCCGCCCGCTACGGCTCGATCGGCGGCGGCACGTCGGAGACGTTGCGTGACCTGATCGGCAAGAAGATCGTCGGCGACATGGATGTCGGCGAGGGCATCCTGAGTTTTGACACCTACTGAGGAAGCAAGTGGATGCTGCTGATCGAGGCCGACGGCAAGGCGCTGTTCGCGGACCACGGCATCGCGGTCCCGGCGGGCTGCGTCGTGAACGATGCCGAGACGATACAACTGCCCGGCACCGGTCCGTGGGTGGTGAAAGCGCAGGTGCCGGTCGGCGGGCGCGGCAAGGTGGGCGGCATCCGTTTCTGTGCAACGGCGCGGGACGTGGCCGAGGCCGTCCGCGGCATGCTCGGCAGCCGCCTGAAGGGCCATGCGGTGGAAATCTGCCTGGTTGAGCAGTCCACCGCCGGCGCGGAACGCTATCTGGCGTTGATGGTCGATCCGCCGAGCTACGGCGTGCGCGTGATCTATCTGGCCGAAGGCGGCATGGAGGTCGAGCGCGTCGGCCACGCCGATAGCGCCGGCCGCACCTGCGCCCCGGAACAGGCGGCGATCGCCGCGACACTGGCCGATCTGTTCGCGGACGAATCGCCGGCAATCCGCGCCCAGGTCGCCGAGGTTGGCCGCAAGCTGGCGGAAATGCTGCTGGCGCGCGAGCTGGCTTTGGCGGAGATCAATCCGCTGTTCGTCGGCGCGGCCGGTTGTGTCGCCGCCGATGCGAAGGTGGTGATCGATCTCAACGCCATTGATCGCCAGCCACGCATCGCCGGGCTGATCGCCGCGCGCCCGTCGATCTACCTCGACGCCAATCGCAAACTGTCCGAGGGCTTCGACTATGTCGAACTCGATCCGGACGGCGAGATCGGCCTGGTCACCACCGGCGCCGGGCTGTCGATGATGCTGATCGACGAACTCACCGCGCGCGGCTTCAAGCCGCTGAATTTTTGCGACGTGCGCAGCGGCCAGTTGCGCGGCAGCCCGCACCGCTTGATCCGCGTGCTGGAATGGATCTCCTCGCGCCCGTCGCTGCGCGTGGTGCTGGTGAACATCTTTGCCGGCATCACCGATCTGGGCGAGTTCGCCGCGTTGCTGGCGGCCGCGGTGGATGCCTCACCGACGCTGCGCGTGCCGGTGGTTGCGCGGCTGGTCGGACGCGGCGCCGCCGACGCGCGGCGCATTCTGGCGGAGCAACGACCGGACATTGCGATGGAGGAAGACTTGCAGGCAGCGCTCGATCGCATCGCCGCGGTGCTGGCATGATCGGCACGCTGTCGCACGAAACGCCGGTCATCGTGCAGGGCATCACCGGCCGCATGGGCCGCACGCACGCGGCGCTGATGCGTGCCTACGGCACCAACATCGTCGGCGGCACCTCGACCCGCACCGACATGCCGGAAGCCGCCGGCGTCCCGGTGTTCCCCGACTGCGCCGCGGCGGTGGCGGCCACCGGAGCCGTCGCCTCCGTGACAATGGCCCCGCCGGCGGAAACCCGGGCCGCGGTGCGCGAGGCGCTGGCCGCCGGCATCAGGCTGATCGTCACGGTCGCGGAAGGCATTCCGTTGCACGACGCGATCGCCATCGGCCGCGCGGTGCGCGCCGCCGGCGCCACCTGGATCGGCGGCTCGACCCCTGGCATGGCGATCCCGGGGCAGATCAAGCTCGGCTTCCTGCCGGATGTCTGCCTGCGCCCCGGCCCGTTGGCGATCATGTCGAAAAGCGGTACGTTGTCCTACGAGGTCGGCTATCGTCTCGCACGCGAAGGGCTCGGCCAGAGCCTGTGGATCGGCGTCGGCGGGGACCCGGTGAAGGGCGTGCGCTTCGCCGATCTGCTGCCGACGTTCTTCGCCGATCCGCGCACCGCCGGCATCGTGCTGGTCGGCGAGGTCGGCGGCACCGAGGAAGAAGACTGCGCCGACGCCTATGCCAGCTTGGGCGCGCAAAAACCGCTCTACGCGCTGATCGCCGGCCGCGAAGCGAAGGAGGGCGTGTCGATGGGCCACGCCGGCGCGCTGGTGTTCGGCGAGACCGGCACGATCGGATCGAAGACACAACGCTTGCGCGGCGCCGGGGCACATGTGTTCGACACGGTGGATGGCCTGATCACAAGATGCGCCCGGGACTTTGCCCGCTTGCGCACGTGAAACGACTGTCGGGAGGGACAACGATGCCAAACGATATCGACGAAGCGGCGCACACCGACGCGGCTTCCCACGCCGCGCTCGACGAACTGATTGCGCTGGTGGATCTTCCCCCCGGCACGGCGGCGCACGCGCGCATCACCGGCAGCGAACCGGTGCTGCCGACACGCTATCGTGTCGGCACCGCCGGCGCCGCCGCGCTGGCCGCCACCGGTCTCGCCGCCGCCGAGCTGTGGCGGCTGCGCACGGGGCGGCAGCAGACGATCGAGGTGCCGATGCGCCCGGCAACGATCTCGTTGCGCTCCGGCCGCTACATGCGGATCAACAACAATCCGCCCGGACGCGTATGGGATCCGCTCAGCGGCTTCTATCCGACGCGCGACGGGCGCTGGGTGATGCTGCACACCAATTTCGAAAATCTGCGCGATGCCGCGGCGCGCGTGCTGGGCACGCCGGTCGATCGCGATGCGGTCACCAAGGCGGTCGTCGGCTGGGATGCCGAGGCGCTGGAGACCGCGCTGCACGAAAACGGTGCCTGCGGCGCGTTCGCCCGCACGCACGCCGAATGGGCGGCGCACCCGCACGCGAGCGCCATCCGCGATCTGCCCGTGGTCGAAATCATCCGCATCGGCGATGCCCCGCCGCAGCCACTGCCGGCTGGTCCGCGGCCGCTGTCCGGCGTGCGCGCGCTGGACCTGACCCGCGTCATCGCCGGGCCGACCTGCGCGCGCACCCTGGCGGAACACGGCGCCGACGTATTGAAAATCACTCGCGCCGATCTGCCGGATTCCGGCGACCTCGACCTAGAAACCGGGATCGGCAAGCTGTCCGCGCATCTCGATTTGCGCGATCCGGCGCAGGCCGAGACGTTGCGCGGGCTGATCCGCACGGCGGACGTATTCTCGCAGTCGTATCGACCGGGGGCGCTGGCGGCGCGCGGCTTCTCGCCGGAAGCGGTCGCGGCGCTGCGCCCGGGCATCGTCTGCGTGACCCTGAGCGCCTGGAGCCATGCGGGGCCATGGCGCGACCGTCGCGGCTACGACACGATCGTGCAGACCTCGACCGGCATGGCGCATGCGTCGGGCGTCGATGGCAAGCCGCAACATTTGCCGGTCTCCGCGATCGACTACGTGTCGGGCAACGTGATGGCGTTCGGCGCCATGGTGGCGCTGGCGCGGCGCGCGACGATCGGCGGAAGCTGGCTGGTGCGCGTCTCGCTGGCCACCACCGGGCGCTGGATCGTCGACCGGGGAACGTTCGGACCCGAGCAGCTCGCCGGGCTGGCAACGGATCTGCCGGACGCGGAGGTCGCGGCGCTCTGCACCGAGGTCGATGCGCCGGACGGGCGCATCCGCTACCTGGCGCCGATCGTGCACATGAGCGAGACGCCACCGCGCTGGGACCGCCCGCCGGCTCCGCTCGGCTATCACCAGGCGGTGTGGCCAACCGCATGACGAAACCGTTCGCCGGCGTTCGGGTTCTCGACCTGACGAATGTCATCGCCGGGCCGCTGGCGTCCTATCAGTTGGCGCTTCTGGGTGCCGAGGTGATCAAGATCGAGGTGCCGGGCGTCGGCGATCTGGCGCGCAAGATGGGCGCCGACGCGGCGCTGGGGAAGCGCCAGATGGGCGCGTCCTATCTCGCAATGAATTCCGGCAAGAAGTCGATCACGCTCAACCTGAAATCGGCGCACGGCAAGGAAATCTTCGGTCAACTGGCGGAAACCGCCGACGTGGTGCTGGAGAATTTTCGCCCTGGTGCGATGGCGCGGCTCGGCCTGGCCGCGGAGACGCTGCGGGCGCGCAACAAGCGGCTGATCTGCTGCGCGATCTCCGGCTTCGGCCAGACCGGACCGTTGGCGGAACGGGCGAGCTACGACCAGATCATCCAAGGCTATGCGGGGCTGATGGCGCTGACCGGGGATGAAACGACCGCGCCGATGCGCGCCGGCCTGGTGGTGTGCGACACGACGGCGGCGATGACCGCGGCCTTCGCCATCGCCGCGGCGCTGTTCCGTCGCGCGTCGACCGGCGAGGGCGAGGTGATCGACGTGTCGATGCTGGATGCGTCGCTGGCGTCGATGACCTCGTGGATAATCTCCAACCATCTGAACGCCGGGCATATACCGAAGCCGCTCGGCAACCACAGCCATACGTCGGCGCCGTCGGGGACGTTTCGCACCCGGGACGGCGTGATCAACCTGGTCAACAACGAGCAGAAGCAATTCGCCGCGACCTGCGCCGCGCTTGGTCTGCCGGAGCTGGCGCGCGATCCGCGCTTTGCCGAGCGGGACGATCGGATGCGCAACCAGGTCGTGTTGCAGGCGCTGTTGGAAGCGCGCCTGGCGGAGGCGACAAGCGCCGAATGGGAGGCGCGGCTCAGCGCCGTCGGCGTGCCGGTGGGTCCGGTGCTGAGCGTGCCCGAGATCGTGCGGCTGGAGCAGCTCGCGGTGCGGGGGGTTATCCAGACGGTGCACGTGCCGGCGCTCGATCGCGATGTGCAGGTCGCGGGCGCGGGCTTTCAGCTCGGCGGCAAGCCGGTGCCCATCGAGGCGCCGCCGCCGGTGCTGGGCGAACACACCGCCGAGGTCCTGCGCGGCCTCGGCTACGACGACACGGAACTGCAACGTCTGCGCGTGGATGGAGTGATCTGAAGGATGCTGGGTATGTATGTCGGTGACGCACCGACCGTGCTGGAGACCGAGGTGTTCACCACGTTGCCGGATCATCTGGTCAAGCGGGTGGACGGTGCGCGGCGAAATTTCCTGGAGGGGCCGTCGTTCGATCGGGAGGGCAATCTGCTCTGCGTGGATGTCCAGGCCGGACGCGTCTATCGCATCTCCCCGCAAGGCGAATGGGAGGTGCTGGCGGAATATGACGGCATCCCGAACGGGCTGAAGGTGCATCGCGACGGCAGCGCATACATCGCCGACCGGAAGCGGGGCATCATGGTGGTCGATCCGGCGCGCGCGACGCTGGATTGCCTGCTGCCGGGTCCCAAGACGGGCGAGTCATTTCTTGGCCTGAACGATCTGATCTTCGCGGCGAATGGCGACCTGTATTTCACCGACCAGGGGCGCACCGGGCTGCAATCGCCCACCGGGCGCGTCTGGCGCTACACGGCGGCGGGCAAGCTTGATTGCCTGATCGACAATGCGCCTAGCCCGAATGGGCTGGTGCTCAACGTGCGCGAGACCGCGCTGTTTGTCGCGGTGACGCGGGCGAACGCGGTTTGGCGCATCGAGCTGGATGACCCGGCGCGGCGCACCGGGTTATTCGTGCAGCTCTTCGCCGCCGGTCCGGACGGGTTGGCGTTGGACCAGAGCGGCCATGTCGTCGTCGCGCATCCCACCGTGGGGGCGGTCTGGGTGTTCAGCCGCATCGGCGAGCCGCTGTATTATCTGAAGTCCTGTGCGCGAGAGATGACGACCAATGTTGCTTATGGCGGGGACGACAACCGGACGTTGTACATTACGGAGTCGCGCTCCTGCTCGATTTTGATGGCGCGGCTTCCGGTGCCTGGGAAAAAGATGTTCTCGCATACGGACGGGTAGAGCGGGTTCGGACCGACTGGAGACACCCCCTGTCATTGCGAGGAGAGCAGCGACGAAGCAATCTCCCTTGGCGGGGGATTGCTTCGTCGCTGCGCTCCTCGCAATGACAGGTGTGGCTGGCGATTCAAGCCAGCCCGAACCTGCTCTACAGCTTTATATCGCGCACGAATTTCGCCTTGCGCGCGGTCTCCGCCAGCAGGAACGCCAGGTCCGTGCCGGTGGACACGTAGCGCGCGCCCATCCGCACATACTCCGTCATCAGGTCCGGCCGCGACGCCAGCCCGCCGATGCCGACATGCTTGCCGTGCTTGCGGCAGGCGGCGATGGTGCGGGTGAAAGCATCGCGCACGTTCGGATGGTCGAATTGCCCCGTGATCCCCATTTCGTTGCATAAGTCGTTGGTGCCGACCAGCAACATGTCGATCCCGGGTACCGCGGCGATCGCATCCACATTCTCCAGCGCGGCGACGGCCTCCATCATCACCACCACCATCGTCGCGTCGTTCATCGCGGCGTTCGCCTCCGGCTGCGGGAAGCTGCGGTACTGGTAGTGCGGCAGCGCGCCGCCGGCGCCGCGGTCGCCCAGCGGCGGGAATTTTGCGTAGCCGACGATGCGCGCCGCGTCCTCCGCGCTGCGCACATGCGGCGCGATCACCCCCATCGCCCCGCCATCCAGCAGGCGGCAGATATAGTCGGGCGTGTTGGCGGGCACGCGCACCAGCGGCGTGACCCCCAGCGCCTGCGCGGCGATGCAGATCTGCGCCGTACTCTCGATCGACAGCGTGTTGTGCTCGACATCGACATACAGCGTGTCAAACCCGGCGGTGGCGGCGATCTGCGCGATCTCGATCGAGCGGGTCAGCCGCACCGTCATCGAGGCCACGACCTCGTCGCGCGCCAGCTTTTCCTTGAGGTGGTTGCGCAGGATATCGCTCAGTTTTGCCATGGCCGGGTCCTCCAACGGATTGTTGCGCCCACTGTGGCTTGGCGTGGCCTTCGCCTCAAGCCACAATCGGCGCCAGGACAGCAGCGGAGGGGGAACAGATGGGGGCATTGCAGGGCAAGCCGTTGCGGCGCCGTGAGGATTCGCGGCTGCTGACGGGCAAGGGTAACTATGCCGCTGACGCCGAGCGCCCCGGCATGCTGGTGGCCGTGCTGGTGCGCTCGCCGTACGCGCATGCCGATGTCCGGGCGATCGATACGACCGCGGCGCGTGCCCTGCCCGGCGTGGTGGGGGTGTTCACCCAGGCGGACCTGACCGATGTCGGCCCGCTTCCCGGCGGCATCGGCTTCCCGCGCCCGGATGGCGGCCCCGCGCCGAAGACCGACCGCGCGCTGCTGGCCGGCGATCGCGTGCGATTCGTCGGCGAGCCGGTGGCGCTGGTGGTCGCCGAAACGCGCGCCGCGGCGCTGGAGGCCGTGGAAGCTGTTGTCCTCGACTACCGGGAACGCGAGGTGGTGACCGATCCGGTCGCGGCGATGCAGCCGGGCGCACCCACGGTGTGGGATGAGGTGCCCGACAACATCGGCTTCCTGTGGAAGCGCGGCGATGCGGCGCGGACCGACCAAGCGCTGCGCGACGCGGCGCATGTGACAAAACTGCAATTCTTCGTCTCGCGCGTCACCGCCAACTCGATGGAGCCGCGCGGCGCCTGGGCGGAGGTCGGTGCCGATGGGCGGCTGGTGCTGCACGCCTCGATCCAGTCGCCGTTCCCGCTACGGAATGGCCTGGCGCAGAACAACTTCCATCTGGAACCGACGGATATCCGCGTGCTGCCGGGCGATGTCGGCGGTTCGTTCGGCATGAAGTCCGGCGTGCAGCAGGAATATGTCCTGGTCTGCTGGGCGGCGCGCAAGCTGGGCCGGCCGGTGCGCTGGATCGCCGATCGCACCGAGGGCCTGCTGACCGACGAGCAGGCGCGCGAGATGCGCATCACCGCCGAGCTCGGGCTGGACGCCGGCGGCAAGTTCATCGCACTGCGGTTGCGCTGGGACGTAAACCTGGGCGCTTATGTTTCGGGGCGGTCCGGCTGGCCGGTCGGCAATATCGGCGGCACCGCCGGCGTGTATGACATCCCGACGATCTACGCGGAATCCTGCGGCGTCATGACGCACACGGTGCCCACGGCGGCGTATCGCGGCGCCGGGCGACCGGAGGCGACCTATACGATCGAGCGGCTGATCGACGTCGCGGCGCGCGAGCTGGGCATCGACCCGTACGAACTGCGCCGGCGCAACCTGATCCCACCGGAGGCGATGCCGTACAAGACCGCGCTGACTTTTACCTATGATTGCGGCGAGTTCGAAGGCAACATGCAGGCCGCGGCCGGGCTGGCGAATCTCGAAGAATTCCCCGCGCGGCGCGCGGAGGCGAAGGCGCGCGGCAAGCTGCGCGGCATCGGCCTGTGCAACTGCATCGAGGTCGCCGGCGGGCCGTTCCTGCGCCCGGCCAAGGATCTGTCCACGCTGCGGCTCGCGGAAGATGGCACGCTGGTGCTGCGGACAGGTTCCGTTTCGGTCGGGCAGGGGCTGGAGACGGCGTTCTGTCAGCTCGTCGCTGATCGTTTCGGTGTGCCGATGGATCATGTGCACTACGAGCAGGGCGACACCGACCAGCTTCCCTGGGGCAAGGGCAACGGCGGATCGGGCGCGCTGTGCATCGGCGGCTCGGCCGTTACGATCGCGGTGGACAAGGTGATCGAAAAGGCCAGGCGCATCGCGGCGGAGCTGCTGGAAGCCGCCGTGGTGGACGTGGCGTTCGACGCCGGCCGCTTTACCATTGCCGGGACGGATCGATCGGTCGATCTCGCCACCGTCGCGCGCGCCGTGCACGATCCGGCGCATATCCCGCCCGGCGAGGAGGGCGGCCTGGTCGAAAGCGGCGAGTTCGCCGCCACAGCCGTGACCTTTCCGAACGGCACGCATATCTGCGAGGTGGAGATCGATCCGGATACCGGCGTGACCGAGATCGTGCGCTACAGCGCGGTGGAGGAGCTGGGCCGGGTGCTCAATCCGCTGCTGGTCGCCGGGCAGACGCATGGTGGCGTGGCGCAGGGCATCGGCCAGGCGATGGGCGAGCAGATCGTGCACGACCGCGAGACCGGGCAGATGCTGACCGCCTCGTTCATGGACTATCAGATGCCGCGCGCGGACGATCTGCCGGACTTCCAGTTGGTGACGCGCGAGGTGCCGACCAAGGTCAATCCGCTCGGGGCGAAGGGGGTTGGTGAGGCCGGCACGGTGGGCGCGCTGGCCGCGGTGATGAACGCGGTGAACGACGCGCTGGCGCCGTTGGGGATCCGGCATTTCGATATGCCGGCGACGCCGGGGCGGGTGTGGGCGGCGATCGCGGCGGCGCGGGCTGGTTCATCGTGACTGGGGACGCCACTTGTTGCTGCGAGGCCCGCGGGGCTGAAGCAGTGGTGCCTCCGGGGAGGGGGATTGCTTCGTCGCTTCGCTCCTCGCAATGACAATTCGCATGCCCTACGCGATAAGCCGCTCCGTCTGCGGATCGAACAGGCAGATCTTACGGGTGTCGACGGTGAACCGCGCGGTGGTGCCCGGAAGCAGGCGGATGTCCGGCGAAATCCGTCCCAGCACCTCGCGGCCGGCCAGGCGCAGCAGCACGATCGTTTCGGCGCCGGTGGGCTCGGTCATCTCCACGGGAATATCCAGCAACAGCGTGGCGGCCGGGTCGCCATCGAAGTGCCTGGTCTGCTCGGCGATGCATTCGGGGCGGATGCCCAGCACCACCTCCCGCCCCACCTGCGTCATGTCGCCGAACGCCGCCGGCACCGGCAGCCGCACGGCGCCGTCGCCCAGCACGGCCCAGAGCTGGCTGTTCTCCGCCGCCAGCCGCGCCGGCAGCGTGTTCATCGGCGGCGAGCCCATGAAGCGCGCGACGAACAGATTGGCCGGCCGGTTGTAGACGGTGTCAGGATCAGCGAATTGCTGCACCTCGCCCTGCTGCATCACGGCGATGCGGGTCGCCAACGTCATCGCCTCGATCTGGTCGTGCGTGACATAGACAATCGTCGACCCCAGCCGCGCGTGCAGCCGCTTGATCTCCATGCGCATCTCGACGCGCAGCTTGGCATCCAGGTTGGACAGCGGCTCATCGAACAGGAACAGCAGCGGGTCGCGCACCAGCGCGCGGCCCATCGCCACGCGCTGGCGCTGCCCACCCGAAAGTTGCGACGGCTTGCGGTCCAGCAACGCCTCGATCTGCAGCAGTTTCGCCACGCGCTCCAGGGCTTCGATCTGCTGGCGTTTCGGCACCCGTCGGCACTCCATGCCGAAGGTCATGTTCTGCCGCACCGTCATCGACGGGTACAGCGCATAGGACTGGAACACCATGGCGATGTTGCGGTCCTTCGCCGCCACCCCCTCCATCGGCCGCCCGCCGATCTCGATGCTGCCCTGGCTCGCGTTGTCCAGGCCCGCAATGATGCTCAGCAGTGTCGATTTGCCGCAGCCGGACGGGCCGACCAGGATGGTGAACTCGCCATTGTCGATGTCGAGGTCGATGCCCTTCAGCACCGGCAGGTGGCCGTAGCGTTTCCAGACATCGCGGATGCGCAGGGCCGACATCTACTTCACCGCGCCGGTGGTCAGGCCGCGCAAAAAATAGCGGCCGCCGAACAGGTAGACCAGCAAGGTGGGCGCGGCGGCCAGCAGCACCGCCGCGCTCTGCTCGCCGTAATGCGGCGCTTCGCTGACATGCGCGGACAGCGCGATCAGCGCCGCGGTGATCGGCTGCTGCTCGCCGGCCGCAAAAGTCACGCCATACAGGTATTCGTTCCAGATCCCGGTGAACTGCCAGATCACCGTCACGATCAGGATCGGCGGCGACAGCGGCAGCACGATGCGCCAGAAGATGCGGAAGAACCCGGCGCCGTCGATGCGTGCCGCCTTCAGCAGGTCGGTCGGGATCGCGGTATAATAGTTGCGGCAGAACAGCGTGGTGAAACTCAGGCCCTGCACGATGTGGATCAGCACCAGCCCCGCAATGGTGTTGAACAGTCCGAGCTCGCGCAGCACGATGACCCACGGCACCAGCTTCATCTGCTCCGGCAGGAACACGCCCAGCGTGATGATGCCGAACACCCAGACATCGCCGCGGAACCGCCACAGCGCCAGCGAATAGCCATTCAGCGCACCCAGCAGGGTGGAGATGATCGTTGCGGGGATAGTCATCTCCAGCGAGTTCAGGAAATATGGGCGGATGCCGCTGCAGTGCTCGGCGAGGCAGTAGCTGGACCAGGTCTGGCTGAAATTCGTCCACACCAGCGCGCGCGGCAGGCCGATCATCGAGGTCTGCAGGATGTCTTCCGTGCTGCGCACGGAATTCAGCGCCACCGCGGCCAGCGGCACCAGGTACGCCACGGCCAGCAGCAGCAGCACGGCATGGATCGCCGGCCGGGCAAGGCGCCTAGGCATGCACCGTCTCCCGCCGGTCGCGCCAGCGGCGATACAGCGCGTAGGGCACCAGCACCACGGCGAGCGACGCCAGCAGCATCACCGCGGCCGCCGACCCGCGGCCCAGCTCGCCGCGCTGAAACATGAAGTCGTACACCACGATCGTCGGCATCGTGGTGGCAAGGCCGGGTCCGCCGGCGGTCAGCGCCACCACCAGGTCGTAGGTCTTGATGGCGAATTGCAGCAGCATCACCAGCACGGCAATGAAGATCGGTGCCATCGAGGGGAACACGACGCGCCGGTACAGCCGCCACGCGCCGGCGCCATCGATCTGCGCGGCCTTGAGAAGATCCGGCTCGACCGAGCGCAGGCCAGCCAGGAACAACGCCATCGCGAAGCCGGAGGCCTGCCACACGCCGGCGATCACCACGCAGTAGATCGCCTTGTCGCGGTCGATCACCGAATCGAAATGAAAGTCCGTCCAGCCGAAGTCACGAACCAGTTTCTGGATGCCGATGCTGGGGTTGAGCAGCCAGCCCCACACCGTGCCGGTGACCACGAACGACACCGCCATCGGATAGAGGAAGATGGCGCGGAAGATGTTCTCGGCGCGCACGCGTTGGTCGATCAGCACGGCGAGCAGCAGCCCCATCGCCATGGTCAGCAGAACGAAACAGGTGCCGTAGATGAACAGGTTGGCATACGCGATCTGCCAGTTCCGCGTCGCCAGCATCGCGGTGTAGTTGCGGAAACCCAACCAGCGATAGTCCGGCAGCAGCGTGGACGGGGTGAACGACACCCAAACGGTCCAGGCGCTGAACACCAGCGCATAGGCGCAGCTCACGACGATGGGCGGCCAGATCACCAGGTGCGGCAATGCGCGGTCGAGGCGCTGGCGCCAGGTCATTGTCTCTCCGTCATGGTCGGCCCTGTGCCGGCCATCTGCGCTTCGACCGCGGTGCGCGGATGGCCGGCACAAGGCCGGCCATGACGGATAGGGCCGGACGCTGGCAGATGCGGGCGCATCGTCGGCACGATCATCCGGCGCGCGGATCAGCGGACGTTGTCGACCGCCTCCACCAGGCGCTTCTGGCCTTCCTCGGGGCTGATGCTGTTGTTGTGCACAAACTCGGTCAGCACATCCAGCATCGCCGCGGTGATCTGGTTGGGCTGCGCCATGTTGTGGCCCAGGCTGAGCACGATGCGGTTGTTCGCCTTCGCCTGCGTCATCGCACGCGCGGCCTCGCGCTGGCCGTCGCTGAACCCGGCCGCCGACATGTCGGTATCGGTGCGCACCGGGATCGATCCGGTAATCTGGCAGTACATCGGTCCGAAATCCTTGGCCATCACGATCTTCGCCAACAGCGTCTGGCCGTCCTGGAATTCCTTCTGCTTCTTCTGCCAGAAGATGAACTCGTCGGAGTTCAGGTCGAAGGCGACCTTGCCGTCATCCTGCGGCGCCGGGCCGACCATGTAGTCGCTAAGCTGGAAGCCGGCGTGCTGGAACACGCCCTGCGCCCAGCCGCCCATCAGCAGCATGCCCAGCTCGCCCTTCATGTAGCGCGGCAGGAACGTGCTGTAGTGCTGGCCGGCGGCGCCGGGCTCCGACCAGTCGGCGAATTTGCGGAGCTGACGGAAGGCCGCGAGCGACTCGGGACCCTTCAGTGCCGCGTCGTCAAGCTGCATGATCGCCTTGCGATACGCATCCGGACTAATGCCGCAGAGCGCGATCTCCCACTTCATCCCGTCGTCCCATTTCAGGCCGCCGTTCGCCACCGGGGTGATGCCGGCCGCCTTCATCTTCTCGGCCACCGCGTTGAACTCGGCCCAGGTGGCCGGCAGCTTCGTCATGCCGACGCGGTCGGCCGCCTTCTTCGAAACGAACAGGGTGTTGATGCGGTAGGCCTGGATCGGCAGCGCGATCCAGTGGCCGTAGGGCTTGCTCAGCGCGGCCAACTCCGCCGGCACCACGGCCTCGTAGCCGGCCGCCTGGACCAGCGGATCGAGGTCCACCACCGGGGCGATCTTCGACCAGGCGGCGATCTCCGGCCCCTTGAGCTGCGAGGCGGCGGGCGGATCGCCGGCAATGATCTGCGCGCGCAGCTTGTTCATCATGTCGGTGGTGAAGCCCGGCACCGGGTTGTGCTCCCAGATGCCGCCCTCGGCCTCGAACCGCTTGCCCAGCGCGGTGATCGCCGCGCCGTCGCTGCCCGTGCTCCATTGCGAGATCACGGTCACCTTGGGCTTGGCCGCCCCTTGGGCGCGCGCACGGCGCGGCAGCGCCAGTGCCGCGGTGGTGGCGCCCAGCACGGCACGGCGTCCGAGTGTCGGTTTCGACATGGCATCCTCCCGTTTCACCGCCCATTCGATTCGGCCGGCGTTATGCTGTTTGATCGTCGCCTACTGTGCCATCCTGGCGCGCTGCTCGCCACCCCCAACGAAGGACCGGCCAGGATGACGGAACGGCTGTTTCACATGATCCAGGGCGCCGCCACCCCGGTCGCGCCGTATAGCCACGCGGTCGAGGTGGACGGGTTCGTGTTCCTGACCGGGCAGATTCCGAACCTGCCGGGCGACGACGCGGCGCCGCTGCCGGACGGGATCGAGGCGCAGACGCGCCGCACGATGGACAACCTGGTGCTCGTGCTGAGCGGACTTGGGCTGGGCTTGCAGCACGTGGTCAGCGCGCGGGTGTTTCTCACGCGATTCGAGCAGGACTATGGGCCGATGAACGCGGTGTACCGCGGGTACTTTCCGCCCGACCGGCTGCCCGCGCGCACCTGCATCGGCGTCACCGGCCTGGCGCGCGGCGCGCTGATCGAGATCGATTTCGTGGCGCGGCGTTGATGCGCGTTCACCTCTCCCGCGCTTCGCGGGAGAGGTGTACGCAGCGGTCAGCCGCGGCCGCCGGTGAAGGCGTTGAAGGTGATCAGCGTGTACGTGTCCTTCACGCCAGGCAGGGCCTGGACCTTCTCGGTAACGAACCGACCGATATCCTCCTCCGGGTCGAGGTAGAACTTGCCCAGCAGATCGTACTGGCCCGAGGTCGAATACAGCTCCGACATCTGCTCGATGCTGTCCGCCGCCTCCCGCGCCACCTTGTAGGCTTGGCCCATCTCGCACTTGATCATGACGAATATGGCACGCATGTCACCTCCCATCGCCGCGCTGACACGATACCCGAGTCACGCGCCGGGCGACAGAACCCGCGGGCGGTTCGGGCCCAACGTGACGCGCCCTGTCCCCTCATGCCGCCGCGAACTCCCGGGTTTCGCCAAACGCGAGGACATCGAAATCCGCTTCCGATACGCCCGCCACGGCCTGTGCGTGCCGAAGCGCCGACACCGGCGCGTCGATCGCCTCGTCGGTCAACTGAAAGGTGCCGAAATGCATCCCGAGGCTGCGGCGCGGCCGCAGGTCGAGATGCGCACGCACCGCTTCCTCCGGGTTCATGTGCTGCTGGCGCATGAACCAGCGTGGCTCGTAGGCCCCGATTGGCAGCAGCGCGAGATCGATGCGCGGGAAGCGGTGCCCGATCTCGGCGAAGTGTGGGCAATAGCCGGAGTCGCCCGCGAAATACACGACGGCCCCGCCGGCCTCGATGACGAACCCGCCCCACAGACATTGGTTGCGGTCGTGCAGTCCGCGCGAAGAGAAATGCTGCGCGGGCACGTAGGTCACGCGTGCACCGGCGAACTCGGTGCTCTGCCACCAATCGAGCTCGACCGCCGCGCTGATGCCCGCCTTCGCGAGATGGCGCGCGTTGCCAAGGCCGGTCGCCACGCGCGGCGCCCAGCGTTTCCGTACCTGGCGCAACGTCGGCAAATCCATGTGGTCGTAATGATTGTGCGTGACCAGCAGCAGGTCCACGCCGGGCAACGCATCCAGGTTTTGGCCCGGCCGGCGGGCGCGGCGCGGGCCGGCAAAGCGAACCGGACTGCAACGCTCGGACCAGATCGGATCAGTCAGCACGCGGACGCCGCCGATCTGCAACAGGAATGTCGAGTGACCGATGAAGGTTGCCGAGATGCGGTCGTGCGCGGCACGGCCGGGCGGCGGGAAGCTCGGGTCCTCGATGCGCTCGGGCCATGGCGTCATTTGCCGCGTGCGGCGCCAGCGGCGGACGTCCTGGAGGCTTTTGCCTTCGGGAGCGTGCGGGTTGAGGAACCGGCTGCCGTCGAAGTGATCCGGGCTCGGCGGCGCAAGCGAGGCCGGTTCTGCTGGTCCGTGCATGCCGCTAGTCCGATCCGGCGCAGGGCGCGCGCGGCCCGGGGGCGGGTGCGCGAGCGGGCCCTGGTCGCTACGTTCGCTCGGCGTCCTGGTTCGTCGGCATGGTCACCCCTTCGGCCAGCCCCGCAATCTCGGCCGGGCATGGCCGAACCGCGATATGGGCATTCGTGCCCCGGCGCGCCACCCGCAACGCCCACCGGCCACAATGAGAATTGCCGCGCGCCCGCGCGTGACGCAGCCTGTCCGATCCGTTAAGCATCCCGCCACATCGCCGCCCCGGGAGGTCCGAATGGAGTTGGCTCAGGCCCGCAAGACCCGCATCACGCCGCGTATGGGCGGTCGCATTCTGGCGGATGCGCTGGTCGCGCAGGGCATCGACCATGTGTTCTCCGTGCCGGGCGAATCGTTCCTCGATACGCTCGACGGCCTCTACGACGTGCGGCAGAAGTTGAAGCTCGTCACCTGCCGGTTCGAGGCGGGCGCGGTGAACATGGCCGAGGCGTACGGCAAGCTCACCGGCCGCCCGGCGGCGGCGATGGTCACGCGCGGTCCCGGCGCCTGCCACGGCGCGATCGGCGTGCACATCGCAATGCAGGACAGCACGCCGCTGCTGCTGTTCGTCGGCCAGATCCCGCACGGCGATGCCGGGCGCGACGCGTTCCAGGAGATCGACTATCGTCGCATGTTCGGCTCCGTCGCCAAATGGGTGACACAGATCGATGAGACGCGGCGCATCCCGGAGATCGTTGCGCACGCGGTTGACGTCGCCACCGCCGGCCGGCCGGGTCCGGTGGTGATCGCGCTGTCGGAAGAAATGCAGCGCGAAATCGCCGAGGTGGCGGATTTGCCGCGCGCCCCGGTCACCCGCGCGCATCCCGATCCCGCGGCGCTCGTCAAGCTGCGCGCGCTGCTGGCCAAGGCGCGCAAGCCGGTGGCCGTGCTGGGCGGCTCGTGCTGGAGCCCGGCGGGACGCAGCGCGATTCGCGACTTCCTGCGAGCGAACCACATTCCCGTGACCACCGGCTTTCGGCGCCAGGCGCTGTACGATGGGACGCTGGACAATTTCGCCGGCGATCTCGGCGTCGGCTCGGATCCCGGGCTGCTCGCCAAGGTGAAGGACGCGGACCTGATCCTGGCGATCGGCTCGCGGCTGGGCGACGCGGTGACGCAGGGCTACACGCTGCTCGACATGGCCGGCAGCGTGCCGATCGTGCAGGTGCATCCGGACGGCGCGGAGATCGGCCGCGTGTTCCGCCCTGCGCTCGGCATCGTTGCTGATCTGAATGAATTCGCCCTGGCCGCCGCGGCGGGCGAACCCGCGCACCCGCGCTGGGCCGCCTGGACCGCCGAGCTGCGCTCGTTGCGCGAGGCGCAGCGCGCGGTGCCGAACTACCAGGGCACGCTCAATCTCGGCCATGCGATGCACGACCTGGAACGGCTGCTGGACGACGATGCGATCATCACCACCGATGCCGGCAATTTTTCCGGCTGGGCCTCGCGGTTCATCAATTTCAGCGACGAGCAGCGCTATATCGGCCCGACCAACGGCGCGATGGGCTACAGCGTGCCGGCCGCGGTCGGCGCCAAGATCGTGTTCCCCCACCGCATGGTGGTGTCCCTGGTCGGCGACGGCGGCTTCCTGATGACGGGCCAGGAGATCGCCACCGCCTTCCATCACGGAGTCGCACCGATCGTGCTGGTGTTCAACAATCAGATGTACGGCACGATCCGCATGCACCAGGAACGCGCGCACCCGTACCGCGTCTCCGGCACCGCGCTGACCAACCCCGATTTCGCCAAGTACATCGAGGCGTTCGGCGGCCATGGCGAGGTGGTGAGCGAAACCGGGGAGTTCGCGCCGGCATTCACCCGCGCGGTGGAAAGCGGCCGCCCGGCGGTGCTGGAGCTGCGCATGAACCCGGAACAGATCACCACGCGCGCCACCATCGCCGACCTGCGTGCGGGCAAGCCGGCGCCGAAGCCGCAGGCCAAGCCGAAGCGGGCGGCGGCGGCGAAGCAGCGGGGATCGCGCGGCGGTGCCAAGCCGGCGAGCAAGCGAGGCTGACCATCGTTACGCCTGACGTTGTTTACCGGCTGTCCCGGCGGTTTCGCGTGGATGCCAACGGCCACGCGCTGCCATTCCCCTGGATGGAACAGGCCGCGCGGCATTATCGCGCCGGCGAACGCGAGGCCGCCGCGCGGTGCTGCCACGCGGCCCTGCAGGAGCAGCCGCGCGATTTCGACGCGCTGCATCTGCTCGGCGTGCTCGAAACGGACAGTGGGCGTCCGGATGCGGCGATCGACTGGCTGCACCGCGCGATCGTCGTGCGGCCCGACGTGGCGCAGGCGCACTATCATCTCGGCAACGCGCTGCTCGCCGCCGAACGCGCGGCGGACGCGGTTGAAAGTTTCGCGGACGCGCTGGCGCTGCGGCCGGATCATGTCGATGCGCTGAACAACCAGGGGAATGCGCTGCGCAACCTGGGGCGGTTCGACGCGGCGATCGCGTGCTACCGCGGGGCGCTGGCGCTGCGACCGGATTTCGTCGTTGCGCACTACAATCTCGGCCGCACGCTGGCCGCGCAGCAGCGACCGGAGGAAGCGGTCGCCAGTCTGCGCGCGGCGTTGGCCGGCGAGATCCCGGTGCGCGATGTGCACCACCTCGCGGACATTTACGGCGAACTGGGCCGCGCGCTGCTTGCCCTCGATCGCGTCGAGGAGGCGCTGGAGACCTGCCACGCGTTGCGCACCAGGCTGCCGGATGACCCGGGGGCCGCGTGGAACGAGAGCCTTGCCCTGCTGCTGCTGGGCCGCTACCGCGAGGCCTGGCCGAAATACGAGTTGCGCTTTGCGGTGCCCACGCATGACCCGCCGCGCGCCGGGCACCATGTGCTGGACCTTGACGCGGTCGCGGGCAAGCGGGTGTTGCTCGCGGCCGAGCAGGGCCGCGGCGACCTGCTCCAGTTCGCCCGCTACGCGCCGCTGCTGGCCAAGCGCGGCGCCGAGGTGGTGATCGAGGCGTATCCCGATCTGATTGCGTTGCTGCGCACGCTCGACGGCGTGGCGGACGTGATCGAACCCGAAACGGATACGCCGCGCGACCTGGTGACCTCCCTGCTGAGCCTGCCGATGGCGTTCGGGACCGAGCTGGACAGCATCCCGGCCGGGGTGCCCTATCTGCGGGCGCCGGCGGACCGCGTGGCGGCCTGGCGCGGCCGGCTCGGGCGGCGCAGCGTGCCGCGCGTTGGTCTCGCGTGGTGGGGGTTCCAGCACATTCCGGAACGATCGATGCCGGTGGCCGCGCTGGAACCGTTGCTGCGCCGGCCTGGTTTGGAATTCCACGCGCTGCAGAAGGAGATCCCCGCGCCGCACCTGGACTGGCTCGCGGCGAATCCGTTGCTGGTCCAGCACGCCGAGGCGCTGGCGGATTTCGCCGACACCGCGGCGCTGATCGGCGAGATGGACCTGGTCATCACCATCGACACCGCGGTGGCGCATCTCGCCGGGGCGTTGGGCAAGCCGGTGTGGATCATGCTGGTCCGCGGCGCGGATTGGCGCTGGCTGCGGCACCGGGCGGACAGTCCGTGGTATCCGACGGCGCGGCTGTTCCGCCGTGGGGCTGAGAGCGACTGGTCGGCGGTAGTGGAGGCGGTGGTGCGGGCGCTGCCGGAGGCGATCAGGTCTTCGCCGGCACCTTGACCGGCTTCGCGTCATCGGCGGCGCGCCACAGGTACCACGCGGCGAACGAACGGTACGGCGCCCAGGCCGCGCCGATCTCCGCCAACGCGCGCGGCCTGGGCTGCGCCGCCAGCCCGTGCAGCACACGAAAACCCTCGCGCACGCCGAAATCGTCAACCGGCAACACATCCTGTCGGCCCAGCGCGAAGATCAGCAGCATCTCCACGGTCCAGCGGCCGACGCCGCGGATGCCGGTCAGCCGCTCGATCAGCGCCTCGTCGCTCAGGCGCACGGCGCCGCGGCGGGTGGGGACGGTGCCGTTCAGCGCGTGCGCGCAGATGTCGCGCAGCGAGGCGACTTTTCCAGCGGAGAAACCGCAGCCGCGCAGCATCGCCTCCGGGGTGTCCAGCACCGCCGCCGGGTGCGGGAAGTCGAGGTCGGGATGCAGCGCGATGAAGCGCCTCAGGATCGCCTCGGCCGCCCGTCCGTGCAGTTGCTGGTGGGCGATCGCGCGCATCAGCGCCTCATAGGGGCTGCGCCGGCGATCGATCTCCGCGGCGAGCAGTGGGGGGCCGACGCGGCGGATCAGCCGGGCAAAGGCGCGGTCACGTGACAGATGGCGAATCGCCGCGGCGGACATGGGATTGGTTATCGCTTTGTTCCCGCGGCGCGGCAACCGCTCGGTCGCCGCTCGGTGGCGCGGCGCAGGATCCCGTACGATGGCTTGCAACGGGTGGCCGCCGCGCCCAAAGTTCGCAGACCAGGCGTGCGGGCCCTGCCGCGCGTTGGGGGGTGGTTGATGCGCCAGAACGATCGTCTGCTGGACGATGTCGAGGATCAGGAGTCCGCCGACCGTCAGACGGCGAGCCTGGCCGGCGTTGCGATCACGCTGCTGCTGCTGGTGGTCGGCCTGTTCCTGGTGCACGAGTTGCACAATAAGGCGATGATCGAGGACTGTCTGTTGTCCGGGCGCGGCAATTGCGACGCGGTGCTCAACAGCCTGCCCTGACCAGACCTGCCCTAACCGAACCTGCCCTGATCGGACCGAGCCCGAGGGAACCTGGCCTGCCGGAACCTGTCCCTGGGGGGCCGTCGCGCGCCACCCGGGCGCGCCGGCCGGCCGCGTTTGGGTCGTTGAAACAATTGCATTATTCGGCCAGTATCCCCGCGACTCGGCAGCACCGACTCATCGGCTCCCCGGATCGGTGATCCAACTCGGGCCGCGGGCTGGCAGATTTCGACCGATAACACACAGAACTTCGGGGGAGGCTACGCCATGAGCGACGCGAGACTTGAACGGATCCGCCGGGATCCGCGCTTCGAACAGCTCTGCCAATCGAGAAGCCGGCTGGCCTGGACGTTGTCGGCGCTCGTGCTCATCGTCTACGTTGGCTTCATCCTGCTGGTCGCCTTCGGCGGCAGCTTCCTCGCGACCCCGCTGGTCGCCGGCGGCGTCACGACCATCGGCATCGTGGTCGGGGTCGGGGTCATCCTCTTCGCCATCGTGCTGACCGCCATCTATGTGTGGAAGGCCAACACCACCTTCGACGATCTGACGCGCGAACTGCTCGAGGAGACCCGATGATGATGCGCTCGCTGTTCCGCTTCCCATGCGTCGCGGCCGCGACACTCGCGCTGCTGCCGACCGCCGCACTCGCCCAGGGAGCGCCCGCCGCGGCGCCGGTCAACTGGCACGCCGTCGCGATGTTCCTGGTGTTCATCGCGCTCACCCTCTACATCACCTACTGGGCGGCCAAGCGCACCAAGACCGCCACCGACTTCTACGCTGCCGGACGCGGCATCACCGCGCTGCAGAACGGCCTCGCGATCGCCGGCGACTACATGTCGGCTGCCTCCTTCCTCGGCATTGCCGCGCTGGTCTATTTCAACGGCTTCTACGGCCTGAATTACTCGGTCGG
>Ga0209415_10004122_pt1 | contig 26739 bp, 22 predicted proteins | sample PeaSoiSIISIP2007_FD_187696 | JGI IMG/M metagenome (GOLD analysis project Ga0209415, IMG submission 187696) | Peat soil microbial communities from Weissenstadt, Germany - SII-SIP-2007 (SPAdes) (version 2) | ecosystem: Environmental > Terrestrial > Soil > Wetlands > Peat | place: Germany... | reverse complement strand
AGAGCGCGCGCCTGAAAAGCGTGAGGTCACCGGATCGACGCCGGTCCCGACCACCGAATAGTCCCAGGTCAGAGGTGGTGGATGGGGAGTTGTCTCTTTCGTCCGAGGATTTCGTGCCCCACCCGACGGTTTCTGGCAACCGGATCACCCACCGAGAACAGAACCCGGTTTGGGGTCACCCGACGGTCTGCTCGGCCCGAAGCCCCACACTCAGGCGGCGAATGACGGCACAACCCCAATGGCGTGGGTGGATTCACGGTGCTCCCGGTGTCCCCGATGCGTAGCGGGTCATCTCGATCCGTGAACTCGCCCAGGCCAGAAGAATTCGACGTCACACGGGAAGCTGCGGATTGAGCAAGTCTCCGCCTGAGTCCAGCCGATCATCGGGTCCAACTTCGAGAGTTTCCAGTCGCTCATCATCGAGGAGGGCATTTGCACACGCAACGAGAGCCGGCAGAGTACCGCGGAAGACTGGTATGACGATGAAGCGATTGCACCAACTACTGGCCGGTGTTGTCGCCTGCGGGCTGGCTCTTTTCGGTGCTTCCTGTTCATCGCCGCCGAAGACGAGCACCACCCGTTCACCTGCCAGTCCCACCGCTGCAGCGGCCCGGGCATACATCGCAGCGGCCAACCCAGCGAACAGCGTCATTACGACGTTCGGTAACCAGGCCACACATTGGAAGACTCAGACGACTGACTCCCAAGCCGAGAGCGAGGCCCAACCAGTCGTCACTGCCTTGCAGAATATGCAGGAGAAGCTCCTCGGCACGATCTGGCCGACTTCAGCTCGGAAGGATGTCGACACACTCGTGCCGGCCGTCGGACTGATGATTCGTGATCTGCAGGCACTCGCCAGTCTGAACTTTGTCAATGTCTCCAGTTGGGAATCGACGTTTTCGCGTGATCTCTCGACCATCTATACCGATACGACTGCCGTGCGCGAGGACCTGGGTCTGCCGGCTACGTTTCGTAACGGTCAGTCCTTTTGAGAGGAGACGTCAGGCGGCCTGGGCCGCCTTCTCCGCTGAGCCATTGGCCGGTGACCGGTGACCGGCGACGGTACCCTAAAGGCCATCAGGTCTCCTCCGGTGTCGCGCCAGACTCCTGAGTGCAACGACTCCGCGGCCGGCAATTCCGATGCCCGGCTACAACGCGCCAGCACCCGACGAGCCCGCTCAACTCGGCAGTGGAGCCGCCCGCAGTCCGTGAGGAGTGGGCCACACGAACTGACCATCGAGATCGACGCCGACGGTGTTGCTCGACGTTGCCGGCATACCGGTCACCGGAGCGCCGCTGGCCGAGCAGGCTCTGAACACAGGGGCACTCTGCCTTTCACCTGCGACGGATCCGCCCTCCGGAGTGGAGACCTTGTACTGCGGGTTCTGCTCACACCAGAAGACCTCGCCCGACGAAAGCGGACTGGTCTGCCCGTTGTCGACGTCGAGAAGCACTCTCTTCCCAGACGGGAGCTGCACCACGACATGAGAGCTGTCGGCAAAGGCCACATTGGTGCCTTCCGACAGCGCTTGGGCGTGGAGCACGGGGAGCGACCACGTGATCGCCCCGGACTGAGAGTTCACACCTTCAAGAACCATCGTGACCTGTGACATGTTCGTCGTGGTGCCGGAGATCACGGCCGTACCCGTGTACCGGCATACCACGTCCGCCGTCAAGAACTGTAAGCCTCCCCCGCAGAGATAGGCGCCGGGGACGCTCCACACCGTCGTACCGTCGGCACTCGAGATGCCCACCGTCTTCTCCTCGCCCAGTGGCATTGTCTTCCCGATCGTCGCGGCGCCCACCGAGCCCACCTCGAGCGCCCCTCGTTCGAGGAAGTCCCACCCGTAGTTGGGGTCGTACTGGCTCCCGCCGAAGACGCTTGCCACAGTCTTCGTCCATTCCTGCTGCCCCGAGTTCGAGACTTGTGTGAGGGTGGGGGCGTTGGCCCCCGTCTCCCACAAACCGCCTTCGATTGTCGAGCCCGGTGTGGCAACGGTCATGTTGCGTTCCGGCCCGACAATCACACCGAGGATCCTGCCTGTGGCCGGGTCCACAGTGATGAGGGCGGTGGTGGTGGCCGAGGCGAAGCCGGCCACGCAGAAGTCCTGGCCGCCGGGGCAGACGGCGGGTGCGTCGGAGAGGATCAACGACTGTGGCTCAGCCCATAGGACCTTGCCCGTCGTGGCGTCGATCCCTTGCAGGGTCACGCTCGGATCCTGGGGATTACGGGCGGGGGCGAATCCGAGAACGGTGCCTCCTATGGCGGTGGGACCAAAGGCGACCCCGGGAGTGATCCCCGAAGCCGATATCGCCTTGCGCCACACGAGAGATCCGTCAGCGGGATCCACCGCCGTCAGCTCGAGATGACGAGCGGAGTTGACGTCGAGGACGATCAGCATTCCGCCGGCGGCAATGGGACTGCCGACAACGTGCAACCCCGGGTCGGTCCACCCTGATCCTCCTTCGGTGGCAAATGTGACCACGCCTCCGACCAGGAGAGCCACCACGGCCACGACGGCAATGGCCAGGAGACGGCGTCGCGGTCGGGACCGGTGATGCTTGTTCGCAGCGCCGATGGAGAAATCGGTCGGCGGCCCGTCAGGAACATGAACCGGCGACCACGCCGGCGGGGTCTCCGTGTTGGCAGGCCAGGTGAGCGTCGTCCCCGCATACCGCTCCACCGCGCCACGATCAAGGCCACGCATTGCAAGCTCTGGCGGTGGCGCGGAGGGGTGGAGCTCGGGGGCGTACCACAACCCGTCCGACGCCAACCACCACCCCGGGCCCTGGTTGGTGTGGCTGACCTGTCCCGTCGCGAAGTAGTCCATGGAGAGTCTCCTCCGGTGGCCATGGCCTCGTCCCGATGTTGCGAGCCCTCCGGCGGGCTGAGGCATCTCCTCGGATTCATCGGCACGACTCTGTGCCGAGTGAAGTCCCGCCCTCAGGGGCGGCGATCTGGGCACGCAGGGGATCGCCGTCACTCCGGATCATCTCAGGTCGCCTTGTATCATCGACGTGTGCGCCCACCCGTTGCTTACCTGGCCACCCACCGTCCGATGGCCGCCTTTCCCACGATGGGCGGGGCCGACCGCCTTCCGTCCATCGGGACGCTCACTGCCGAATCTGCATGTACCAGGGGTAGGACACCGGTTTCCGCGACACTCTGCTCAGGCTCTTGGCCGACTCGAGAGGTAGGGCAAGGTCGAATCCCGCCAGGTTCTGGCTGAGCTGATCGAGCGTTCTCGGTCCGATGATGACCGACGTCACACCGGGCCGACCGATCAACCAGGCCAGGCCGACGGCCGTCGCCGTGGCCCCGAGATCGGCGGCGACCTTCTCCACTTCGGCCACGATCTCGAAGTTGCGGTCGGTGAGGGTGAGCATCCGCATCCCTTCCGCCTCCATGTCCGAGCCTCTGCTCAATCGACCGTCGGCCGGGAGATCGGCTCCCTTGCCGTACTTCCCCGTGAGCATCCCCCCACCGAGCGGGCTCCACACGATGACTCCCATGCCGTGACGGGTGGCGGTGTCGAGGATGTCGATCTCGATGTCACGCCAGATGAGCGAGTACTGCGGCTGCAGGCTCACGAGCGGCGTCGCTCCCAGCCGGTGGGCGGCCCACTGGGCTTCGACCAGCTGACTGGCGAAGAAATTGGAGCACCCGATGTAGCGGACCTTTCCCGACCGCACGAAGCCGTCGAGCGTGGCCATGGTTTCCTCGATCGGTGTGTCGTGGTCCCAGTTGTGCAGCTGGTAGAGGTCGACGTAGTCCGTACCGAGCCGGCGCAAGCTGGCCTCGACGGCCCGAGTCAGATGGGCGCGCGAAGAACCCCGGTTGTTGGGTCCACCTCCCATGACGTTGTATCCCTTGGTGGCGAGGACCACATCACCGCGTCTGGTCGCTATCGCCCGGCCGACGATCTCCTCGGAGGCACCGGCGTTGTACACGTCTGCGGTGTCGATGAAGTTCTGACCTGTGTCGAGGAAGGCGTCGACGATCCGACGGGATTCTGCGTCATCGGTGCCCCACTCCTTGTTGCCGAAGGTCATCGTGCCCAGGCACGCACGTGACACCCTCAGTCCGGACCGCCCCAACGTGACATAGCTCATGGCGCGCATCCTAGACATGGGGCCGGTCACCGTTCAGGCCCTGCCGCAACGCTCGCCCGGGCCGTCGAAGTCGCATGCAACCGGGGGAGGCGGTTGGGGGTGTAATGGGTGGTGACCACGTTCGTGACGACCGGCAACGAGGATCATGGAAGGCGCCCGATGGCGGTATTCACACCTGACACCGCTGGATTCGACGCCTTCTACGCGACCACTTCCCGTGCTCTGTTCCGACAGCTCTACGCCATGTGTCGGAACTCCGAAGAGGCTCATGACTGCCTCCAGGAAGGGTACGTACGTGCCTGGCAGCGATGGGATCGGGTCTGCTCCTATGACGATCCGGCGGCCTGGGTGCGGACCGTCGCATGGCGGGTGGCGGTGAGCCGCTGGCACCGCGCTCGACGGGCCCTCCACGCCCGGCTCCGCCAGGATGTCGATGTTGATTCCCACGAACCGAACCCCGACGTGGTGGCCCTTTCGGCGGCGCTACGCAGCCTTCCTCTCGTCCAACGTCAGGCCATCGTCCTCCATCACCTCGGTGGGCTCTCGGTCGAGGAGATCTCGAGGCAGATCGGCGCCCCCTCCGGGACCGTGAAGGCACGCCTGGCCCGCGGCCGGGCCGCGCTGGCCACCCTGCTCGAGGATGGAGGGGCCTCATGACCGACGACTTCGAACCCCGCTTCCAGCCGCTGGCGCATGTCGCCAACACGGTGGAACTGCCAGAGGCGTCAGCGGTCCGCACCCGTGGCGAGCAGCGCGCCCGCCGGCGGCGAGTCACCATCGCCGGATGCACCGTCGTCATCCTGGTAGCTGCCGTCGTCGCACCACTCGCCCTTCTCCTTCCCGGACGGGCCTCCCACAACCTTCGCCCGGCGACAGGACCCGTGCCCACGACGACGGCGCCGACGACCACGCTGCCTCTCTCGACGTCCTCAGGCGTGAGGTCGGTGAGCATTCCCGTTGTGAGTTGCCCGACGACCTTCGGAGTAGCGACGCCGACCTCTGCACCGTTACCCACATCGGAGAAGGTGAGGGTGCCGGGTGCCCTGGCCGGTGAGCTGGCCCTGTACAGCGACACCCACGGCCTCATGGATCTCCTCGGTCCGAAGGGCTGGAGATGCCGGGCGGACTACGGAGCAGACGGCAGCGGCGGCGTCGTCGTCTATCCGGACGGCGAGACGATCCCCCGGTCTTGGGGTGCCGGGTGGAAGCTTCCCTCCAACTCGTCCGCCGAGGCGATTGCCGGTCTCCAGACCGGCGGAAGCCCCGTCGAGGCAGCGGGCCAAGCCTGCCCGCTCTTCACATCCGCCGCCACCGCCTATCAGGTTGATCTGGGGCAAGCCTGCCCCGTGTCCCGTCCCGTCTCCGAGAGCGTTCAACGGATCAGCGCCGGTGTCGTCGGCTTCGAAGACCCTGTCGGGGTGGCGGGTGACGGGATCCCGTCGGGTGGTCGGGACCCGGCCGACGGCGTCATGACGTATTCTCCGTCACGCTCTCCCGGGAGCTATCTCGCGACGTGCACACTCCCGAGCAGCCAGCACGCGCTGTGTACGGTGTCGCTGAACGACTTCATCGTCCTGTACGGGCAGACGTGAGCGCTCCCGCCCGACGCGCTCCCGGGCGTCAGGCGATCGTGCGGCTGTGCTGCCCGCGCTTTTGAAGGACGCGTCGGAAGGCGGCGGCTTTGCCGAGCGTCCACCGCAACGACCGACGGGTCTCGTCGGCGACGGACCGTCGCGGGGAGGAGGCGGCGCCGGTCTCCCACGGCGGGTCGTTGAACAGGTCGACCTTCTGCGTGTCGGTGAACACCTGAGAAGGTGGCAACCATGGCGATTCTTTGAAGGACGAGCGCGGCCTGACCATGGCGGAGAATTTATCGCCGCCGGGAATCCCGATTGGGGATGCCGCGCCGGCGACTACACGTCGGCGGACATCCCCACCATCGGTTTGTCCAACGTCTTGCCGCCCATGGAGCCGTCGAAGGGGGCGTTGAAGGAGAAGATCCCGCCGTCCGAGGCCACCTCCCAGTAGCCGCCGGTGGTGCCGTCCGCCGCCATCCCCACCACCGGGGCGTCGAGGAGGTGACCACCCATCGAGCTGTAGAAGGGGGCGTCGAAGGTGAAGATCCCGCCGTCGGAGGCCACCTCCCAGTAGCCGCCGGTGGCCGGGTCGGCGGCCATGGCCACCACCGGCTTGTTCAGGGGCTTCCCGCCCATGGAGCCGTAGAAGGAGGAACCGAAGGTGAAGATCCCGCCGTCGGAGGCCACCTCCCAGTAACCACCGGTGGCCGGGTCTTCAGCCATCCCCACCACCGGCTTGTTGAGGGGCTTCCCGCCCATGGAGCCCTGGAAGGGAGCGTGGAAGGAGAAGATCCCGCCGTCGGAGGCCACCTCCCAGTAGCCGCAGCCCGAGGCGTTCTGGTACGCCGCCATCCCCACCACCGGCGCGTCGAGATGCTGACCGCCCATGGAGCCGTAGAAGGGGGCGTCGAAGGAGAAGATCCCGCCGTCGGAGGCCACCTCCCAGTAACCACCGGTGCAGGGGTCTTCGGCCATCCCCACCACCGGCGCGTCGAGCGGATGACCGCCCATCGAGTTGTCGAAGGGGGCGTCGAAGGTGAAGATCCCGCCGTCGGAGGCCACCTCCCAGTAGCCACCGGTCCCCGGTTGGGGGGTGGTCGAGGACTGGGTCTCGATCAGCCCCTGCTGATCGCCCAGGGAGTTGGTGTAGTTCCCCACGGCCACGCAGGCGTCGGCCGCCGGGCACGAGACACCCCGCAGGTCGGCACCGGGCTTGTTGCCCAGGGCGCCGTCCGGTGCCGTCGATGCCGTCCACGTGGCACCCGACAGGGTCTCGACCATGGCGTGACCGGCGTCGGTGGTGTCGACGTAGAAGCCGACGGCCACACACGCCGTGGCGCTCAGGCACGACAGGTTCCCGAGCGCCGGCGCCGGCAGGTCGGTTCCCGCCGCCGGGCTCAGTCCGGCCGTGGGGACGGTGAGCGCCGTCCACGTCCCGCCCGACAGGGTCTCGGTCAGGACGTCCCGGTTACCCGAGGTGTCGGAGTAGCCCCCCACCGCCACGCACGATCCCGCCACCGGGCACGACACGCCGCCGAGGTTCAGCTGGGGAGAGGTGGCCGCGGACGGGCTCAGGCCGCTGGTGGGTGCCGTGGTGGCCGTCCACGTCCCGCCGGCCAGGGACTCGATGAGACCCTGGTCGTTGCCCGACGAGTCGACGTAGACGCCCGAGGCCACGCAGGTGCCGGACACCGGGCAGGAGACACCGGCGAATTGGACCTCCGGATTGGTGCCGGCGGCCGGACTCAGACCGCCGAGGGGGGCGGTCGCCGCCGTCCACGTCCCGCCGGCCAGGGACTCGAACATCCCCTGGTCGTCCGCCGAGGTGTCGGTGTAGCTCCCCGCCGCCACGCAGGTCCCGGCCGCCGGGCACGAGACGCTCTCGAGGAGTTGCCCGGAGTGGGCCGGATCGGAGCCCGCGGCCGGGCTGAGGCCGGTGATCGGTGCGGTCGTCGCCGTCCACGTTCCGGAGGAGAGACTCTCGATCAGGCCGTGGGCAATGCCGGAGGCGTCGTCGTAGTACCCCACGGCCACGCAGGTGCCGGCCGAGGGACAGGACACGCCGGTGAGGATCACCGCGGCGTTGTTCCGGGACGCGGGACTGAGGCCGGTGGTCGGTGCGGTGGTCGCCGTCCACGTTCCGGCCGAGAGGGTCTCGACGAGACCGTCGAGGTTGCCCGAGGAATCGGTGTAGTCCCCCACGGCCACGCACACGCCGGTGGCCGGGCACGAGATGTTCTTCAGATCCACCTTCGGGTTGGTCCCGGCGCCCGGCGCCAGGCCGGTGGTGGGGGTGGTGGTCGGCGTCCAGACCACCACGCTGGTGAGGGCGGAGGCGGGGGTGACGGCGCCGAGGGCGCCGCCCAGACCGGCCGACCCCGCCAGAGCGGCCACCCCGACCCACCGGCCCACGCGACTCCGTCCGCCGGTCGGTCGCCTTGTGAATCGGTCTGCGGATCCTCTTGTCGATCCTCTTCCGGTGCCCCGGGAAACGCACATGGCCGCCATCGTCACTCCTCGAGTATTGGGGGACGTCGTCACCGGGGACTGGAGTGACACCGACGGCAGCACGCTAGCCGCGTCGTGTGCCGCCGGTCCCGCGCGCGGGCGCCCAGTTGTACCGTGGCGACGTGTCTCCTGCGTACGGGTGGTGAGCCGGTGGCAGAAACCGTCGACGTCGTGGTCCTGGGCATGGGACCCGGGGGCGAGGACTTGGCCGAGCGCACCGCCGAGGCGGGCCTCGAGGTGGTCGGGATCGACGCCGGCCTGGTCGGTGGCGAATGCCCCTACTGGGGCTGCGTGCCCTCGAAGATGATGATCAGGGCGGCCAACCTCCTGGCCGAAGGTCGGCGGATCCCGGGCATGGCCGGGTCCTCGACCGTCACCCCCGACTGGGCACCGGTGGCGACGCGCATCCGCGCCGAGGCCACCGACGACTGGGACGACCGGGTGGCGGTGGAGCGCTTCGAGGGCAAGGGCGGCCGCTTCGTCCGCGGTCGGGGACGCCTCGACGGGCCGACGCGGGTCGTCGTCGACGACCGCGTCTTCGAGGCGAGACGCGCCATCGTGGTCAACACCGGGACCCGGGCCTTCGTGCCTCCCGTGGACGGACTGGCCGGGACCCCCTTCTGGACCAACCGGGAGGCGATCGAGACCGAGGAGGTCCCCACCTCGCTCGTCGTCCTCGGCGGCGGCGCCATCGGCGCCGAGCTCGGTCAGGTCTTCGCCCGCTTCGGCGCCACCGTGTCCGTCGTCGAAGGGGCCGACCGGTTGCTGCCCCCGGAGGAACCCGAGGCCGGGCGGCTCATCGCCGAGGTGTTCGCACGCGAGGGCATCGCCGTCCACACCTCGGCGCGCGTCACCGCCGTCCGCCACGACGGCGGACTGTTCGAGGTCGAGACGGAAGACGGCGGCCCCGTCGCCGGCCAGCGGCTGCTGGTGGCGACCGGTCGCCGCGTCGACCTCGCCGCCATCGGCGCCGCCACCATCGGGGTCTCCGAACTGAAGCGGGCCCTCCCCGTCGACGACCACCTCCGGGTGTGCGACGGCGTGTGGGCGGTGGGCGACATCACCGGCCACGGGGCCTTCACCCACGTGTCGATGTACCAGGCCGACATCGTCGTGGCCCAGCTCCTGGGGCGGCCCGTCACCCCGGCCGACTACCGGGCCGTGCCGCGCGTCACCTTCACCGACCCCGAGATCGGATCCGTCGGCCTCAGCGAGGCCGACGCGCGCGACGCCGGCATCGCCGTGCGCACGGGGTCGGCCCCCGTCTCGTCGTCGAGCCGGGGATGGATCCACAAGGCCGGCAACGACGGCTTCGTCAAGCTCGTCGAGGACGCCGACCGGGGCGTCCTGGTCGGGGCGACGTCAGCGGGGCCCGTCGGTGGCGAGGTCCTCGGGCTCCTGACCCTGGCCGTGCACGAGGCCGTTCCCACCGAGCGGCTGCGCCACATGATCTACGCCTACCCCACCTTCCACCGCGGCATCCTCGACGCCCTGTCCGACCTGTCGCAGTGACCGGCCCGCCGTGCTGCGACCCGGCGGCGCGGTGACCGGTCAGCAGTAGGGGGTGGCCAGCGTCAGCAGGAATTCACCGTCCGGCGCCTCCCACATGGCGTCGACGACGAACCCGGCCTCGAACAGCTCCGACTCGACACCGGACCGCGTGAACTTGGTGCTGATCTCGGTGAGGAGGTCCTCGCCGGCGGCGAACGCCACCTCGAGCCCGAGATCGGCGATGGGGACCACCTGGTCGTCGAGCGAGCGCAGGCGCATCTCGATGCGGTTGTCCTCCTCGTTCCACAGCGCCACATGCCGGAACCGCTCCGGCTCGAAGCCGGCGTGCAGCTCGCGATTGAGGACGTAGAGGACGTTGCGGTTGAATTCGGCCGTCACCCCGGCGGCGTCGTCGTAGGCGGCGACCAGCTTCTTCTCGTCCTTGATGAGGTCGGTCCCCAGAAGGAAGCTGTCACCGTGGGCCATGGTGCAGTCGAGATCGAAGAGGAACCGGCGGCGGTGCCCGGGGTCGAAGTTGCCGATCGTGCTCCCGAGGAACGCCACCATCCGCCGGCCCTCGACCGGGATGCGGACGACGTGGTGGTCGAAGTCCCCCACCACGGCGTGGACGGCGAGACCGGGGTACTCGTCGACGAGGGCCAGGGCCGCCGCCCACAGGGTCCCGTCGCTCACGTCCAGCGGGACGTAGCGGCGCAGGGTGCCGGCGCCGAGCAGCGCGTCCAGCAGGACGCGTGACTTGTCGCACGTGCCGGCCCCCAACTCCACCAGGGTGTCGGCACCCGAGCGCGCCGCGATCTCCGGGGCGTGGGCCTCCAGCAGCCCCCGCTCGGCGCGGGTGGGGTAGTACTCGTCGAGCCGGGTGATCTCGTCGAAGAGCTGACTGCCGCGGTCGTCGTAGAACCACACCGGGGGCAGCCACTTGGCCACGGCGGTGAGCCCCGTCCGCACGTCGTTCTCGAGGGCGGCGCGCAGGTCGTCACCGGTCAGGTGGATGTCGATCGAGGGCGTGGCCGTGGCACTCACGGGAGTCAGCAGTCGCGGGCGAGACGGAGTCCCGAGAAGGCCCAACGCGCCGACGGGGGGAAGAAGTCGCGGTAGGTGGCCCGGATGTGGTCGGGCGGCGTCACACAGCACCCGCCGCGCAGGACGTACTGGTTGACCATGAACTTGCCGTTGTACTCGCCCACGGCGCCGGCCGCCGGATGGAACCCGGGATAGGGGCTGTAGGCGCTCGACGTCCACTGCCAGACGTCGCCGAAGAACGACTCGGTCCCGTCCTGCGGCCGGGGGTGCAGGACGGTGACGTCGAGGAAGTTGCCGCTCACCTGGTCCCCCGTCCCGGCGGCCGCCACCGTCTCCCACTCGGCCTCGGTGGGCAGCCGCGCCCCGCTCCAGCGGGCGAAGGCGTCGGCCTCGTAGTAGCTCACGTGGCAGACGGGCTCGGCGGGGTCGACCAGTTGCGGGCCGCCGAGGGTGAACAACCACCAGTCGTCGACGACGCGGAACCAGTACAGCGGGGCGTCCCATCCGTCGGCCTGGGCGGTGGCCCAGCCGTCGGAGAGCCAGAGGTCGGGGCGTTCGTAGCCGCCGTCGGCGACGAAGGCCATCCATTCGCCGCACGTCACCGGCCGTCCGGCCAGGGCGAAGGGCTCGAGATGGACGGCGTGGCGCGGCGACTCGTTGTCGAAGGCGAAACCGGGCCCCTCGTGGCCCACCTCGACGAGGCCACCCTCGTGCTCGATCCACCGCACGGGGGACTGGGCCGTCGGCTCGGCCACGGTGACGGTGGCGTAGGCCGGCTGGAGGGGGTTGCACGACAGGACGTGCTTGATGTCCATGAGCAGGAGCTCCTGGTGCTGCTGCTCGTGGTGGAGGCCGAGCTCGACGAGATCGTCGAGTGCCGGTGTGAGGCCCCGGCCCAACAGGAGGGCCATGGCCTCGTCGACGTGGGCCCGGTACTGCGCCACCTCGACCACGCCGGGGCGCGACACCACCCCCCGTCTCGGTCGGGGGTAGCGGGCGCCGACACCCTCGTAATAGGAGTTGAAGAGGTAGGCGAAGGCCGGGTGGAACGAGCGGTATCCGGCCAGGCTCGGCTCCAGGAGGAACGTCTCGAAGAACCACGACGTGTGCGCCCGGTGCCACTTGGTCGGGCTCACGTCGGGCATGGACTGGACCGTCTGGTCCTCGGGCGACAGCGGGGCCGACAGCATCTCGGTCGTCTCGCGGACGTGCCGGTAGCGCGAGCCCAGCAGGTCGCAGCGTTGTGCCGTTGTCATCAGATCGGCCATGGCGGTGTCCCGTGTCGTGGCCCCGGGGTCTGGGGGGTGACGGTCCGACCTGCTGTGGAATCAGACGGCGACGGGCGGGGACCCCGTCCGACCGTCGATCCTTCCCCGCCCGGGGACCAATTACACGTCGTGGCGCCCACGCTACCGGGAGGCTGTCACAACCGGTACGGCGGCCCCGCTCAGGGCTCGTCGAAGTCGAAGCCCAGGTCAGGGGCGCCCAGAAGGGCCCGGAAGGGGACCCCCTCACCCCCCAGTAGGGCTTTCGCCGTCCCGCCGCGGTCGACCACGGCCACGGCCAGGACCACCTCGGCGCCGGCCTGGCGCACGGCGCGGACGGCCTCCAGGAGGGAGGTCCCCCGGGTCACGGTGTCCTCGGTGACCACCACCCGGTCGCCGGGATCGAGGGCGCCGGCGATCCGCCCGCCGCCGCCGTGGTCCTTGGCCTCCTTGCGGACGCTGAACGCCTTCAGGGCCCGGCCGCGGGTGGCGGCCACCCCGGCGGTGACGAAGGCCACCGGATCGGCTCCCATGGTCAGCCCGCCGATGGCGGTGGCGTCGTCGGGGACGACGGCCAGCACGGCCTCGGCCACCAGGAGCATCCCGCCGGGCCGGCAGACGGACTGCTTGGCGTCGATGAACCACGTCGACCGGCGCCCGGACTTGAGGACGAAGTCCCCGGTGCGGACGGACCGGGTCAGCACGTCGTGGCGCAGGGCCTCGAGTACGCCACGGGCGCCGGCGCCACCGCCCCCCGTGGTGTCGACGGCGGTCATCTCCGGTGGTCCAGGCGCACCCGCCCGCTCCCGTCGACGATCCTTCCCACCACCACGGCGTCGCCCCCGGCGCCGCTGACCGCCCCCAGGGCGGCGTCGACGGCGTCGGCCGCCACCACCAGCACCAGGCCGAGACCGAGGTTGAAGACGCGCGCCATCTCGTCGTCGTCGACGTCCCCGAGACGCTGGATCTCGGTGAAGACGGCCGGTGTGTCCCATCGGCTCCGCTCGAGCTCGGCGTCGCACCCCGGCGGCAGGACGCGGGCCAGGTTCCCGGGGAGACCACCCCCGGTGATGTGGGCGGCGGCGTGCACCTCGGCGGCGGCCACCACGGCCAGGACGGTGGGGGCGTAGACGACGGAGGGCAGCAGCAGCTCGTCGGCCAGCGTGTGGTCCGCCCCCGCCCAGGCGGGGGCGTCGAGGGCGGCGCCGGCGCGTTCGAGGAGCACGTGGCGGGCCAGGCTGTAGCCGTTCGACCGGAGACCCGGCGAGGCGAGACCGATCAGCACGTCGCCGACGGCCACCCGGTCGGCGCCGAGCATGGCGTCGCGTTCGACGGCCCCCACGGCGAACCCGGCCAGGTCGAACTCGCCGGGGGCCATGGCGCCGGGGTGCTCGGCCATCTCGCCCCCGAGGAGGGCGCAGCCGGCCTGCCGGCACCCGTCGGCCACGCCGGAGACGAGCGCCTCCATCTGGTCGGGGACGAGCTTCCCGGTGACGACGTAGTCGAGGAGGAAGAGGGGCTCGGCCCCCACGCAGACGAGGTCGTCGACGCACATGGCGACGAGGTCGACGCCGATGCTGTCGAAACGGCCGGCGTCCCGCGCCACCAGCGCCTTGGTGCCCACCCCGTCGGTGGAGGCCACCAGGACGGGATGGGCGAAGCGTCCCGGTTCGAAGGCGAAACAGCCGCCGAAGCCGCCGATGCCGCCGAGGACCTCGGGACGCGCCGTGGACGCCACGTGCCGGCGGATCCGCTGGACGGCGCTGTCCCCGGCGGCGATGTCGACACCGACCGACGCGTAGGTGGCGCCGCCGCCGTCAGCCGGGCGCCCGGTCACGTCAGGCGGGGGCCGGGGCGGCCTGACGCGGGTGGGAGGACCCCCGCACGCTCAGCTCGACGGGCACGGGGGCGGGGTAGCTCCCCGTCAGGCAGGCCGAGCAGAACCCGGCCCCGGGTGCCGCGATGGCGGCCACCAGGTTGTCGAGCGACAGGTAGGCGAGGGAGTCGACCCCGAGGTACTCCTCCAGCTCGGCGACGGTGCTCTTGGCGGCGATCAGCTCGTCGCGACTGGGGATGTCGATGCCGTAGAAGCAGGGCCATGTCACCGGGGGGCACGAGATCCGCAGGTGCACCTCGCGGGCCCCCGCTTCGCGCAGCATCCGTGCCACCGCCCTCTGGGTGGTGCCGCGCACGATGGTGTCGTCGACGACCACGATCCGCTTGCCCTCGATGTTCTCGCGCAACGGGTTGAGCTTGCGCCGCACGCTCTCCTCGCGCGCCCCCTGCCCCGGTGTGATGAAGGTGCGGCCGATGTACCGGTTCTTCACCAGGGCCTGCCCGTGGGGTATGCCCGTGGCGCGGGCGAAGCCCTCGGCGGCGGGGACGCCCGACTCGGGGACGCCCATGACGAGATCGGCATCCACCGGCGCCTGGGCGGCCAGGCGTTCCCCCATGCGCCGGCGCGCGGCGTGGACCTCCTTGCCGTAGAGGTGGCTGTCGGGGCGGGCGAAGTAGACGAACTCGAAGATGCACAGGTGGGGGTCGACCCGCTCGACGGGGATGGCCTGCACGGAGCGGACGCCGGAGTCGTCGATGATGACCAGCTCACCGGGCTCGAGCTCGCGGACGAAGGTGGCGCCGACGATGTCGAGGGCCGGGGTCTCCGACGCCAGCACCCACCCGTCGGGCTGGTCGGCCGGGCCCAGACGACCGAGGCAGAGGGGACGGAATCCGTGGGCGTCGCGCACGCCCATCACGTGGGTGGCGTCGAGGAGGACGAAGGAGAAGGCCCCCTCGATGAGCGGGAGCACCACGCGCAACGCCCTCTCGAGGGCACCGTCGGCCGCCGTGCCCCCCTCCACCGGGGTGGGGAACTCGCGGGCCAGGATCTCGGCCACGAAGTCGCTGTCCGACGCCACCACGCCGGGGAACATCCCGGCCTGCTCGGCCAGTGCGGCCGTGTTGGTCAGGTTCCCGTTGTGGCCGAGGGCGAAACCCGATCCCCCCACCGAGCGGTAGACCGGTTGGGCGTTGCGCCACTCCGAGGCGCCGGTCGTCGAGTAGCGCGTGTGGCCCATGGCCAGATCGCCGGGGAGACAGGCGATGGTCCGCTCGTCGAACACGGTGGTGACGAGACCCATGTCCTTCACGACGGTGATGGCCTCGCCGTCGCTGACGGCCATGCCGGCCGATTCCTGGCCGCGATGCTGCAGGGCGTAGATGCCGTCGAAGGTGAGCTGGGCCACCCCCTTGCCGGGGGCGTAGACGCCGAAGACGCCACAGGCTTCTTTCACTCGGCCCTCACCGCATCGCCCTCATGACGCCATCTGGTTCACCGGCGCCGCGCTCCCCACCTCGGACGAGCCTATCGTCCCCCGGCGCGGGGGGGTCCAACCTCGCCGATGCCCCCGGTCCCGCCGGTAGCCTCGGCCGGTGATCGACCTCCACACCCACTCGACCGTCTCGGACGGATCGGAGGCGCCCGGGCGCATCCCGGAGATGGCCGCCGCCGCCGGGTGCTCGGCCGTGGCCCTCACCGACCACGACAGCCTCGACGGCCTGGCCGAGGCCCGGGCGTCGGCGCAGCGGGTGGGGATCACCCTCGTCCCGGGTTGCGAGGTCTCGTGCCGCAAGCCGGCGCCGCCACCCGGTCAGGCCGCCATCAGGGGTTCGGTCCACGTTCTCGTCTACTTCGTCGATCCCGGCGAGGGGCCCCTGCAGGACGAGCTGGTGGTCCTGCGCCGGGACCGGGCCGAACGCAACGCCCGCCTCCGGGCCCGGCTGGCCGAGCTCGGGGTGCCCGTCGACTACGACGCCATGGTGGCCGAGGCGGGCGGCGGCGCGGGACTGGGCCGCCCCCATTTCGCCCGGGCCCTGGTCCGGGCGGGGGCGGCGGCCGACGTCGACGACGCCTTCGACCGCTTCCTGGCCGACGGGCGCGCCGCCTACGTGCCGAAGGCCCGCCTGTCCCCGACCGACGTGGCCCGCCTGGCCGTCGCCTCCGGCGGGGTAGCCGTCCTCGCCCACCCCCTGACCCTGGGCCTCGACCCCTCGGCCCTGGAGCGCCTGGTGGGCGAGCTGGCGGAGGCCGGCCTGGGGGGCATCGAAGCCGTCTACGGCCGTTACTCCACCGACCAGCGGCGCGCCCTGCGGCGGATGGCGCAGCGGCGCGGCCTGGTGGCCACCGGCGGGTCGGACTACCACGGGACCTTCAAGCCCGACCTCGAGGTGGGGACCGGGCTGGGGGATCTCGACGTCCCCGACTCGGCCCTGGAGGAGCTGGCGGCGCGGCGCCCTTGAGGCGCGCCGTCGTCGCGCCGGCCGATCGGGCGCGGTTGGGCGGTTCAGGCGGCGGGGGGTTGGCCGAGGGCGCCGGGCAGGGCGTCACGCCAGGCGGCGGTGGCGTCGGCCACGCTGACGTCGACGAGACCGTCGACCACCAGCCGGTCCCCGCCGGGACGGCCGAGGACGGAGGCCGGGACGTCGGCGGCGGCGGCGCGGGCCAGGACCGTCTGGGGATCCGTGGTGACCACCAGGACGCGCCCGGGGGACTCCGAAAACAGACCGGCGTGGTCGCCGACGCCGTCCACCACGCACCCCACGCCCGAGCGGACGGCGCACTCGGCCAGCGCCACGCCGAGGCCGCCGTCGGAGACGTCGTGGAGTCCGGCCACCAGGGCGTCGTCGGCCACCAGGTCGACCACCAGGCGGAGCAGCGCCCCGTGGGCGGCCAGGTCGAGGGCGGGGAGAACGCCTCCACGGTGGCCGCAGTGGTCGACGGCCCACCGCGACCCGGCCAGGGAGGGATCGGTGGCGCCGAGCATCACCAGAGAGGTCCCGGCCACGAAGACCGCCCCCGGCGGCCGCCGGGCCAGGTCGTCGATCACGCCCAGGACGGCCACGACGGGCGTGGGGTCGATGTCGACGCCGCCGCTCTCGTTGTAGAGGCTGACGTTGCCGCCGACGACGGGGACGGCCAGCGCCCGGCACGCCTCGGCCATCCCGTCGACGGCCTCCGACAGCTGCCACATGACCTCGGGATGCTCGGGGTTGCCGAAATTCAAGCAGTTGACCAGGGCCACGGGACGGGCGCCGGCGCAGGCGACGTTCAGGGCCGACTCGGCCACCACCAGGGCCGTCCCGGCGCGGGGATCGAGAGCGCACCAGCGGGGATTGGAGTCGGTGGACAGGGCCAACCCCCGACGGCTGGCGGGGAGCCCCGGGGCCGCCAGGCGGAGCACGGCGGCGTCGCCGCCGGGACCGGTCACGGTGTTCAGGAAGAGCTGGTGGTCGTACTGGCGCCAGACCCACGAGGCGTCGGCCAGCATGGCCAGGACCTCGGCCCCGCAGTCGGCCGGCGGGGCCAGGGCGGCGGGGTCGTCGGCCCGGCGCCTCTGGAGGTCGGCCGGCGGGGCCATGGGCCGGTCGTAGAGGGGGGCGTCGTCGGCGAGCGAGGCGGCGGGGACGTCGGCCAGGACCTCTCCGCCGGGGCCGGCCACGATGCGCAGCCGCCCGCCCCCGCCACCGTCGGCGGAGACCGGGAGGGGGGCGGTGACGGTCCCGATCACCGTGGCCCGGACCTCCCAGCGCCGGCACACCTCCTCCACCTGGGCGCGGTCGCCGGGGGTGACGATGGCGAGCATCCGCTCCTGGCTCTCGGAGGTGAGGACCTCGAACGGCTCCATCCCCGCCTCGCGGCGGGGGACGGCCGTCACGTCGACGTCCATCCCCATCCCGGCGCGGCCGGCCGTCTCCGAGGTGGCGCAGGCCAGCCCGGCGCCGCCGAGGTCCTGGATCCCCACCACCAGGCCGCGTCCGAGCAGCTCCAGGCACGCCTCGATGAGGCGCTTCTCCTCGAACGGGTCGCCCACCTGGACGCTCGGGCGCTTGTCGTCGTCGGCTCCGCCCCCGTCGCCGAAGCCGGCCGAGGCCAGGACACTCACACCGCCGATACCGTCGCGGCCGGTGGTGGACCCGAGGAGGACGGCCAGGTTCCCCTCGCCGTGGGCGCCCGAGAGGACCAGGTGCTCGCGCCGGAGGACGCCGAGGCAGAGCACGTTCACGAGGGGATTGCGGGCGTAGCAGGGCGAGAAGGTGAGCTCGCCGCCGACGGTGGGGACACCGACGGCGTTGCCGTAGCCGGAGATGCCGGCCACCACCCCCTCCACCAGCCACCGGCCGCGGGCGTCGTCGGGGGGGCCGAAGAACAGCGGGTCCATCAGGGCGATGGGCCGCGCCCCCATGGTGAAGATGTCGCGGAGGATCCCGCCCACACCGGTGGCCGCCCCCTGGTAGGGCTCGACCGCCGAGGGGTGGTTGTGGCTCTCGATCCGCAGGGCCACGGCGATCCCGTCGCCGACGTCGACGACGCCGGCGTTCTCCCCCGGTCCCACGATGACCTGGGGACCCTCGGTGGGCAGGCGGCCCAGGTGGCGACGCGACGACTTGTAGGAACAGTGCTCGCTCCACATCACGGCGTACATGGCCAGCTCGAGGTGGTTCGGCGGCCGGCCCAGGATCTCGACGATCCGCTCCGCCTCGTCGTCGGTGAGACCGAGGGCGCGGTGCAGGGTGGCCTCGGTCGCCGGGTCACGACCGGCTCTGCCGCTGTCGGTCATCGGTGCTCACCGTACCCGGTCGGTCCCCCGCCGTTGTCCTTTGCGCGGCCTGTGGTCGACCGGCATGATGGCGCCATGGCAGCCTCCGCCCAACCACCGAAGCGGCCCATGTCGGCCGCCCACAAAGAGGCACTGGCCCGGGGACGCGAGGAGGGACGCGCCGTGCGGCTCTATCTCGAGGCCATCGAGGAGCAGCGGCCCCGGCCGGGCCGGCGCCGGACGCCGGAATCGATCACCCGTCGGCTCGCCGTGGTGAACGAGAAGCTGGCGGGGGCCGACGCGCTGACACGTCTGCACCTCCTCCAGGAGCGCACCGACCTCGAGGCCGAGCTGGCGCGCACCGGCGTCGGCGACGACATGGCCGAGCTCGAGGCGCACTTCCTGAAGGTGGCCAAGTCCTACGGCGAGCGCAAGGCCATCGGCTACTCCGCCTGGCGCGCCGCCGGTGTCGAGGTCGACGTCCTCGAGCGTGCCGGGATCGGGCGCGGCCGGGGAACGAAGAGCTGACCCCGGACGAGGGCCTGACCCGGACGGAGAGCCGACGCCGGACGACGGGACGGTTCAGGCCGGGACCGGCGCCGGCCGGTCGCCCACGCCGAGGAGGCCACGGACGAGCGACATCCCGTCGGTGGCACCCGTCAACTCGTCGCAGGCCCGCTCCGGATGGGGCATGAGGCCGACCACGTTGCCCGCCGTGTTGCAGATCCCGGCGATGTCGTCGATCGAGCCGTTCGGGTTCCGCCGGTAGCGCAGCACGATCCGGTCCTCGTCCCGCAGCCGGTCCAAGGTGGCCGTGTCGCAGATGTAGTTGCCCTCGAAATGGTTGACGGGCAGCTCCAGGACGGCGCCGACGTGGGAGCAGGCCGTGAGCGGGGTCCGGGTGGTGCAGACCTCCACCGGGACCGTCGTGCACAGAAAGCGCAGACCGCTGTTCTTCTGGAGCGCGCCCGGCAGGAGGCCGGCCTCGGTGAGGACCTGGAAGCCGTTGCAGATCCCGATCACCACACCGCCGTCGGCGGCGAAGCCGGTCACCGCCTCCATGACCGGCGAGAACCGGGCCAGGGCGCCGGGTCGCAGGTAGTCGCCGTGGGCGAACCCGCCGGGCAGGACGAGGGCGTCGAACCGGGACACCGACGTCTCACCGTGCCAGACGAGCTCGGCGGCCGATCCGTCGTCACCGGCCACGATCCGCAGGGCGCGCACCACGTCGTGCTCGCAGTTCGTCCCCGGAAAGACGACGACTCCGATCCTGGCCGTCACCGCAGCGCCCCCGTCGTGCCCCGGACCTCGACCTCGGCGTCCTCGATGACGGGGTTGGCCAGCAGGCGCCGGCACATCTCCTGGGCCCGGGCCGACGCCGAGGACTCGTCGGGCGCCTCCACGGCGAAGCGGATGACCTTGCCCACCCGGACACCGTCGACGCCGTCGAACCCGAGCGCCGGCAGTGCCCGTTCGATGGTGGCGCCCTGGGGATCGGCGATCCCGGGACGCAGCCGGACCTCGACGCGGACATCGAACCTCACGCGGACCTCACCTCGTCGCACCGTACCAGTCGGCCAGCGACCGTCCGCTGATCCGCTCGTAGGCGGTGACGTAGCGCTCGCTGGTGGCCGCCACCACCTCGGCCGGAAGAGCGGGCGGCGGCGGCTTCTTGTCCCAGTCGGTGGCCGACAGCCAGTCGCGCACCGGCTGCTTGTCGAACGACGGGGGATTGGTCCCCGGGCGCCACTCGTCGGCCGGCCAGAAGCGCGAGGAGTCGGGGGTGAGGACCTCGTCGCACAGGGCTATGCGCCCGTCGATGACGCCGAGCTCGAACTTCGTGTCGGCCACGATGATGCCGTGCGTCTCGGCGGCCGCCGCGGCGCGGCGGTAGGCCTCGACGCAGATGTCGCGGGCCTTCTCGGCCGTCTCCTTGCCCACCAGGTCGACGGCGTCGTCGTAGGAGATGTTCTCGTCGTGGCCCTCGGTGGCCTTGGTCGACGGGGTGAAGAGGGGTTCGGGCAGACGCTGCGCCTGCTCGAGGCCCCGGGGCAGCGTCATCCCGTGGAGGGTGCCGGCCGCCGCGTACTCGGCCCATCCCGAACCGGCCAGGTAGCCGCGGACGATGCATTCGAGCGGGAGCATCTCGGCCCGGCGCACGAGCATGGCCCGCCCGGCGATCCCGGCCAGGCCGGCCTCCCCGCCCAGCTCCGCCGCACCGGGCGGGAGGTCGGCGGGGTCGGCCGAGATCAGGTGGCTGGGAGCGACGTCGGCCAGGAGATCGAGCCAGTGGATGGTCATGGCGGTGAGGACGCGGCCCTTCTCGGGGATGGGCTCGTCCAGGATCACGTCGAAGGCCGAGATCCGGTCCGACGCCACCATCACCAACATGTCGTCCCCGGCGTCGTACAGCTCGCGCACCTTGCCGGCATGGACCAGATCCAGACTCACGTCTCCACCTCCTCGAGTGCCCCGGCGAACCGACCCACGTGGCGCAGCGACCGGGTCACGTCGAACGCCTCGTCCAGCGCCCCCTCCCCCAGTGTCACCTCCGGGTCCTCGGCGAGGACGGACCGGAAGGACCGGCGCTCCTCCCACGACCGCCGGGCGTCGCGCTGGACGACACGATAGGCGCCGTCACGGCTCATCCCCGACGCCACCAGGGCCAGCAGGACCGGTTGGCTGAACACCAGTCCGAAGGAGCCCTCGACCACGTTGGCCCGCATCCGCCCGGCGTGGACGACGAGCCCCTCGACGAGCCCGGCGGCGCGGCGCAGGACGTAGTACGTGAGCAGACAGGCGTCCGGGAGGATGACGCGCTCCACCGAGCTGTGGCTGATGTCACGCTCGTGCCACAACGCCACGTCCTCGAGCCCCGCCCCCAGGTAGCCCCGCAGCACACGGGCCAGGCCGGTGAGACGCTCGGACAGGATCGGGTTGCGTTTGTGGGGCATGGCCGAGCTGCCCTTCTGCCCCGTCCCGAAGGCCTCCTCCACCTCGCCCACCTCGGTCCGGGCCAGGTGGCGGATCTCGGTCCCGATCATCTCGACGGTGGCCCCCACCGAGGCGCAGGCCCACAGGAGCTCGGCGTGGCGGTCGCGGGCGATCACCTGGGTGGCCGGCACCGGGGTCAGGCCGAGGGCCCGGCAGACGAAGGACTCGACCTCGGGGTCGATGTTCGAATAGGTCCCCACCGCCCCCGACAGCTTCCCCACCGCTATCTCCCGGCGCGCCGCCCGCAGGCGCCGGCGGTCACGGTCGGCCTGGAGGCACCACAGGGCGAGCTTGGCCCCGAACGTCGTCGGCTCGGCATGCATCCCGTGGGTCCGTCCGGCCATCGGCGCGTCCATGAATTCGAGCGCCCGGACCTTGAGGACGGCCACGAAGGCGTCCGACGCGTCGAGGAGGAGGTCGGCCGCCGCCGTCAGCGTGGCGCACTGCGCCGTGTCGACCACGTCCGACGAGGTCAGCCCGTGGTGCACCAGCGACCCCTCGGGTTCGCCGATGGCCGCCTGGACCACGTCGACGAAGGCGGCCACGTCGTGGTCGGTCACCTTCTCGCGCTCGGCGATGGCCGTCACCAGCTCGGCGGTGACCTTGGGGGCGCGTGACCGCACGGCGGCGGCGGCGGCGGGGGCGACCTCGCCCACCGCGGCGCGTCCCTCGACGGCCAGCAGCTCCACCTCCAGCCACTTCTCGACCCGGGCCTCGTCGGTGAAGAGCGCCGCCATCTCGGGCAGGGAGTAACGCGGGATCACGACGGAGCCGCTCCCGCCCCCATGCCGGCGGCGATGTCGCGTCGGTGCTGCATCCCCTCCCAGTTGATCACGTCCACCGCCCCGTAGGCCTTCTCCCGGGCGCCGGCGACGACCGGGCCCGTCCCCGTCACGCCCAGGACGCGGCCGCCCGCCGTCACCGGGCGGCCGAGGTCGTCGAGACCGGTCCCGGCGTGGAGGACGGCCACGTCCTTCATCACCGCGGCGCGTTCGAGACCCTCGATCCGGTCACCGGTCCGGGGGGCGACTGGGTACCCGGCGGCGGCGAGCACCACGCAGACGGCGGCCGACGGGGTCGGCCGGGGGTCGGTCCGCAGGTGCCCGGCGGCCGCCTCGGCCAGGAGCCCGGTGACGTCCTCGTCCACCCGGGGCAGGACCACCTGGGTCTCGGGGTCCCCGAAGCGGACGTTGTACTCGAGGACCTTCGGTCCGTCGGTGGTCAGGATGAGCCCGGCGTAGAGGACGCCGCGGTAGTCGATTCCCCGGCGCCGGAGGGCGGCCACGAGGGGCTCGACCGAGACGTCGAGGATCCGGTCGACGACGGCGTCGGCCACCAGCCCCACGGCCGAGCACGCTCCCATCCCGCCGGTGTTGGGACCGCCGTCGCCGTCCTCCAGGCGCTTGTAGTCCTGGGCCACCGGCAGCGCGACGATGCGGGTGCCATCACAGAGCACGAGGAGCGAACACTCGGCCCCGACCAGACCCTCCTCCACCACCACACGGCGCCCGGCATCGCCGAAGGCGTCCCCCGACAGCTTGGCCACGATGTCGGCCTCGGCCTCGGCCCGGTCGTCGGTGACGAGGACGCCCTTCCCCGAGGCCAGCCCGTCGGTCTTCACCACCCACGGCCCCGGGAGCTGGCGGACGAACTCGTGGGCGGGGCGCACCTCGTCGAAGGCACCCCAGCGCGCCGTGGGGACGCGCGCCTCGTCGAGGACCTCCTTCATGAAGGCCTTCGACCCCTCCAGGCGGGCCCCGTCGGCGCCCGGCCCGAAGACGAGGTGGTCGTCGGCCCGCAGCTTGTCGGCCAGCCCGTCCACCAGGGGCTGCTCGGGGCCGATCACCCAGAGGTCGGCCGGGACCGACTCGGGGGGGACGTCGGTGACCGAGATCGGGTAGCCCCCCGCCCCTGTCCCCGGCATCCCCGGGTTGCCCGGAGCGACGACCACCTCGGCCGTCCGGGCCAGGGCCAGGGCCAGGGCGTGCTCACGCCCGCCGGCGCCGACGACACAGACTTTCAAGTCGGGGAGTCCTTCAAGTCGGGGAGTCCTTCAAGGGGGGGAGACCCTCATGCGGCGAAGCGGACGAACTGCTCGCGTCCGGGACCGACCCCGACCAGCTTGATGGGGACGCCGATCTGGGTGGCCAGGAACGAGACGTACTGGCGCGCCGCGGCAGGCAGGTCCCCGAGCTCGGTGGCCCCCGACAGGTCCTCGCGCCACCCGGGGAGCTCCTCGTAGACGGGGACCACCTGGTGGAAGGTCGACTGGTGGTACGGGGGGTGGATGAAACGCTCGCCGTCGGACTCGTAGGCCACGCAGACCTTGACGGTGTCGAAGGTGTCGAGGACGTCGAGCTTGGTGAGGGCCACCTCGGACAGCGAATTGAGCCGGACGGCCTGGCGCATCATCACGGCGTCGAACCATCCGCAGCGACGGCGACGACCGGTGTTGGTCCCGAACTCGCGACCCCGCTCGACCATCTCGTCGCCGACCTCGTCGAGGCATTCGGTGGGGAAGGGGCCGGCCCCCACCCGCGTCACGTAGGCCTTGGCGATCCCGATCACCTCGCCGATGTCGCGCGGCCCCACCCCGCTCCCCGTGCAGGCGCCGCCGGCCACCGGGTTGGACGAGGTCACGAAGGGATAGGTCCCGTGGTCGAGGTCCAAGAAGGTGGCCTGGGCCCCCTCGAGCAGGACGTTGCGGCCCGCCTCCAGCGCGTCGTGGACGAGCGAGACGGTGTCGCCCACCATGGGCCCGATCCTCGGCGCGTACTCGCCCAGGTAGTGGTCGCAGATCGACTCGATCTCGATCGGGAGCCGGTTGTAGACCTTGGCCAGGACGGCGTTCTTCTCCTTCAGGGCGACCTCGAGCTTCTGGCGGAAGATCTTGGCGTCGAGGAGGTCTTGGACCCGCAGCCCCACCCGCGACGCCTTGTCGGCGTAGGCGGGCCCGATCCCGCGCCGGGTGGTCCCCAGGGAGTTCTTGCCCAGGAAGCGCTCCGTCACCCGGTCCAGCTCCTGGTGGTACGGCATGATCAGGTGGGCGTTCCCGCTCACCACCATCCGGCCGACGTCGACGCCCTTGGAGGCCAGCGTGTCGAGCTCGGCCAGCAGGACGCCGGGGTCCACCACCACGCCGTTGCCGATCACCGGGGTGATGTGGGGGTAGAGCACGCCGGAGGGCACGAGCTGGAGGGCGAACGACTCGCCGTCGACCACCACCGTGTGCCCGGCATTGTGGCCGCCCTGGTAGCGCACGACCATCTGCATGTCGCGGGCCAGGAGGTCGGTGAGCTTGCCCTTGCCCTCGTCCCCCCACTGGGTCCCCACGACCACGGTTGCGGGCACGCGTTCTCCTGCCGTCATCGACTCCGGATTACGTCCCAGTGTAGCCCGCTCCCGCGGGGCCCCTCAGGTGAGGACGAGGCTCTCCCCGTCGGGGGAGAGGTCCACGGTGACGGTGTCGCCCTCGCCGTACCCGCCCTTCAGGAGGGTGAGCGCGAGGGGGTCCTCGACGGCCCGTTGCAGGACGCGCCGCAGGGGCCGGGCCCCGAGATCGGGGTCGTAGCCGGTCCTGGCCATCCAGTCCTTGGCGGCGTCGGTGGTCACCAGGGCGAGCCGCCGCTCGGCGAGCCGCCCCCGCAGATGGTCGAGCTGGATGTCGACGATCCGACGGAGGTCGTCGCGGTCGAGCCGGCGGAAGCGCACCACCTCGTCGATCCGGTTGAAGAACTCGGGCTTGAAGAAGTCCTGGGGATCCCCGGGCAGGTTGGACGTCATGATGAGGACGGTGTTGGTGAAGTCCACCGTCCGGCCCTGCCCGTCGGTCAGCCGCCCGTCCTCGAGCACCTGGAGCAGGACGTTGAAGACGTCCGGGTGGGCCTTCTCGATCTCGTCGAGGAGGACCACGGCATAGGGCCGGCGCCGGACCGCCTCGGTCAGCTGCCCGCCCTCCTCGTAGCCGACGTACCCCGGAGGGGCGCCGACCAGGCGCGAGACGTTGTGCTTCTCCTGGTACTCGCCCATGTCGATCCGGGTGATGGCGCGGTCGTCGTCGAACAGGAACTCGGCCAGGGCCCGGGCCAGCTCCGTCTTGCCCACCCCGGTGGGACCGAGGAAGAGGAAAGAGCCGATCGGCCGGTTGGGGTCCGACAGCCCGGCCCGGCTGCGCCGGATGGCGTTGGCCACGGCCCGGACGGCCTCGTCCTGGCCCACCACGCGCTCGCCGAGGTCCTGCTCCATGTGGACGAGCTTCTGCAGCTCGGACTCGAGCAGGCGGGTGACCGGCACCCCCGTCCACCGGCTCACCACCTCGGCCACGTCCTCGGCGTCGACCTCCTCCTTCAGCATGGCCCCGTCGACCTGCAGCTCGGCCAGGGCCCGGGTGGCCTCCTCGATCCGCCGCTCGAGCTCGGGGATCTGCCCGTAGCGGATCTCCGAGGCGCGGGTGAGGTCGCCGTCGCGGGCGAAGCGCTCGGCCTCCCCCTTGCGCACCTCCAGCTCCTCCATCAGCGTCCGGATGGAGGCGATGGCGTCCTTCTCGGCCTGCCAACGCGCCGTCATGGCGTCGGCCTGCTCGCTCAGGTTGGCCAGCTCCTCCTCGAGCCGGGCCAGCCGGTCGGCCGAGGCGGGATCGGTCTCCTTGGCCAGCGCCATCCGCTCGATCTCGAGCTGGCGCATCCGCCGGGTGACGATGTCGATCTCGGTGGGGAGGGAGTCGATCTCGATCCGCAGCCGGCTGCCCGCCTCGTCCATGAGGTCGATGGCCTTGTCGGGCAGGAACCGGCCCGTGACGTAGCGGTCGGAGAGGACGGCGGCCGCCACCAGCGCGGCGTCCTGGATCCGGACCCCGTGGTGGACCTCGTAGCGCTCCTTCAGACCGCGCAGGATGGCGATGGTGTCCTCCACCGAGGGCTGACCGACGACGACCGGTTGGAACCGGCGCTCGAGGGCGGCGTCCTTCTCGATGTACTTCCGGTACTCGTCGAGGGTGGTGGCGCCGATCAGCCGGAGCTCGCCGCGCGCCAGCATCGGCTTGATCATGTTCCCGGCGTCCATCGCCCCTTCGGCGGCGCCCGCCCCCACGATGGTGTGGAGCTCGTCGATGAAGGTGACGATCTCGCCCTCGGCGTCGGTGATCTCCTTCAG
>Ga0209415_10004121_pt1 | contig 26744 bp, 23 predicted proteins | sample PeaSoiSIISIP2007_FD_187696 | JGI IMG/M metagenome (GOLD analysis project Ga0209415, IMG submission 187696) | Peat soil microbial communities from Weissenstadt, Germany - SII-SIP-2007 (SPAdes) (version 2) | ecosystem: Environmental > Terrestrial > Soil > Wetlands > Peat | place: Germany... | reverse complement strand
GCTCGCGGCAGGCGGCGTCCCCGCTTACGCCTGCTTCGGCGAGCTGTCGTCGAACATACTGCGCTCGCGCGGCGCCGCGGGCGTAGTCGTCGACGGCGCGGCCCGCGACGCGCCCGGGATCCGCGAGGCCGGCATGCCGGTCTTCGCGCGCGCCGTGACGCCGCGCAACTACCACTACCCCTTCGGCCTCGAGCACGGCGCCGTCAACTTGCCCGTCGTGTGCGCGGGAGTCGCCGTGCGGCCGGGCGACGTCATCGTCGCCGACGACGACGGAGTCGTCGTCGTGCCGCGCGAGATCGCGGGCGACGTGGCCACGGCGGCGGAGGCGATCCACAATGGTGAAGCGCAGGCCCGACAGGCGATCCTCGCAGGGAAGGCGCCCCTGTCTGCTCTCGAGGCGGAGCTCGCAAGCGCGGGTTACACGATCACCTGAGCGCTGAGGTAGTATCGCAGACCGTGTCGATCGCCGCGCAAGCTCCCGGCGCCTCGGACGACGCGCGCGCGGACGCGGCGTTGGCGCGGCGCGTGATGGAGGGCGACCCCGCGGCCGAAAGCGAGCTGTGCCGCCGCCTGATGCCGCGCGTTCACGCATGGGGGATGAAGCACACGGGCGACGAGGTCGCCGCTCTCGATCTTGGCCAGCAGGTTCTCATGACGGTGCTCGAGGCCCTGCGCGATCGTCGCGTGGTCGAGATCGATCGGCTCGGGGCGTACGTGTTCGGCGTTTGCAAGCGTTCGCTGCTGGCGCTGCGCAGCGGCGAGCGCAGGCGTGCCGAGCTGCTCGATCGCTTCGGGATGTCCTTGGTCGGCTTCGACGAGATCGCCCAGACCGCCCCCGACCGACGACGTCTGGCCACTTGCTTCGAGCGGCTCGCTCCCCGGTCGCGCACCGTGCTCGCGCTGTCCTTCTTCGCCGATCGCTCCGCCGACGAGATCGCCTGCGAGCTGGACACGTCGGCCGGCAACGTGCGCGTGCTTCGCCATCGCGCGCTTGAGCAACTGCGCACGTGCATGGAGGGGGCGTCGTGATCGCGGTCGATCGTCTGATCGCGTGCGCGCTCGGGGAGCTCACCGGCGAGGCCGCCGACGAGGTCGAGGAGCACGTGCTTTCCTGCGGCGCCTGTGCGGCGACGTACGCCTCGTTCGTGCGCCTCGGGCCCGCGATTCGATCCCTCGTGCGCGATGGCGATGCGATGCTGCCGGCGACATCCGCTCTCGTCGAAGCGGTGGATGCCGCGGGGCTGGTCACGCGTCGCTACGTCCTCACCCCCGGCGCAATCGTGCCGTGCACGGTGGACGCGGCAGACATCTTCTCGCTGGCGACCTACGAGGGGATCGATCTCGCGGGGGTCTCGCGGTTGGACGTCATCCGCGCCGGCACGCGCATCGCCGACGTACCTTTCGACGCGCGCGCGGGCCGTCTCTACATGCTCTCGAGCGCGAAGACCTTGCGCTCCCTCCCTACCATCAAGCTGCCGATCCGGTTGGTCGCCGTCGAAAGCGCGGGCGAGCGTACGATCGCCGAGGTCACCCTGGACCACGCGGCGTTCGAACCTCCGAACGCATGACCGCGACTTCCCCTCGCGCGCAAACGGGATGCGGGCATCTCTTCCGCGGAGCGGCCCGGAGGGGAAGTGGGCGATTGAGCACGAGGCGTGCGTTCCCGCCGAGGGCGGGCGGGCGATTGAGCACGAGGCATGCGTTCCCGCCGAGGGGGGGCGGGCAATTGAGCGCGAGGCGTGCGTCCCCACCGAGGGGGGGCGGGCGATTGAGCGCGAGGCGTGCGTCCCCACCGAGGGGGGGCGGGCGATTGAGGCTGAGGCGTGCGCTCCTCCCGAGGGGGAGCCGGCGATTGAGCGCGAGGCGTGCGTCCCCCCCGAGGGGGGGCGGGCGATTGAGCGCGAGGCGTGTGTTCCCCCCGAGGGGGGGCGGGCGATTGAGCGCGAGGCGTGCGTCGCCCCCGCGAGGGGCCTGGCGATTGAACGCGAGGCGTGCGTTCCCCCCGAGGAGGGGCAGGCGATTGAGCGTGAGGCGTGCGTCCCCCCCGAGGGGGCGCCGGCGATTGAGGCTGAGGCGCGCGCTCCTCCCGAGGGGGAGCCGGCGATTGAGCGCGAGGCGTGCGTCCTCCCCGAGGGGGGGCTGGCGATTGACGGTGAGGCGTGCGTCCCCCCCGAGCGGAGGCCCGCCACCGAGCGTGATGCATGCACCCCTCCCGGGGGGAGACGCCCGCATGCGACCGAATCTCGCGCACTTGCGAGAAATCGACCTGCCCGACGATTTATTTCGCCCCGGCGCTGTGGGTTTTTTCGTTTTCAAACGGCTTAACCACACGAAGGCAGTCGATGAGCGCAGCCGGGCAACGGGGTCCGGCGTCGCTCGATCGGTCGCGGTCACGGCGCGCTCGCCGGATCGGCTCGCCTTCGGAGAGGAGAGAATCAGTCATGGCAAAGAGCACGGCAAAGGGCACGGTGGGCCTCGCGCAGCAGTTGATCGCGGGGACGAACAAGCACCTCGCGAGCGGAACGACAGTGATGCTCGCGGGAGGCTCGTACACGCCGGCGGAGCTCACGACCCGGTTGAACCGGGTCGTGACGCTTCGCTCCGACGTGGACGCCGCCAAGGCCACGACCAAGGCGAAGCTCGCTGCCGAGAAGGCCGACATGCCGGCGCTGCGCACCCTCATGGGCGCGCTCGCGTCGTACGTGAAGGCCGCCTACGGTGGCGCGCCCGACGTGCTCGCGGACTTCGGCTTGCATCCGAAGGCGCGGGCAGCGCTGACGGTCGAGGCCAAGACGGCCGCCGTCGCGAAGCGCAACGCAACTCGCGTTGCGCGCAAGACGATGGGCTCGCAGCAGAAGAAGGGAGTCAAGGGTGCCGTCACCGGCATCGTCGTGACGCCCATCACTGCGGCGCAGCCCGTCGCCGCGACGCCGACCAGCCCGAGCGCCGGAGCCACCAGCTCCGTCGCGACGGCCGGCGCGGCGCCGCACACCGCCTAGCCCGCGGTGACAACCAGGGAAGGGGGGCCCGCGCCGTGAAAGCGCGCGCGGCGCCCCCCGGCCCGCCTTCGGCTCGATGCTGCGTTCCGGCGCACGTTCTGCACGTGACCTTCGATCGATTGGATGGCGGTGAAGGCGCGGTGTTGATAGTCGACAGTGGCATGGATGATGCGTTCGCGTCGATGCGCGATCGGAAGGAACGCATCGCGATGAAGTCGTCTCTCGGGAAGGGAATGGACAATGATCGCTTCGCATCGCCGTATTTTCGCTTCGGCCGTGACGTTCACCCTTTTTTCTCTCGCCTCTTCCGCGCAAGCGCAAGAAGCGACGGCGAGCGCACCGACGACCGCGCCTCCTCCGAGCACCGCGGGGACGACCGTCGGCGGCCATCTCGGGGTCGCCGTTCCGATCGTGACTATCGGGAACCCCAAGACCACGGCGATCGGCTCTGACTTCGTGACCATCGGGATCACGCCGGGGGTTTCCGTCAACGTAGACGAGCACTGGACGATCGACTTCGAGTTCATCGCCCTGAACGCGTTGAAGAACACCCCCGCGGCGACGACCTTCGTCGTGGACCCGGGCGTGGTCCGTCACTTCGACGCCCTCGCGGTCGGGCTCCGCGTCGCAACGCAGATAGGCGCATTGACGAACGTGGGCCTGGTTCCGATCGTCGTCGTCCCCTTCAAGATATCCAAGCAGTTCTCGTACTTCATCGAAGGCGACATCCCCCTCTTCCTTCGCGACGACGGCACGAAGATGCAGCCGAGCGCCTCGTTCCAGTTTCAAACGGGGGTTGGTTTCTGAAAATTCGAGACGATGACCCTTTCCGTCGGAGACAAGGCCCCCGATTTCACGCTTCCCTCCTCGTCCGGAGAGCCCGTCACGCTGTCCGAGCTCTGCGGCCGGAGCACCGTCGTCCTCTACTTCTATCCGAAGGACGACACGCTCGGGTGCACCGTCGAGGCGTGCGCGTTTCGCGACCTGTACGAGGCCTTCCGCGACGCCGGGGCGGAGGTCGTGGGCGTCAGCTCGGACTCGACGGAATCTCACGAGCGCTTCGCGAGCAAACACCGGCTGCCGATGAAGCTCGTCAGCGACGGCGACAAGCGACTGCGCGCCCTCTACGGGGTGCGCGCGACGCTCGGCGTGCTTCCCGGCCGGGCGACGTTCGTCATCGACCGCAAGGGAGTCATCCGGCACGTGCTGGTATCGCAGCTTCGCTTCGGCCGGCATGCCGAGGAGGCGCTCGAGGTCGTCAAGCGGCTCGAGAGCGAGGGCGGGCGGGGAGGCGCGCCGTCTGCCTGAGCCTCCTGGTAGCATCGGCCGGGTGTCTCGCACATTCGTCATAGGCGACATCCACGGGGACCTTGTCGCGCTCGAGCGGCTCTTCGAACGACTCCCGCCGGCAGGGCGAGGCGACACCGTGGTGTTCCTCGGCGACTACGTCGATCGCGGCCCGAGCTCGGCGCAGGTCGTCGACTTCGTCCGTCGAATCGCGGAAGATAGCCCTGCGAGGGTCGTCGCGCTGCGAGGCAATCACGAGGACGCGTGGCTCCGCGTGATCGAGACGGGGTGGCCCGAGTTCGTCCGGCCGCCCGGCAACGGTTGCCTCGCCGCCATGCGCTCGTTCACCAACGGCCCCGTCGCGGAGCACGACTCCGAGCCACGCCCCGACGAGGTCCCGTCCCTTCTGCGCGGAGCCTTCTTCCCCGCCGAGGTCGTCGCGTGGATGCGGACTTTGCCTTTCTGGTACGAGGACGAGCACGCCATCTACGTGCACGCGGGGCTCCCGCGGGAAGGCGCGGGATTCGCGCATCCTTCGCGGGCCGTCGTTCCTGCGGCGCTGCTCTGGCTCAGAGACGAAGACTTCTTCGTGAACTATCGGGGCAAGCTCGTCGTCTTCGGTCACACGGCGACCGCGTACCTGCCGCCCGAGCTGAGCACGTACACGCCCGAGGACCCGCTCGACATCTGGGCGGGGCCTTGCTGCGTCGGCCTCGACACGGGCGCCGGCAAGGGCGGCTTCCTTACCGCCCTCGAGCTCCCCGCGATGCACGTCTACGAGTCGCGCTAGTTCTACTGCCAGTTGCTGTCATCCCGAGGCCGCGACGCGGCCGAGGGATCCCACGCGCACCGGCCGCCGGCTCAGTAATAGAGAAGCGATATCTCCACCCCGAGGGCCAGCGGCGTCAGCCTGTACCCGGTGTCGGTGCCGCTCGAGTCCTTGATCTGTTCACGGGGCGTCGCGCCCGTGGCGACCCCCTCCACGCCTAGCGACCATCCCGTGCCGATCCACCAGTCCTGCCCGAAAAACAGGGCGCCCGCGGCGCCGATACCGGCCATCTTCGAGCCGTCGGCCTGATTCGTGATCGCCGCGCCTCCGAGCCCGACGGAGCCCCCGAGGTGCAGTCCCTTCGTCGGGTCGGGGAACCAGTCGAGAAGAACCCCGACCTCGAAGAGCGAAGCGCTGCCGTCGCCGCTTGCCTGAACCATCGCGGGCGGGCCGCTGCCCCCCGCGATCGTGGCATTGGCAAAGGGGCCTCCCTGGAACTTGTGGGTGGTTGTGCCGCCGCCCAGCGTTCCCGCGAGCACGATCCCTGGCGCGAGCGTGCCGCCGATGGCGAGCGAGGCGAGCGATCCCAAGCCCGACACGGACGCCGATCCGTTCGGACCGTCGCCGAAGACCGAGCTGTAGGCGAAGCCGCTCGAGACGCGGAAGTAGAAGCCGTCGTGGCGCGGGGGAGGAGGGCAGGGGCAGCTGGGTGTCGTGGTCGTGGTCGGGGTCGTGGTCGGGGTCGGGGTCGGGGTCGGGGTCGCGGTCGCGGTCGTGGCCGTCGGCGCTCCCTCGGGCGTCTGGGCGAGGACCCCCGACGAGAGAAACGTCGCCGCCCAACAGAACCCCCAGCAGATCGCCGCGCGCATCGGTGCGGCGGTCAGGCTACCTCGACGGCCGGACCCGCGGAAAGCACCGAAGAGGTCGTCTCCTCGCCCCTCCCCGCGCTCGCTTGCTCCGCCGACGGCGCAGCGACTACGGTGTGCCGGTGGCCGACTTCGAGACGCTGTTCGCGAACCGCACGGAGGATCTCGACGTCGAGCTGACGTGTTACGGGGCGCTTCCCCCGTCGCTCCAGGGGACGTTCTACGCGATCGGGGGGACCGGTTGCCGGGTCGGCTCGACGCAGCTCGGCGTGCTCGACGCGCACGGCCGCGTGTTCGCCGTGAACATCGCCGACGGGAAGGCGTCGCTGCGGGCGCGGATGGTGAAGACGCCGCTGTGGGAGGCCGAGCGCTCGGCGGACGCGATCGTCAAGCGCCGCCTGTTCGTCAACAAGCCCTCGCGCTGGTCGAACCTGTTCGACATCGACCTCGCGAACCCCGCGGGCCACAGCGTCGTCCGCTGGGGAGCGGATCTCGTCGCGGCCAACGATCCCGGCTACTTCCTTCTGGACCCGGTCACCCTCGAGACGCGCGGCCCCGCGCCGATCCACCCCGCGAAGGGCGGGGCTTTCTCGCCGATGCCGCGGCGCGATCCGTCCACGGGGCGGTACGTGGTGTTCGAGGCGCGTCCCGGCGTGCGCGACACGATCATCGTGCGCGAGATCGACGACTCGTTCGACGTGGCGGCCACGCACGCGTACAAGCTCGATCGCGGCGGGGCCATCTTTCACGACGTCGCGATCTCGGAGCACTTCTACCTGGTGATGCAGTGGACCTCGATCTCGCTGCCCGCCTTCTTGTGGGGCGCGTCTCCCTTTGCCGCCGCGTGGCGCTTCGATCCGGCGAAGACACCCAGGATGCACCTGTTGCCGCGCGCCGGGGGCGACGCGATCTCGGTGCCGCTGCCCGGCGGTCGCGCGCACTTCCACTTCTGGAACGCGTTCGAGGCCGACGGGAAGGTCATCGCCGACGCGATCGGCTACGCGGGCAAGGTGGACTTCGCGCTGCTCGTTCCGCCCGCGGCGCGCGCGCCCGGCGACGCCAAGCCCTCGCCGACGCCCAGGGCCGCGACGTGGCGCTACACGGTCGATCCGGTGAGCCGGTCGGTCCGCGAAGAGAAGCTCACCGACGTAGCCGCCGAGCTGCCCGAGATCCGTGCCGACCGCCGCGGTCGCCCCTACCGGTACGGCTGGGCCCCCGCGCCCGGCATGCCCGGCGACGAGGAGGATCCCGGAGCGTTCCTCTGGTACCACGCGTTGAGCCGTCACGACTTCGACGAGCGCAGGACGCAGGTCTGGGAGGCCGGCCCGCGGGCCTACGTCTCCGGCGCCGCGTTCGTCCCCTCGGGGGAAGGAAGCGGCGAGGACGACGGGCACGTGCTCGCCTTCATCCAGGACGCCGCCGCCGAGACCACCACGCTCGGCGTCTTCGACGCGCGGGACGTCGCCGTCGGTCCCGTCGCGCGCCTGTCAGGCGCCGGCCTCCTGGGCGGCATCACTCACGTCGCCTTCGCCTAGGAAGCGTCCGGTCCGCGGAAGAGGCGCGGACCGTCCGCGCTCCAGGCCAGAAACTGGGCCGTGGGGCCGCCGGGGTCCGGGTGGATGACGAGGTGCGTGCGGGCTGCGCGGGCCGGAGGCGCCGCGCCGTCCTCGCGAGGCTCCGCCTCGTGCCACGAGCCCACGTTCACGTAAGTGGTGCCGCCCTGCGCCACCGGGACGATCGCCGGCGTGTGCGTGTGGCCCATCACGACGAAGGCGGCGGGGAACAGCCGCGCGAGATGCCCGGCGCGCTCGGCGAGCGCTTCGTCGTTGTCCAGATGTTCGCCGAACCAGGCCAGACGCCGCGCGGTCAAATGTCGATTCGCCAGCCACCAGCCGAGCGCGACCGCGCCGGCGAGCGTCCATCCCCAGGCATGGTCTCTCCCCGTCCAGACGAGCGCCGCAATCGCCGCCGTCGCGACGAGCCCGACCGCCAGGCGATCCAGGAGAACGCTCGCGAGGATCTTCGGGATCGACCTCGTCACGGGCGGGACCTGGAGCGCGGCGAGCGCTCGGAGCCGCTCCATGCCGACGCGCGTGGCCACCGCCAGCGCCGCCATCCGTCGCTCGTGCTCCTCGCGCAGGCTCTGGGCGGCCTGCGTGAGGTACGCGCGTCGCAGGCGGAACAGCTCGATGACGGCCGCGGCGAAGCGCATTCCGAGACGGACGAGACCCACGACGCCGAGGCGTGCGGCCAGAAGGACGTAGTCGATGAGCCCCATGCGCTCGTGGCCGTACTCGGGGACGCCGCGCGTCGGGCGCACGACCCAGCGCAGGAGAACGTCCGAGAAGCTTCGCACCGTCCCGCGCCGATCCATCGGACAGATCGGGGCCATCACGTGCTCGGTCGAACAGAGCGTGTCGTACTGGTGCCCGTGCTCGACGTAGGCGACGCCGCCGACATAGTAAAACCATGGTGCGAACTCGATCCGCGAGGCCATGTCCGCCCGCCGGGCACCCTCGCCCGGGCCCCGGACGCGCCCCGCGAGCTCGACGAGCAGGGCGCGCAGCTCCTGCTGGACGGCGTCCCAGTGGAACTCCACGTCGTGGTTGCCGTGGACGAGCGTGACGGCGTGCCCTTCGGCGACGAAATCGGCGAGCGCCTCGAACACTGCGCGGTGCCTCGCGGCGACCGCCCGCAGCTTGAGGCGTCCATGGTCCGCTGCATTTCCGAGTCCGTGCGCGCGCTCTTCGTCGCTCGGTTCGCGGCCGATCTCGCCGCTGTGAGCGTGGATCGCCATGCCCACGAAATCGATGAAGTCCCCGGCGATGACCAGCCGCCAGCGCCTTCCCCCGCACGGCGCCTGGCGGTAGTGCACGAGCAAGCTCACGAGGTCGGCGTCGACCCGCGCCGAGCGCTTCTCGCCGCTGGGCGCCAGGTCGTTGAGGTCGTTGCCCAGATGGACATCGGACAAGATAAGGAGGCTTTCGCCAGGCTCGGAGCTCACGTCAGATTAACTCTGCGATGCGGCGCACTCTGCCGCAAGCTCTGGCAGGTCACGGCGAGGTCACGTCGTCTTCGGTCGGCCGAACGGCGCCGAGACGGGGTCAGGTGCTGAAGATGCGCCGGATCTCTTCCGCCATCTCGGCCTCGCTCTTCTTCTTCGCGAGCGCGAGCTCCTTCAAGAGGAGGCTCTTGGCCTGGTCGAGCAGCCGCCGCTCGCCGAACGAGAGGTCTTTGTCGAACTTGAGCCGGTTCATGTCCCGGAGAACCTTGGCGATTTCGATCGCCGAGCCGCTCTTGATCATCTCGGTGTAGACGCGGAAACGCCGGCTCCAGGGCTGCACGTCCACGGCCACTTCCCGGGCTCGCATGGTCGAAAGGATGATGGCGGCTTCCTTTTCGCTCATGATGCTACGAAGACCGACCTGGGTCGCCGCGCTCGTCGGCACCATGACCTTCATCGCGTTGTCGAGGATGCGCAGGATGTAGAACATCGCGCGGGTCCCGCCGATTTCGCGTTGCTCGATCGCGGTCACCTCGCCCACACCGTGCGCCGGGTGAACGGCCTTGTCGCCCACCTGGAACGTCGGCGCAGGCCCCTGGGGAACCGGCGGGGGCACGTACGCGCCCGGGACGCCCGGACGCGAGGAGGGACGCATGCCAGGCGGCGCCTGCGGCCGTTCCACGGCAGGAGGAGCTGGTTGAACGGGTTTGGCCGTTCGCCTTGTCCTCGATTTCACGGGGGAATTTGCAGGAACGACGGAGCGCATGGGGAGCTGACGCGAGCAGCAGGGCCGGAGCAGGCAGCGGGGCGATTCATTGGCGTGCCTCGGAACGGCCGAGCGGGTCCGCTACCATCATGTTCGGCTCGGCGTCAATGAGCGCCTTCAGTCTCTCATGATCTCCGCCGCCGTGGCCTCGGTCGCGTCACGCAGCCCCCGCGCGAGGGCGACGAGGTCGATGACCGCATCGAGCCTGACTGCGCTCGCGTCGCCCGAGGCGCGGGCGTTCTCGACGGGGCGATTCAGGCCGGTCAAGCGGCCGAGAGGATCGTCCGCGAGGACCTGAAACGCGGCATCCAGGCGCTCGGCCGCGCCCGGCGCATCCGGACCCCAAGCTCCGAGAAGAACGAGCGTCAGGCCGGCGGCTCCGGTGGCCTTCCCATCCACCGGGCGCAGCGCCGCCGCCACCGCGGTGGTGGCCCGAAGCAGCCCACCCAGCCCTGCCGCCCACGCCCCCTCGAAAGGCCCGGGCGCGAACCCTCGGAGCGGCGCGTCGCCGACGCGCATCGCCGCGGCGGCGAGAGGCTCCGCCCTCAGCGCGGGGAGCGATCGTCTGAGCTTGCCCTCGGCGAAGTAGACGGCCGCCTGCAGGGGGCCCGGTTGCCCGCGCTCGATGGCCGCGCCGTCCCGAGCGAAGATCGCGACCTGCTCGGGCTCGTCGCCGACGGTTCCGCGCAGGCGCGTCACGCCGCGCTCCACGGTGTGCTGCTCCTCGGGGCTCGCCCGGGCGACGAAGGCGGCCTCCACGCCGGCCGGGTCCAGGGGCCCACGAGCCAGCCCCAGCGTGGCATGGGCGAAGCCCGCCGCGACGACCTGACTGGCGCGGTAAAGGTCCACGCCGTACCGGCGCGCGAAAGCCGCCACGCGCTCGGGCGAGGCGATCATGGCCATCGCAGGCCCAAGTGTGGGGCTCTCGAACAGCTCGCGCGGTCGGGTCTCGACGAGCCAGCCCAGCCCGGCCGAGGGAACCAGATCGACGATCGGGTCGAGTCCGAACGCTCGTTCCCCTGCGACGGCGGGCACGCCGCGACGCGTCCCCGCGCACGCCGTCGCGACGAGCCCGCCGAGCAGCGCGAGCGCGTCGCGCCTCGGGATCATCTGGACACGCGAATGCGCGCGAACCGGCGGTTCTTCGACCCGACCCTCACGAGGTGATCGCGGCCAGGCTCGAGCTCGGCCTTGGGATCGGTGACGCGCCGGCCGTCCACCTCGACGCCACCCTGCTCGACCAGCCTTCGGGCCTCGCTGGTCGAGGCGGCCAGGTTGGCTTGTCTCATGGCCCATGCGAGCTCCGCCGCGCCGACGCGCGCGGTCACCTCCACGCGCGGCACGTCGTCCGGCACCGCGTCCCTCGCGTACACGCGGTCGAACTCGCGCGCGGCCCGCTCCGCCGCCTCCACGCCGTGGAAGCGCGCGACGATCTCGCGGCCGAAGAGGGCCTTGATTTCCATGGGGTTGCGCCCGTCCGCCTTCTCGCGCTTGAGCCGGGCGATCTCGTCGTTGGCCAGGCTCGACAAGAGCTCGAAGAATCGAAAGACGACGTCGTCGTCGATCTGCATCGCCTTGCGGAACATCGCGTCGGGCTCTTCCTGGATCCCGATGTAGTTGTCCGCGCTCTTGCTCATCTTCTTGCCGACGGGGCCGCCGTTCTCCCACCGTGCGTCGATCCCCTCGAGGATCGGCGTCGTCATCACGATCTGGGAGCGCTTGCCGTATTTGCCCATCAGGTCGCGGCCCACCAGAAGGTTGAAGAGCTGATCGGTCCCGCCCAGCTCGACGTCGCTCTCGAGAGCCACCGAGTCGTATCCCTGCAGAAGCGGGTAGAGAAACTCGTGCTGGTGGATGGGACGCGCCTCCTCGAACCTCTGGCGGAAGTCCTTGCGCTCGAGCATGCGCGACACGGTCGTCTTGGCCATCAGCTCCACGGTGTCCACCATCGTCATCCCGTCGAGCCATTCGCTGTTGCGCCGGACCTCGACCTTGCGCTCGTCCAGGACCTTGAAGGCCTGGGCGAGGTACGTGTCCGCCGAGCGGTTCACCTCTTCCCGGGTGAGCCTGGGCCGGCTCTCGCTGTTGCCCGTCGGGTCTCCCACCATCGCGGTGAAATCGCCGATGAGGAAGATCGCGGTGTGACCGAGATCCTGAAACTGGCGCATCTTCTGGAGCAGCACGCAGTGCCCGAGGTGCAGGTCCGGCCGCGTCGGGTCGAACCCCGCCTTGACGCGCAGCGGCCGACCGCTGCCGAGGGACTCGGCCAGGCGCTGCTCCAGCTCCGCGCGTACGTGAAGGTCGACGACGCCGCGCTCGAGCAGCGCAAGCTGCTCGGGCACCGGGGGGAATGCTGGCATGACGGGCCTGGACTGGAGCTTACTTGTCGTCGTCCTGGCCGCCGGTGATAGGCAGGTGCCTGCTCCCGTTGACGATCTCCTTGAGCTCCTTGCCGACCTTGAAGAACGGCAAGCGCTTGGAGGGGACGTCGACGGGCTCGCCCGTACGGGGGTTCCGGCCCGAGTAAGGCTTGTAGGGCCTCACCGTGAAGCTGCCGAAGCCGCGGATTTCGATGCCTTCGCCTCGCTGAAGCGCCTCGGTCATCGCGTCGAAGACGCAGTTGACCACCAGCTCCGCGCGCGCCTTGGTGAGGTCCAGGCGCTGCTCGGCCAAGGCGTCGATGAGCTCACTCTTCGTCATTTTCTTGCGCTCCGCCAGCCAACACGTTCGGCCAGAAGCTATCGATATCACCGAGATTTCTGCATCGTCAACCGTGGTCAGTCGCGGTCCCTTCACCGCGGGCGCAGGGTGGTCTTGTCGACGCACACCGGGCCGCCCCGTGCGGTGACGACCAGCCATGCCTGCCGGCGATCCGCGCCGAGTTCGACCGGCTGGCCGGGAAGCTCGGTGCAGTATGGCGCGCTCGCCGCATCCTTCCACGACCACTGCGCCAGGGGCGGGCCGCCCGGGGCGAGAACGACGGCGATCGTGCCCTGTCCAGCCCCGCCTCGCTGGAACACGCGAGGGGCGATCGTCCACGTGCGGCGCGGGGGCGGGGCCGTGCCCCGCGGGACCGGCAGCTCGAGCAGCATGCTCGCCTCGGCACCTCCCGTCGGATTCAGCGCCAGCGCGCGACCGTCGGATGCGCACGAGGCGGTCGCCGCGACGATCTCCGCCCATCCGTGCGAAGGAGCCACCGGAGGCCAGTCGCTCTCCGCCTCGAATCGCCAGGTGTCGCTCGCCCCGCCGGGTGGCGTCCAGGGAGATGCGTTCGCCGACGTCGAACCGACGACGTAGCGGTGGACGGCCGGATGACCGAGCGCATCGTAGAGCAGGCGATCGTGGTCATCGCCGCGCTTGCGAACCGCCTCGATGCCATGGCTCGGGGTGGCGCCCGGATCGCTGGCGATCTCGTAGCCCTGGTCGTCGTCGAAGAAGAGAAGGCCGTGGCTGACGTTGGCCTCGCGCGCGACGTCGGGCTCGAAGCTGGGGCGGCCCCGTTCTGCGGAGGCGATTTGCTCGTGGTCGTACGACGCGTGCAGGGCGAAGCCTGCCGCCGCCAGCGCCAGCGCTGCCGTGGCCGCGCGCGTCACGGAGCCCGGAAAAAGACGAACGATCGCGAGAGCGACGAGCGTCTGCTCGATGGGGACGACGACCACTGGCCCGGGCGCGCCGAAGGGCGTCCAGAAGAAGGCGGTCGCCGCGAGCGCGACCATCGAGAGCGCGAAGACCGTCGCTGTGCGCGATCTAACCTTGCGGGTCAGGGGAACGAACAAAAGGAGCGCCAGAGGCTCGAAGTTCGCGACCTCCGCGAGGTGCTCCCGCAGGCGGCGCAGCGTCCCCAGCGCCACCGCCTTTGCTCCGAGCGTCACGCTGCGGGGCTCGACGCCGGCGAGGTACACGGCGGCGGGCGACGCGAACGCGTGGCCCGTCGCTGCGTGGTTCGCCGCGAGCAAGAGGACGGCGCCGGGCACCGAGCCCGCGGCCATCCAGGCGACGGATCGCGCGCGCGCCGGGGCGCCGAGCGCGAGCGCCACCGCGGCCAGGCCGACCGGGATGCTCGCCGCCGGCTCCGCCGCGAGCAGGAAGCCCAGCGCCAGCCCCGCCGCGCCGAACGTCCTGGGCGCCGCGGTTCGCCTCCCGTTGAGGGCCGCCGCCAAGGTCACGGCGATGACCGTGGCCGCGGCCCCGTCGGGAACCACCTCCGCCGTCGCGTGCCGCAGCGCCGCGGACGCGAGCGACAGCCCGACGGCGATGCGCGCGACCGTCTCCGCGCGCGCCGGATCGCGCTCGCCCGAGGCGGCCGCCAGCTCGTGCCCGAGAAGCCACGTGGCGATGACGAGGGCCGCGGCGACGAGCGGACCGACGAGCATCGGGGCGCCGACGAGGAATCCGCCCGCGAGCAAGAGCGAAAACGCCGGCGGGAGGGTGCCCGACAGGCGGTCGGGCACGGTGGAGAGCAGATGTGTCGCGCGAAAGCTCGCGGTCGGATCGGGGACGACCCAGGAGAGCGCGCCGTGAGACATCGCCCGGCCCTGCAGCCAGTACGTGGCGGCCTCGGGCGCCCGCGGTCCGCCGCGCAGGTAGAACGCGATGTAGCCGAGGGAGAGGAACGCGGCGGCGAAGGACGCGACGGTCACGAAGCGCCGGGGGTGGGCCAGGTCGGACAATCCGGAGAAATCGAGGGCGCTGCCGAGCCAGCGCGGTCCGCGCGGGACGAGGGCGACGACGAGCAGGAAGGCCGCGAGGGCGAGGGCGGCCTGCGCGGGGCGATCGGGGGGGCGCGACCACGCCCCGAGGCCGAGCGAGGTGGCGAGCATGGGGGACGGAGGCGCCATTCGACGGGGGGCCGGCGCAGCCGCGTATATCACTACCGGGCGGCGGGTGTCGCGCGCGGCCCCCATCGCTCGTCAGGTGCAGCCTCGCCCGCGAACCAGGCGCCGAGCGTCCGGTTGAGCCCGGGCCGATCGTCGGCTATCGCCTGACCAGCCCGCGATGCGACCGCCCCGGCTCTTCGCGTCGATCATGGGGGTGACCTCGCTCGCGTTGGCGTCGCCCGCGCGGGCGCAGGCGCCGAACCTGCCGCCCAACCAGGAGGCGGCGCCGCCCGTCGTCACGATGCCGTCGGTGAGGAAGAACGGGGGCGCCGCGTACCCGAAGCAGGCGCTCGACGAGGGCATCGACAGCCTCGTCGAGGTGGCGCTCTTCCTCGACATCGACGTGAACGGAACCGTCACGAAGGCCGTCGTCGAGAAGCCCGCCGGGCACGGCTTCGACGAAGCAGCGGTGGCGGCGGCGCGGGCGCTCGAGTTCGAGCCGGCCACGCGCGACGGCAGGCCAGTCGCAGCGCGCATTCGCTTCGTGTACCGCTTCGCGCCGCCCCCGGCGGCGCTGTCCGGGCGCGTCGTGACGCTCGCCGGGGACCGCCCGGTCGCCGGCGCGAGCGTCGTGGTGCGCGACGCGGCGGGGCAGGAGCGGCCGGCCACGACGGCAGCCGACGGCCGGTGGCGTCTGGAGGGGTTGCCCGCGGGGGCCTACCACGTGACGATTCGCGCGACGGGGATGGCGCCCCGCGAGGCCGACGAGAGCGTGAAGCCCGGCGAGGAGGCCACGGCCATCGACCGGCTGGCCCCCGAGAAGGCCGCCGAGCCCGCTCCGGCGGCCGCGGCTCCGGCGGAGGTCGTCGAGGAGGTCGAGGTGAGGGGCGAGAAGCCGCCTCGCGAAGTGACCAAGTTCGAGCTCGACGTCGGCGAGATCAGCCGCATCCCGGGCACCAACGGCGACGCGCTGCGCTCGCTGCAGAACCTGCCCGGCGTCGCGCGCGCGCCGGGCCTCGCCGGCATACTTCTCGTCCGCGGATCGGCGCCACAGGACACCCAGATCTTCGTCGACGGCACGCCGGTGCCCATCGTCTACCACTTCGGCGGGCTGTCCTCGGTCGTACCGACCGAGATGCTGAGCCGCATCGACTTCTTCCCCGGCAACTTCAGCACGCAGTACGGCCGCGCGATGGGCGGCATCGTCGACGTCGGCCTCGCCGACCCGAAGGGGGACAAGCTTCACGTGATGGCGGAGGCCGACCTCATCGACACGCGGGCCATCGTGCAGGGGCCGCTGTTCGACACCGGCTGGACCTTCGCGCTCGCCGGGCGGCGCTCCTGGTTCGACGTCTGGCTCGGCCCCGTCCTTCAAGGGCTGAGCGCCGGCACCAGCGTCGCGCCCGTCTACTACGACTACCAGGCCATCGTAGAGCGCCAGTTCAATACGCGAGAAAGCGTCCGCTTCGCGTTCTTCGGCTCCGACGATCGGGTGGACATCCTCTTGAAGTCTCCCTCCGCCAGTGAGCCCGAGCTCTCGGGCTTCGGAGACCACACCGGCTTCTGGCGCACCCAGGCGCTCTACCGCAACCGCATCAGCGACCGGACCGAGCTTCGCGTCGTCGGAGCCTTCGGAGAGGACTACGTCAACTTCAACGGCGGCACGCTCTTCTCGCTCAACGTCACGGACTGGCCGATCTCGTCGCGCGTCGAGGTGGCGCAGAAGCTCGACAAACGCCTGACGATGAACGTCGGCCTCGACCTGCTGTACGAACCGTACACGGTGTCCGTCGTGGCGCCTCCGCCGCCCAAGCCGGGGCAGCCGCCGCCCGGGCCTTTCTCCGCGCAGCCGTCGCGGGCCACGAACTCGTCAGGCGCGATCTTCCAGCCTGCGATGTACACCGAGTGGGAGGCCACGCCCTGGGCGGGCACGCGCATCATCCCCGGCATCCGGCTCGACTACACGAGAGACACCGGCGCGTGGGACCTGAGTCCGCGCATCGTCGTGCGGCAGGACATCGCGCACAATCCGCGCACGACGCTCAAGGCGGGCATCGGCCTTTTCACGCAGCCGCCGCAGCCGCAAGAGACCAATGCCGTATTCGGCACCCCGGGCCTCTCGAGCAACCGAGCGTATCAATACGACGTCGGCGTCGAGCACGAGTTCACCAGCCAGATCGACGCTTCGTTCGAAGGCTTCTACAAGCAGCTCGACAACCTCGTGGAGACCGGGCTCGGTAGCACGGGCAGCGGCCTGGTCTACGGAGCCGAGACGCTGATTCGCTACAAGCCGGACCGGCACTTCTTCGGCTGGCTCGCGTACACGCTCTCGCGCAGCGTGCGGCGCGAAGCGCCCGGGATGCCTCTGGAGCTGTTCGAGTTCGACGAGACCCACGTCCTGACGGTGCTCGGGAGCTACAAGCTCGGCCACGGGTGGCGGCTCGGCGGCCGCTACCGGCTCACGAGCGGCTACATGACCACGCCTCAGACGTACGGCTTCTACGACGAGAACATCGGGACGTACGTGCCGCTGCAGGCGTACCCGCCGAACGGTACGCGCCTCCCGCTCTTCCACTCGCTCGACCTGCGCGTCGACAAGTCGTGGAAGGTGAAGTGGGGCACCTTGAGCGTGTATCTCGACGTCCTCAACGTCTACAACAGCGGCAACGCCGCGGGCACGAGCTACGACTACAACTACACGCACGCCTCCCAGGTGAACGACCTTCCCATCCTGCCGAGCCTTGGCCTAAAGGCGGAGATGTGACGATGCGGCCGTGGCGATCCATTCGGCGGCTCATCGTCGCCCTCTGCGCGTGGACACTGTCCTCGTGCGCGCCAAGCGGATTCCAGGACGCGTCGCTCGTCACCAGCGTGCGCATCCTCGCGTCGAGCGCGGACGAGCCGTACGCGAGGCCGGGCGACACGGTGAACCTCACGGTCCTCGCCGACGACGGCCGCGCGACTCCGGACGGCGGCGCCCCACTCGCACCGATGACGGTCTACTGGCTCCCCTTCGTCTGCGAGAACCCGCCGAACGACGCCTACTTCGCGTGCTTCCGGCAGATCGCGGGCGGCGGCTCCTCGCGGGGAGCCGACGGGGGAGGGGGCGCCGCGGCCGACGGCGGCGGCGGCTTCGCGGGGGGGGACGGCGGCTCGATCATGGCCGGGGTCGACCTCACGCCGTTTCTCCCCACCGGATCGACCTACCGGTTCACGATGCCCGCCGACGCGGTCGCTTCGCACCCGGTCGCGACGGGCGTCCCCGTGCCGTACGGGCTCGCCATCCTCTTCAACGTCGCCTGCGCCGGACATATCGAGATCGTCCCCCTCGATCCGGCCAACGCCAACCCGCAGCAGGTGCCGATCGCGTGCTTCGACGCCAACCACAACCAGGTCGGCCCGGACGACTGGGTGTTCGGCTTCACGCGGGTGTACGCGTACGCCGACGTCACGAACGCCAATCCGGCCGTCTCGTCGATCGACATCCAGGGCCAGCCGTTCGCAATCACCGGCGCGTCTCCCGCCTACGCGACGCAGACGTTCAACACGCCGCGCTGCGCGGGCAGCTGCCCGAAGGTCGCCATCGGCCCCGTCGTTCCCGCCGCGAGCCAGGAGGTCCAGTCGCAGCTGGGGCCGGGCGACCAGCCCAAGGAGGAGATCTGGGCCGACTTCTTCGCGACCTTCGGCAAGTTCGACGACGACGCGCGCCTCCTCTACGACTCGACGCGAGGGTCGCTCGGAGGCCCCAGCGTCACGGACAACAAGTTCACCGCGCCGACCACCCCCGGCGACGGCGCCATCTGGATCGTCGTGCACGACAACCGCGGCGGCGCGTCGTGGGTCACGGTGCCGGTGCACGTGATGTGAAGCGACAGGCGCCGACGGAGCGGAGCGCGTCGATCGCGTCGACCGAGACCTGCCCCGCTGCGAGCACGTCTTCGTCGCCGGGATGGGCGTCGAGGTGGCGCCGTACGCGCACGAGCGACTCGAGGTAGATGCGTTCGCGCCCGAGGCCTGGCCGGGTGCCGTCGCTGCCGCGGAACACCCTCTCGGCCACGACGACGGCCTCCGGGGCATCGAGGCCGTGCGCGTCCACCAAAGCCTGGGCGACGTCGCCGAACGATGCCCCCTCGAGCATCGCCTCGACGGCGCGGTGCCGGGCGGCGATCTGCCTCTTGCGCCGCGGGCCGAGGAAGCCCGCGCGCTCCTCGAGCAGCAGCGCGCGGCCCTCTTGGTCGTCGATGCCCCGCGCGGTGCCGGCGCGAAGCAGCGCCGTGGACGCGGCCCGCGAGCGCGCCCGAGGCCGCGCGTGACCCTCGATCTCGTGGAGCACCGTCCGGCGCGCGTCCTCGTCGTGCACCCGGCGGCCCGTCGCCACCAGGATTACGTGCTCGCCCGTCGCCGCCAGGGGAGCGAGGCTCCGCTGCGCGACGACCGAGAAGGGGAGCTTCAGCTCGCCGACCGCCGCGCGCATTCGCGACAGCAGGGAACGGGGATCGGGGTCGTCGCTCACGACGGTGATCCCGCCCGGAGCCTCGGCGGGCGCCCCCATCCAGACCCTGGAGAGCTCGGACGCGGCGGGCGCAAACCGGGCGTCCGGACCGAAACGCTGGCGGGCGAGCGGCCCGATCTGCTTCGTCCCCGCGGCCGCGCAGAGGGCGACTTCGACCGAGAGCTCCCGTACGCGCGCGAGGTACAGCTCATCGAGCGGCGTCTCGGCGCCCCGTTCGAGCATGCGGGCCGCTGCGTCGAGCGCGCGCCAGAGCTCTTCGTGGACCCGGGGCGCATAGGTCCAGCGCGGGACCGCGGGCCGCCCGGCGAGCATGTCGGCGACGAGGCGCGCGCGCTCCACGTGGGCGTCGAGGGGCGTGAGGGTCGCCAGCAGGCGCACCTCGCGCGCCGCGCGCGTGACCAACCGCTCGATGGGTCCGAGCCACGCCTGACCGGGGCACGCCGCCAGGATGCCAGGGAGGCCAGGTGAAATACCGTGCGAGATCCTTGTCCCCCATGGCGCCCTTGGCGTCCTCGCGGTCATCTCGACCACCATAGATCGACCTTGCGCCTTGCGCTGGGGCCTCCGCTTGGCTAGGCGGTACCGCGGCCCGCGCGTCCGCGGGCGATGAACTGATGAAGAAGAATTACGTCCTCGACACCAACGTCCTGCTCCACGATCCGCAGGCCATCTTCCGATTCGAGGACAATAACGTCATAATCCCCATCTACGCGATCGAGGAGGTCGACCAGTTCAAGCGGGAGGGCTCCGAGCGCGGACGCAACTCGCGCTCGATCGCGCGCCTGCTCGACGAGCTGCGCGAGCGCGGCGGCGCCCTGTCGAAGGGCGTCGCCCTCGACTCGGGCGGAACGCTCAGGGTCGCCGTGCCGAGCAAGCGGCTCGAGCTGCCGAGCGCGGTCGACCACACGGCGATGGACCAGGCGATCTTGCAGACGGCGTTCGACGTCCGGGAGAACGACGGCGGCCGCCCGACGATCTTCGTGACGATGGACACGAACCTGCGCATCCGGGCCGACGCCCTCGGCATGGCGGCCGAGACCTACGAGAACCAGCGCGTCGACGTCGACCACGTCACGACGGGGATCGCCGAGGTCGAGATGGACGGAGACGCGGTCGACGCGTTCTTCCGGGAGGGCCGCGTCGTCCCCGGCGAGCCTCTCCCCGCGCCGAACACGTGCCTGCTCCTGCGCGACAGGCACAACCAGTCGCACACCGCCCTCGGTCGTTACGACGCCGGCAAGCGCGTCATCGCGTCGCTCCGCGTGCCGCGCGAGGGCGTGATGGGGGTTCGCCCGCGCAACAAGGAGCAGTCGTTCGCGCTCGACCTGCTCCTCGACGAGTCCATCCGACTCGTCACGCTCGTGGGCAAAGCGGGCACCGGCAAGACGCTCCTCGCGCTCGCCGCGGGCCTCAAGCGGACGGTCGAGGACGGCGCCTACACGCGCATGCTGGTCTCCCGTCCGGTCATGCCGCTGGGCCGCGATATCGGCTTTTTGCCCGGGGATGTCGACGAGAAGCTCAACCCCTGGATGCAGCCGATCTTCGACAACCTGGAGTTTCTCTTCTCGACGGGGGCGCGCAAGGGGCCTCGTGCGTACGCGGACCTGCTCGAGAACGGTCAGATCCAGGTCGAGCCCCTCACGTACATCCGCGGCCGCTCGCTTCCGCAGCAGTTCATCGTCGTCGACGAGGCGCAGAACCTCACGCCTCACGAGGTCAAGACGATCATCACGCGGTCGGGCGACGGGACCAAGATCGTCCTCACGGGCGACCCCGGTCAGATCGACAACCCTTACGTCGACAGCGCGTCCAACGGTCTGTCGGTCGCGGCCGAGCGCTTCCGCGGAGAGAAGCTCGCCGCCCACATCGTCCTCGCGAAGGGGGAGCGGAGCGACCTCGCGGAGCTCGCCGCGAACATGCTGTAAAGTGGGCACGCTGAGATGCCGACCCCGGACGACGCGGCAACACGAGACGCCCGAACCTCGCGCGCGCGGGCGAGGGACGTCGTCGGCGCCGTCTCGCTCGGGGAAGGGGCGATCGCGCAGCGGATATTCAGCACCGTGGACGGCGTTCGCCCGCCCCCGGCGAACGCGTTCGGCGACGCGGTGGCCTTCGAGTGCGGGGAGGATGCGCGCGCGCTGGTGGGCCGGTGCGCGGACGCCGCCGCCGCGGGCGAGAGGGTCGCGATCGTGCTGCAAGCGGCGGACCTCGCGACAGCCCGGGGCGACCTCGCGCGGCTCGCCGCCAGGCGGCTCGGAGTCGTGGCCCACGTCGTGGCCGGGCCCGCGCCCGAGGGCGGACCGGCTTCGCAGAGCGGCATTGCTCAGGTGTTCGCCCTGGACCCTCTGGCGTGGGGCGTTCTCCTCGGCGCCGGGGTGGCGGATGCGATCGACCTCGCGCTCGTCGCTCGACGGGCCGCCGAGGACAGCGGCTGCCCGTTCTTCGTTGTCCACGAGACCTCGCGCGCCCGTCACGTCGAGTCCATTTGCGCGCCCTCGCGCGATCTGTGCGAGGCTTTCGTCGGATCTCCGAGCCAGCGCGGCCAGCGCGCCCATCGGTGGAGCGTCCCCGCGCCATCGCAGGCCGCGGAGAGCGATCGCGCCTTCGCCCAGCGAGTGCCCTTCGCCCTGGGAAGCGCGATGCGGGAGTTCGAGAGCCTGACGGGCCGCCACCACGACGTCATCGAGCGGGTGCCCGCCGGCGACACCGCGGTTGCCCTCGTGGGCGCCGGTGTCCTCGGGGAATCGCTCGTGGCCGACGTCGAGCGGCTGCGCGCAGGTGGACACGATGTGGGCGCCGTGCGCCTCGTCGCGTGGCGGCCCTTCCCGGCGGCGCGCCTCGTCAAGGTCCTGAGCCGTGCGCTGGCGATCAGCGTGCTCGAGCGCGTCGACTGGCCCCTGGCGGGCAACCCCCCTCTCGCCGGGCAGCTCAAGGCCGCGTTCGCCGACGCCCTCACGTGGGCGCCCGATTACCCGGGCATCGGACGCATTCCGCGGATCGTCTCCGGCGTCGTCGCCCTCGAGCGAGAGGTCGACTCGACCGACCTCGAGGCCATCGTCCACAACATTCTCGCCGACGAACGCGGAAAGCGAACGTTCGTCCTGGGCGGGGACGACGCGCACTCGCTGTCGTCACCGCCCGTCGCGCCGATGGCGCTCGGCACCTTTGCGATGCGCGGAATCGCCGCCAAGAGGGAGGTGGCCACCGCGGCCGCCGAGCTCTGCGCGGCCGTGCTCGAGTCGGCGCTCGGCGCCCGCACCCGCGTCGCGGTGCGCGAGCTGTCCGAGGAAGAAGGGGGCGGCGTCGCGTTCGACCTGATCGCGGGGCGGGGGAGGCCTCGCGGCACCCACGCGCCGCACTCCGTGGGCGTCGTGGCGGTGGACGACGCCTCGCAGCTCGCGCGCGGCAATCCCCTCGCGCGCCTGGCGACGGGGGGTCTGGTGGCCCTCCCGACGAACCAGCGGGCGGCCGATGCCCTGTGGGCCGAGGTCCCGCCGTGGGCCAAGGCCGTCGCCTTCGATCGCCGCGCTCGCGTCATCGGCTGGTCGCCCGCCCCGCAAGGTGAGGACGTGTGGGCCGCGGCAGCGGCCTTCGTGGGCATCGCGCTCGCCGCCGCGGCCGAGGATCCGTCGCTCCGGGAGGGCCGCTCGGTCGACGGCGGGATCGTCGAGCGTGAGGTGGCCGACGCGCTCCGGGTGGCGCTGGCGGCGCCCGGCGCGGCCCAGGCGCGCCAGGGTGCGGTCGATCGCGGCGCCCGGATCGCTCGGATGGCGTTCGAGGAGCACATCGAGGTGCCGCGGGCTACGATCCAGCGCGAGGACGACGGTGTGCGTCTCGGGCGGCGGGACGCCCGTGTCGCCAGCATGCCCCCCAGGTGACCGCGCGCCGTAAATTGCGCTAAGCTACGGCATCGGTACTAGGCTCGGGCATCCTTGAGGGCGCGTCTCTCCCCTTCGGTCCACGTCGTCATGTCCTCGTCCTCCCGAAAAAACACCGCTGTCGTCGTCGCGGTCGCCGCGGCGACGGGCGTGGTTCTCGCGCGGGGAGCAGGAGCCGTCGTGGACCAAGCGCCCGTCCAGACCGCCTCCACGCCCGCATCGTTCCCGGGGCCCGGGTCCCAGGCGGTATCCCCGGCCGCTCCGGGCGTGCGCGAGGAGATCGATCACGGGGAGCTTCAGGGCGCGGCCACGGGAGACAATCCGTACGACGAGCCTCCCGCCGCCCACCCCTCGGCCGCTCGCGTTGCGGTGGCGCTGGAGGAAGGGATGCTGCGGCTGCCGGGCGGCCGCTTCACGATGGGGTCCGCGGCCGGAAGGGCTCCGGCGAACGAGAAACCCGCGCGGTTCGTGACGGTCGCCCCGTTCTGGATCGACCGCACGGAGACGACGGTGGGCGCCTATCGAGGCTGCGTGGACAAAGGAGCCTGCGCGCCGCCCGCGCGCACGAGCGCCGCCTGCACCTACGGCCTCGGCGATCCGGACCTGCCGGTGTCCTGCGTGCACTGGCGCGACGCCGACGCCTACTGCCGGTTCTCCGGAAAGCGCCTGCCGACGGAGCGCGAGTGGGAGTACGCGGCTCGCGGGACGTTCGCCATGTCGTTTCCCTGGGGCGGCGCCCCGTCGTGCGCGAACGCGGTCACGCTCGTCGGCGAGCAGTCGGCCAAGACCTGCTCGCCGGGTCCCACGCGCGTGGGCACGCATCCCGTGGGGGCCAGCTTTTTCGGCGTCCAGGACATGAGCGGCAATGTCGAGGAGTGGACCGCCGACTGGTACACGGAATCGGTCGGCCCCGGCCCCGCCCCGCGCGCCGGAGCCGCCCATGTCCTGCGCGGCGGTGGATGGACGTCGCCGCCGTCTCTCAGCAGAACGACGTCGCGCAGCTGGGGCTCGGCGATGGAGGCGGGGCCGGCCGTCGGCTTCCGGTGCGCTAGAGACTGACGTCCGGTTTGACTCGGGCCCCGCCCGAGACTATCCCCGACCCGGCCGTGTCCACCCCCTCCTTTTCAGCCAGCGACTTGCTGCTCGCGCAGAACGTCCAGCCGAAGGCCGGAACGCCGGGAGTCGGGCAAGACTCCACCCCCCCTGCGGGCGCGGGCGGCGGCGGCCAGGGATCGGCGTCGCCCCTCGCGGGCATGGCGCCCATCCTGATGATGCTCGTCATCTTCGTGCCCTTCTTCTTGCTGATGAACCGCCGGCAAAAGAAGGAGTCGCAGGCGCGCTCCTCGCTGAAGAAGGGAGACCGGGTGATGACGAACGCGGGACTCATCGGCGAGCTCGTCGAGATGGACGACCGGATCGCGAAGGTGAAGATCGCGGCCGGGGTGACCGTGCAGATCGTGGCGAACACGGTCTCTCCTTACGTCGACGCATCGAAGCCGTCGCCGACGAAGGCACTGAACGAGGCCAAGGCCGTTTCCGACAAGAAGTGACCTTCCCCCCGGCGACATGCTTAACAAGAATGCCCTCGCGGTCCTGAGCGGCCTCGTCGCCGTCGCTCTCGTCGTGCTCGCCGCGTTCACGCGCGGGCAGCCGCTGCCCGTCCTCGGGGCGACGGCCGCCGGTGTGGGCCTGTGCGCGTGGGGGGTGACGACTCCCGGTCGCCGCGGCGCGCTGGTGATCATGGTCCTCGCCGCCGGCTCGGCTGCCCTGTTCTTCCACTTCGACAGCTTCTGGGGGCTTCTGGTCGCGGGCCTCACCTTCGTCTGGGCGGCGTTCGGGCTGCTCCCGGTGATGGACGGAGCGTGGCGGTTGAAGGTCGGCTTCGTCGCCTCGGTCTTCCTCGGCGCTCTGGTCGCGCTCTGGCCGACGGTCGACGGCCTGCTGCCCACCGCGGCTTCCCGCGTGACGGAGGGCCCCCTCAAGCCGCTCGCGCTGGCGGTGAGGGCCGTCGGCAGCCGGCTGCATTGCCCGGCGTACATTCGTGACCGCGTCACCTTCGCGATCGCGCCGGGGCTCGACCTCAGCGGCGGCCTGCGCCTGGTGTACACGGTCGAGGTCGAGGAGGCGATCCGCGACAAGCGCGATCATTTCGCCGACGAGATGCGCCAGGAGCTGGCCACGGTCTTCGCGCTTCACTCCGGGGAAGGCCGCATCACGAGGGACGAGCTCGCGAAGCTCGACGCCTCCGTGCACGTGTCTCAGCCGGAGGCGGCCATCCTCCGGCTGAAGTTCAAGGACAGGAGCGACAAGTCCAAGATCGACGATCGCTTCACGAGGAAGTTCCTGGGAGAGCTCGCGGAGTCGCAGGGGCCGGGCGACGACGAGATCACGTTCAAGATCCGCGGGGACGTCGAGTCCCAGATCCGCGAGCGTGCGGTGGCCCAGGCGAAGGACACGGTCTCCCGCAGGGTCGACGAGCTCGGGCTTCGCGAGGCGGCCGTCACGACGCGGGACGAGGACATCATCGTCGAGGTCCCGGGCAGCAACGAGCAGGCCTTCCGCGACATCAAGGAGACGATCCGCCGCACCGCCCGCCTCGAGTTCAAGATGCTCGACGATGGCGGGAGCGAGAAGGCGTTCGGGCCGCCCGCGCTGAAGGCCGACGACCTTCCGGAGGGCGAGGGGATCGCTCAGTACCAGGAGGTTTCCCCGGACGGCCTCGACGCGTCGGGCCACAAGAAGACGATCCGCGGGTACTACACGCGGATGTCCTGCCAGCCGCCCAAGTACCCGAACGAATCGATGTCGGAGTGCCTCGGGCGATTCAAGGCGTGGACCAAGACGCTGAACGTTCCGGACGATCACGTCGTGGGCTTCGAGGGGGTCACCGAGCCGGTCGAGGGGACCGAGCCGCTCCAGTTCAAGCAGGTGGGCTGGCGGACGCTCTATCTCTACGCGAGGGCCGAGCTTACGGGCGACTACATCACGGACGCGAGCATCGGCCAGGACCAGCAGAACTTCGGGCAGTACTACGTGCTCCTGTCGTTCTCCCCGGCCGGAGCGGATCGCTTCGAGGAGGTGACCGGGGCGAACGTCAACCGTCGCTTTGCGATCATCCTCGACGATCTGGTCGACTCCGCGCCCGTCATCAAGCAGAAGATCGGCGGCGGCAAGGCGACCATCACCATGGGCGCGGGGGATCCGGAGAAGCAGCTGCACGACGCCAAGCAGCTCGAGCTCGTTCTGCGATCGGGCGCGCTGCCCGCGCCCATCACGCCGAGCTCCGAGTCGACGATCGGTCCGTCGCTCGGGCGGGACGCGATCAGCGAGGCGGGCAAGGGCGCCCTGCTCGGCTCGGGAGCCGTGATCCTCTTCATGGTCCTCTACTACCGGAAGTCGGGCCTCGTGGCGGACATCGCCGTCATGTTCAACCTCTTGCTCCAGCTCGCCGTGCTCGCGAGCTTCGGGGCGACGATGACGCTCCCGGGCATCGCGGGGCTCGCCCTCACCATCGGCATGAGCGTGGACGCGAACGTGCTGATCAACGAGCGCATCCGCGAGGAGCTGCGCTCCGGAAAGAGCGTGCGCGCCGCGGTCGACGCAGGGTACACGCGCGCCTGGCCGTCGATCATCGACGGGCACATGACCGTGTTCATCTCGGGCCTCATCCTCGCGCAGTACGGCAGCGGCCCCGTCAAGGGCTTCGCCGTGACGCTCGTCGTGGGCATCCTGTGCAGCCTGTTCACGGGCTTCTTCTGCACGCGTCTGGTCTTCGACTGGTGGGTCCGCGGCGCGAGGGCCAAGCGCCTCAGCGTCGGGGCGGAGTTCTGACATGGAGTTCTTCA
>Ga0209415_10004120_pt1 | contig 26745 bp, 23 predicted proteins | sample PeaSoiSIISIP2007_FD_187696 | JGI IMG/M metagenome (GOLD analysis project Ga0209415, IMG submission 187696) | Peat soil microbial communities from Weissenstadt, Germany - SII-SIP-2007 (SPAdes) (version 2) | ecosystem: Environmental > Terrestrial > Soil > Wetlands > Peat | place: Germany... | reverse complement strand
ATTCTGGATATTGCCTGCATCGAGCGCCTCGCCATCACCAATTCTGGACCGCAACGCACGTGCGTTTCATTATGTTACGGGCTCTTAGCGTCCGGTTTCGATTTTGTGGTTTGGAGTTGCGAGTTTCGGATTTCGAGTTGCTCGAGTTACAACTTTAGCCTTCAAGCCTTAAACTCAGAATTCAAAGCCCCCACGCCCCGCGCAGCATGCCCACGCCGTGCGCGCCGCAGTTCCACGCCTGCTCCAGGTCACTCGCATGCATGCCGCCAAGCGCATACACCGGCAACGGATAATCGCGAATCAATTGTGCGAATCGCCGCCAGCCCAGCAGCTTCGTGCCCGGGTGGCCGGGAGTTGCGGCCACCGGCCCGAGTACGACGAAATCGAATCCGAGCTCGCGTGCGCGCTCGAGCTCAGCGACATCGTGGCACGACGCGCCGCACCACTCGCAGTCAGGGCGGCGCGCTGCCGCCATCAGCCGCGATGCCGTGAAGTGCACCCCGTCCGCGCCCGCTTGAGACGCGATATCGGGCGTGCCATTGACGAGCACGCGCGCGCCATGGCGGCGGGCGTGCGCGACGACGTCTGCCGCGAACCCCCGCAGCGCACCGTCGGTAAGCTGTTTTTCCCGCACCTGGACGAGCCGCAGACCGCTGCGCAGCGATTGCTCGAGCCGCGCCATGAACGCTTCGCTGCCGAGCTCGCCGGCGCAGGTAATTCCGTAAACGTGCGGCAGCGCGAGCGCGCGCAGGACCGGGCCGTTGGCCGGCAGCAGCGGCGCGACCGTGATATTGCGCACCGACTGCCAGGCAAATTGCTGCAGCTCCCTGCCATGCAACTCGCCCGACCACTTGAGGACGCGGAAAAAACGCAGCCGCACCGCGGCGTGCGAATAATCGAAATCGCGCGTGAGCCACGGATAGGCGGTGATCGCATCGATGTCCAGCTCTTCGTGCAGCTCGCGTTTGAGCGCCGCCGCTGTCGCTTCGCCGGCTTCGACCTTGCCGCCGGGAAACTCCCAGTATCCAGCGTAGACTTTGCCCGCCGGCCGCTGGGCGAGCAGAAAGTCGCCGCGCCCGTTGAATATCACCGCGGCGACGACCTCGATCCGCTGGGACTCCGCCACGGCGGCTGTTTCGGCCGGCATCGCGCCGGCTATTTGCCGCGCGCGATGCGCGAGCGCCCGGCCCAGTCGCGCGCGAACTGCCACGCGACGCGGCCGCTGCGCGAGCCGCGCTGCAGCGCCCATTGCAGCGCCGCCTGCCGCACCGCTTCGGAATCGGCGCCGGCGATTTTGTAGTGTCCGAGCCACTGCGCGACGATCTCCAGGTACTCGTCCTGGACGAACGGATAGAACGACACCCAGACGCCGAAGCGCTCCGACAGCGAAATTTTTTCCTCGACAGTCTCGCCCGGATGGATTTCGTCGTCGACACGCGTGGTTTCGAGGTTCTCCGCCATGTATTCTGGCATCAGATGACGGCGGTTCGATGTCGCGTAGATCAGGCAATTCTCGGAGGCGGCCGCGACCGAGCCGTCGAGCACGACCTTGAGCGCCTTGAAGCCCTGCTCATCGGCATCGAATGACAGGTCATCGCAGAACAGGATGAAGCGCTCCGGATGGCTGTCGATATGATCGACGATCTCCGGCAGGTCGACCAGGTCATGTTTTTCGACCTCGATCACGCGCAACCCGCGCGGCGCGTATTTGTTGAGCAGCGCTTTGATCAGCGACGATTTGCCGGTGCCGCGCGCGCCGGTCAGCAGCACGTTATTGGCGGGATAGCCTTCGACGAACTGGCGCGTGTTCTGCTCGACGATCTTCTTTTGCCGGTCGATCCCGTGCAGGTCGCTCAAGGCTATTTTGTGCACGTGCCGCACGGATTCGATCGCGCCGCGGCCGTTGCGCTTGCGCCAGCGGAATGCGATCGATTTCCAATCGGTCGGCGCCGGCCCGGCCGGCAGCAGCTTTTCGATGCGCGCAAGCAGCGTATCGGCGCGTTGAATCAGTTTATCGGTGTCGCTCATGACCGGTAATCGGCATTGATGCTCACGTAGTCGTGCGATAAATCGCACGTCCAGAGCGTAGCCGAGATGTTGCCGCGGTTCAACACCACGCGCACCGTGATCTCGTTTTGCTTCATCACCCGCTGCCCGTCGGCTTCCAGGTAACCGGGGTTGCGCCCGCCGTGGCGCGCCACCAGCACGTCGTCAAGGTAGAGCTCGAGTTTCTCGACATCGAGGTCGGTTACCCCGGCGTGACCGATCGCCGCGAGTATCCGGCCGAGGTTGGGATCGGAGGCGAAAAACGCGGTTTTGACCAGCGGCGAGTGCGCGATCGCGAACCCGATTTTGCGGCATTCGTCCTCCGCATGCCCTCCATCGACGCGGATGGTGATGAATTTGGTCGCGCCCTCGCCGTCGCGCACGATCGCCTGCGCGAGCTGCGTGGCGACCTGCGTCACTGCGTCGCGCAATGCGATGAACTCGGGGCTGCGTGCGTCGGTGAGCTCGTTCATCTCGGCCTGGCCGCTTGCAATCAGCATGAAAGCGTCGTTGGTTGAGGTATCGCCGTCGACCGTAATGCAATTGAACGAGCGTTTTGCCGAGTGTGTAGCCGCGCTTTTCAGCAGCGGCAGGCTTAAGCGTGCATCGGTCGCGATGAAACCGAGCATGGTCGCCATGTTGGGATGGATCATGCCGGCACCTTTGGCAATGCCGGTGATCGTCACATTTGCATAGCCGATCCTGACCTGGCGCGACGCCGCCTTGGGCAGTGTGTCGGTGGTCATGATCGCCTGCGCCGCGCTGAGCCAATTGTCTTCGCGCAGGCCGGCGATGCATGCCGGCAGGCCGGCGGCGATTCGCTCCACCGGCAGCGGCTCCATGATGACGCCGGTGGAAAACGGCAGCACCTGGACCGCGGTGCAGCCGAGCAATTTGGCGAGATCGGCGCAAGTCTGGCGCGCATGCGCAAGGCCATCCTTGCCGGTGCCGGCGTTGGCGTTGCCTGTGTTCACCACCAGCGCGCGGAACGAAGCGCTGGGATCGAGCATCGACAGATGCTGGCGCGCGACGACCACCGGTGCCGCGCAAAAGCGGTTCTGGGTGAACATGCCGGCAACTTTCGCGCCGTCGGCGAGCCGGATCACCAGCAGGTCCTGGCGGTCCGGCTTGCGGATATTCGCCGCCGTGACGCCCAGAAACACGCCTGGGACCGGGTGTAATGATTTGGGATCGGGAGCGGCGAGATTGACGGGCATGATGTGAATTATAGTTCGTGAGAAGAAAGGGGCGACTCGCCCTCACGCGTTTCGTCTTGCTTTCCTTGGCGTCCTTCGCGTCCTTGGCGGCAAGGCTTTAAGTCAATTTTCCGTGGCAGTGCTTGTATTTCTTGCCCGACCCGCACGGGCACGGATCGTTGCGCCCGACTTTCTGCCCCTGGCGCACGAATGTCTGCGCCGAGGAAGCCGCGGCGTCGGCATTGGCTTCTTCCAGCGCCTGCTCGTAGTCGGCGTGATGGTACTGCACGTTTTTCGGCGTCTCGGGCTCCTCGACTTTCTGCAATTCGGCTTCGCTCCTGATCTGGACCGTCATGAGGATCTTGGTGACTTCGGTGTTGATCATGTCGAGCATCAGCGCGAACAGCTCGAACGCTTCGCGCTTGTACTCCTGCGTCGGCGTTTTCTGCGCATAGCTCCGCAAGTGGATTCCCTGGCGCAAATGGTCGAGCGCGGCGAGGTGCTCGCGCCAGTGCGAATCGACGCTTTGCAGCATGATCGCGCGCTCGAACTGACGCATCGCCTGCGGCTCGACGCCGGCGGTCTTTTCCTGATACTTGCGGCCGGCGTAATCGATGATGCGCGCTCGCAGCTTGTCCTCGTCGAGATCGCTCTCGTCCGCCAGCCATTGCTTGATCGGCAAATCGAGCTGCAGCTCGGCCAGTAGTGTTTTCTCGAGCCCGTCGATTTCCCACTGCTCTTCGAGGCTTTCCGGCGGGATGTGCTGGGTGATGAAGCCGCTGATGACTTCGGCACGGACCGCGGTAATGCGTTCGGAGATGTCGGAAGACTCGAGCAACTGGTTGCGCGATTCGTAGATCGCCTTGCGCTGGTCGTTGGCGACGTCGTCGTATTCGAGCAGGTGCTTGCGCATGTCGAAGTTGCGGGCTTCGACCTTCCTTTGCGCATTTTCAATTGCCCGCGTGACCCACGGGTGCTCGATCGCCTCGCCGTCGGGCATTTTCAGGCGCTGCATGATCGCCGCGACGCGGTCCGAGGCGAAAATCCGCAGCAGCGGATCTTCGAGCGACAGGTAGAACCGGCTCGAGCCGGGGTCGCCCTGCCGCCCGGAACGCCCGCGCAACTGGTTGTCGACGCGCCGCGACTCGTGGCGCTCGGTCGCGATGATATGCAGCCCGCCGGCCGCGACCACCTGGTTGTGCAGCTTCTGCCAGCCATATCGGATTTCCTCGACGCGCCGCTGCCGGGCCGGCTCGTCGAGGCCCGCGTCCGCCCTCACCTGGTTGATCTCGGGATCGGGATTGCCGCCGAGCACGATATCGGTGCCGCGGCCCGCCATGTTCGTGGCAATGGTGATCGTCTTCGGCCGTCCCGCCTGCACCACGACCTCGGCCTCGCGCGCGTGCTGCTTGGCGTTCAACACGTTGTGCGGCAGCTTCTCCTTCTCGAGCATTTTCGATACCAGCTCGGAGTTCTCGATCGAAGTCGTGCCGACCAGCACCGGCTGCCCGCGCCCGTAGCAGTCCTTGATGTCCTTGATTACCGCCTCGTACTTCTCGCGCATGGTCTGGTAGACCTGGTCCATGCGGTCTTCGCGGATCATCGGCTGGTGCGTCGGGATCACCACCGTCTCGAGCCGGTAGATGTGCTGGAACTCGTAGGCCTCGGTGTCGGCAGTGCCGGTCATGCCCGCGAGTTTCGCGTACATGCGGAAATAGTTCTGGAACGTGATCGAAGCGAGCGTCTGGTTCTCGCGCTGGATCGCGACACCTTCCTTGGCTTCGACCGCCTGATGCAGGCCGTCCGACCAGCGCCGTCCCGGCATCAACCGCCCGGTGAACTCGTCGACGATGATGATCTCGCCCTCCTGCACGACGTACTGCTGGTCGCGGTGGAACAGGGTGTACGCGCGCAGTGCCGCATACATGTGGTGCATCAGGTTGATGTTGCTGGGGTCGTACAGGCTGCCGCCGTGCGGCAGCAGCCCCGCTTCGGCCAGCAGCGCTTCTGCGCGCTCATGGCCCGCCTCCGAAAGGAGGACCTGGTGCTGCTTCTCATCGACCGTGTAGTCGCCCGGGCTGTTTTCATCCTGCTGGCGCTTCAGCCGCGGCGCAATTTCGTTCATGCGGTAATAAAGCTCGGTGGTGTCCTCCGCCTGACCGGATATGATCAGCGGCGTGCGCGCTTCGTCGATCAGGATCGAATCGACCTCGTCGACGATCGCGTAATTGAGCCCGCGCTGGAAGCGCTCGGACGGGCTCGCCGCCATGTTGTCGCGCAGGTAATCGAAGCCGAACTCGTTGTTGGTGCCGTAAGTAATATCGGAGCCGTAGGCGCCCTGCTTGTCGGCGTGGTCCATCTGCGACAAAATCACACCGACCGTGAGACCGAGGAAACCGTAGATGCGCCCCATCCACTCGGCATCGCGCTTGGCGAGATAATCGTTGACGGTAATAACGTGCACGCCCTTGCCGGACAGTGCATTGAGGTAGGCGGGCAACGTCGCCACCAGTGTCTTGCCCTCGCCGGTGCGCATTTCGCCGATCTTGCCCTGGTGCAGCGCGATGCCGCCGACCAGCTGCACGTCGAAGTGGCGCATGTTGAGCACGCGCTTGCCCGCTTCGCGCACCACCGCGAACGCTTCCGGCAGCAGCTCATCGAGCGTTACACCGTTGGCGTGCCGTTGCTTGAATTCGGCGGTCCTGGCCTTGAGCGCATCGTCCGCGAGCTTGGCGATTTCAGGCTCGAGTGCGTTGATCGCGCGCACCGAATGCATGTACTGCCGCAGCAGCCGGTCGTTGCGGCTGCCGAAGATTTTCTTGAGCAGACCCGTGATCATGAATTGCTGAGAGTGTTCACCTAAATAAAAAGGGGTGGGGAAACACCCCACCCCCTCGTAACCTCAAACCGCAAGCGCGCTAACTGGGCAAGCGGAGAAAGCGCACCGGATTAAGCGGGGTCCCGTTCTGGCGCACCTCGAAATGCAGATGCGGGCCGGTGGCGCGCCCGGTGCTGCCGACCTGGCCGATTACTCCACCGCTCAGCACCACGTCACCGACCTTGACCAGACGTTTCGACAGATGCGCGTAACGCGTGACCAACCCGTTGCCGTGATCGATCTCGACCATATTACCATATTGAGGGTGGAAATCGGAGTAGTCGACCACACCGCCGGCGGCGGCGTGCGCCGGGGTGCCTACCTCGGCCATGAAATCCATGCCCTCATGAAATGCGCGCATCCCGTTGAACGGATCGATGCGCCAGCCGAAGTTCGATGAATACCAGCCGCCTTCGACCGGCAGCACCGACGGCAGCAGTTTTTTCTTCGCGCTGTCGACGATCATCAGCGAATCGAGGATGCCGAGCTTCTCGCTGCGGTCGTCCATCTGCTGGGTAAGCAGATCAACCTGGCGGCTCAGGTCGCCGAACGACAATTCGTATGTCGGCAGCGTCGATACCGCGCCGCCACGTGCCGGCACCTGGTCGAACATGAATTCCTGGGGCTTGAAGCCGGCGCCTTTGGCGAGCCGCTCACCGAGCGTGTCGAGCCGCAGCAGCTGCGCCTGCATCTGGCCCAACTTGGTGGCCAGCGCGTTGAGGTTTTCGCGCAGGTAGCTTTGCGTTTTCTCGTTCTGCTCCTGCTGCGCGCTCAGGATCAGAGTGTTCAGCAGCGGGCTGTTGACGCTGGAGGCGTAGCGCAGCATGAAGTACTGCAGCCCGAATGCCATGACCAGCACGCCGAGCAGCATCGCACCCGCGCCGAGCATCAGATGAGGGACGGAAAGCGTGATCGTCCGCGCCCTGGTCAGTTTCCCGGAAACTAGAATTATGTTCATCGTTGCTCCACAATCTCAGCCATGCCTGCGCACAAGATCGATTTCTACCTGAACTCGTCGAGCAGCCTGCGTTCGCTGGCCCATGAGGCCCGGCGTATTGCTCAACTGCAGCAGGTATTCCTGAAAAACGCGCCGCAACCGTTGACACAAGCGTGCTGCGTCAAGCAGTTACGCGCGGGAACCCTCGTCCTCTTGGCTGAAAATGCGGCGATTGCCGCGAAACTTAAGCAGCTCGCCCCTAGATTATTAACCGCTTACGAAAAACAGGGGGTTGAGGTTACTTCAATCCGGGTGGAAGTGCAAGTCAAGGAAGCTGCGCCTGCCGCTGCCGCGAAACGCGTGCCGAAGCAATTAAGCCCTGAATCTATTGAAAATTTGGAAAAGCTCGCGGCCGGCCTCGAAGACTCGCCACTGAAGCAGGCGCTAACCAATCTGGCGTCGCGGCAGCGTGACAAAAACTGACCCGTCGCCGTCAAATTACCAGCACCAGGCGCTCGAACAACAGGAACACGAGCACGATGATGGCCATCACCATGCCGTATTTGAGCACCTGCCACGCGAAAATCACGTAACGTCGGTTTTTAGTCAGCAGGGACATCACCAGCGAGGCGCCGATGGTGATCAGCAGCAGGAAACCGACGATGCGCAGGACCAGCATGTTATCTGCTTGGGAAAGAACCTATAGAAGCCACGGATTCCAGCGTGCGCTGGAATGACACCTTAGGCGAGCGCGGGCTGGGTGGAGGCAACGAAGGCGGGGGCGTCGGCGGCGCGGAAACTCACGTACTCCCACGCCTCTTTACTCTCCAGCAGGCGCCGCAGCAGCATGTTGTTGAGCGCGTGTCCGGATTTGTGCGCGGCGAACATGCCGATCACCGGATGGCCGAGCAGATAGAGGTCGCCGATCGCGTCGAGCACCTTGTGCTTTACGAACTCGTCGTCGTAACGCAGGCCGTCGTTGTTGAGCACCCGGTATTCGTCGAGCACGATCGCATTGTCGAGCGAGCCGCCGAGCGCCAGGCCCTGCGCACGCATCCATTCGACCTCCTGCATGAAACCGAAGGTGCGTGCGCGGCTCACTTCCTTTATGTACGAGGTGGTCGCAAAGTCGACGCATACCGACTTGGCCGAATTATCGAACACCGGGTGGTCGAAATCGATGCTGAACTCGATTTTGAAACCATTGTGCGGCGCGAAGCGCGCCGCCTTGTCGCCGTCTGTGACTTCGACGGGTTTCAGGATGCGGATGAATTTTTTCGCGACCGGCTGCTCCTCGATGCCCGCCGACTGCAGGAGGAACACGAACGGTCCGGCGCTGCCGTCCATGATCGGCACTTCGCCAGCCGACACGTCGACATACAGATTGTCGATCCCGAGACCGGCGAGCGCCGACATCAAATGCTCGACCGTCGACACGCGCACGCCGTCCTGCTCGAGGCAGGATGACAACCGGGTATCGCCGACATGATAGGGATCGGCCTTGATCTCGACCGGCTGCGGCAGATCGACGCGGGTGAACACAATGCCGGTATCGGGCGCGGCCGGGCGCAGGGTCATGAACACCTTTTCGCCGGTATGCAGACCAACACCGGTGGCGCGGATGATATTTTTCAGCGTGCGTTGTTTGACCACGAATTAACTCTTTGATTTTTCTGCTACTAAAAAAACAATTTTATCACGGTCGACGCCGGCCCGGCAAAACCCGCGGGCAGGCGACGGCCTCCGTCGGCAGTTTATTGCCCATCGCAAGCGTACGGCGGCCCGCAAGCCGCCGCCTAATCAGCCTGCTTGCGCAGAAACGCCGGTATATCCAGCATTTCGACACCCGACTGCCGCATTGCCTCCACGGTCTGATTGCGGTTACGCCGCATCACCGCCGGCTGGTCGAGTTCCTCGTAATTGACGGGACCTGATACCGGCGCGCCATCGGTGCCGGTTGCCGGCATCACCACCGTCAGCGGTTTCGGCTGCATGCGAGCATGAGACTTGCCGAGGCCGGTCGCAACGATCGTCACGCGCAGCTCGTCGCCGAGCTCCTCGTCATATACCGTGCCGATGATGGGTGACGCGGTATCGGCCGCATACGCCTTGACCACGTCCATCGCGTCATAGACTTCCTGCAACTGCAGGCTGTCCTTGCCGGCCGAGATGTTGATCAGCACGCCACGCGCATCGGCCATGTCGATGTCCTCGAGCAACGGGCATGCGACCGCCTGCTCGGCCGCCATGCGCGCGCGGTCGGTGCCGACCGCTTTGGCCGAGCCCATCATTGCGACGCCGGTTTCCGACATCACGGTCTTCACGTCGGCGAAGTCGACGTTGATCATGCCCGGGCAGCTGATGATTTCGGCGATGCCGGCGACCGCGCCGTGCAGCACGTCGTTCGCCGCGCGGAACGCTTCGTAGAGCGTGACCTGGTTGCCGAGCACCTGCATCAGCTTGTCGTTCGGCACCACGATCAACGAGTTGACGAGCTGCGCGAGCGCGTCGAGTCCGTCCTGCGCGATCTTCTGGCGCTTGCCCTCGAACAAAAACGGACGGGTCACGACCGCCACCGTCAGGATGCCGAGCTCGCGTGCGATTTCGGCCACCACCGGCGCGGCACCCGTGCCGGTGCCGCCGCCCATGCCGGCGGTCAGGAACAACATGTCGGTGCCGGCGAGCATCTCGGCGATGCGCTCGCGGTCCTCGAGCGCCGCCTGCCGCCCGACCCCCGGGTCGGAACCGGCGCCGAGCCCCTTGGTGACGTTGGCGCCGAGCTGCAGCTGGGTGCGCGCCTGGGTGCGCTTCAACGCCTGCATGTCGGTGTTGGCGCAGATGAACTCGACGCCTTTGACACCGTTGGCGATCATGTGATCGACCGCGTTGCCGCCGCAACCGCCGACCCCGATCACCTTGAGCACCGCTTCCTGTGACGGAACTTCCATGATTTCAAACATAGTTGCCTCCTGTGACTAAAGTAGAAACAAAACCCGCGAATTAACGACCTCGTTGCCGCTGAATTTCAGATTTCCGTGCTTACGCATTCCAGTGCCCCTTAAAAATTTCCCTTGAACCAGCTCTTCATGCGCTCGATCAATCCGTGCAGCGTGCCGATCTGCGCCCGCGCCAAATCATGCTGGCGCTGCTGTTGCAGCCCGAGCAGCAGCAGGCCGACCGCCGTCGCATAGCGCGGGTTGCGCACGACTTCCGACAGGCCGCCGCGGTATTGCGGCTGGCCGATGCGCACCGGCATGTGGAAAATTTCTTCGCCGAGCTCGACCATGCCCTGCATCGAACTCGAGCCGCCGGTGATGACGATCCCCGACGACAGCAAATCTTCGTATCCCGAGCGGCGCAGCTCCGACTGCACCAGCGTATACAGCTCCTCGATGCGCGGCTCGATCACTTCGGCGAGCGTCTGGCGCGACAACTGGCGCGGACCGCGCTCGCCGATACCGGGCACCTCGACCATGTGCTGCGGGTCGGCGAGCTGCCTGAGCGCGCAGCCAAAGCGTTGCTTGATGTCTTCGGCGTCCTTGGTGGGTGTGCGCAGCGCCATCGCGATGTCATTGGTGATCTGGTCGCCGGCGATCGGAATCACGCCGGTGTGGCGGATCGCGCCCTGCGTGAAGATCGCGATGTCGGTGGTGCCGCCGCCGATATCGACCAGGCACACGCCCAGGTCCTTCTCGTCCTCCGAGACCACCGCGGTCGCCGAAGCGAGCGGCTGCAGGATCAGGTCGCGCACGTCGAGCCCGCAGCGCCGCACGCACTTGATGATGTTCTGCGCCGCCGACACCGCGCCGGTCACGATGTGCACGCTGACCTCGAGCCGCACGCCGCTCATGCCGAGCGGCTCGCGCACATCGCCCTGGCCGTCGACGATGAACTCCTGATTCAGGATGTGCAGCACCTGCTGGTCGGCCGGAATCGGGATGGCCTTCGCGGTTTCGATCACGCGCGCGACATCCTGCTGCATCACCTCGCCGCGGTCCTTGATCGCGACCATGCCGCGCGAATTGATGCTTTTGATATGGCTGCCGGCAATCCCGGTATAGACCTCGCGGATCTTGCAATCGGCCATCAGTTCGGCCTCTTCGAGCGCGCGCTGGATCGCGTTGACCGTCGCTTCGATGTTGACGACCACGCCTTTCTTGAGACCTTTCGACGGGTGGCTGCCCATGCCGATCACCTCGAAACCGCCGTCCGGGCGCACTTCGGCGACGATCGCCGCGATCTTCGACGTGCCGATATCGAGACCGACGATCAGGTTCTTGCTTTCTTTCGCTTTGCTCATTGGCTCATCCCCGTGCTCATCCGGTCGCACGCGCGGCTTTGCCGCGGCGGCTTTTGTCCCGCAGTTCGTGTCTCAATGCGGGTATGCGCACCGCAAAACCATTCGGGTAACGCAGGTCGACGTAGTCGAGCTTGCGTTGCAGCCGGTCGACGGCGCGGTCGTAGACCGCGATGAAGCGGTCGAGCCGCGACTCGATGCTGTCGCGCCCGAGCTCGATGACGAGGCCGCTGTCAAGACGGATCTGCCATGCGCGCCGCGACGATACCTGGACCTGCACCGGTACCTGCCCGATCGCGGCGAGGCTGCGCTGGAAATACCCGTACTGGATCGCCATCTCCTTGGCGCTCTCGGGCGGTCCGATGAACAGCGGCAGCGCGCCGTCGGAGGGTGGAACAGGGGCCCCCTTGGGGGATGTGACCCCGGAGACGGATGCAACGCCTGCGCTCGACAGCGCCGCGCCAGACTCGCGGCCGATCGCATCCCGCAAGCGGGAACCCTGCTCACTGCTCGCGGGCGCGCCGTCGGAGGGCGGAACGGGGGCCCCCTTGGAGGATGTGACCCCGGAGACGGATGCAACGCCTGCGCTCGACAGCGCCGCGCCAGACTCGCGGCCGGTCGCATCCCGCAAGCGGGGCGCGTCGCAGGGCGGAAGAGGGTTCCCTTTGGGATCTGATCCCGGAGACGCGCAAGGGACCGGTATCACCGACGCGTCTACGGCCGGCTCCCTGCTCACAGGCGCGCCGTCGTAGGTTGCGGTGAACACTTCGCCCTGCGTGTTGATGAGCGCGGCGGTGCCCCAGCGCGCAAGCGGCACGTGCTCTTCCAGCGCAACGTCGAGCCGGTCCGGCCACTGACGCCGCACATTGACCTTGCGCACCCACGGCAGCTTCTCGAATGCGCCACGCGCGGCTGCCAGATCGAGCGTAAAGAAGTTGCCCTGCAGCTCGCGTCTGACGATTGTCTCGACCTGCTCGAGCGTGACGTGCTCAAGCACACCACTGATGCGCACTACGCGCAGCGGAAACGCGGGCAGCCGCACCACGTACTGCACCGCGCCGTAGGCAGCGAGCAGGAGCGCCGACGCAAACAACAGACTGGCCACCGCGTTCAAGAGGTCGGGCTTATCCCACATGGGCCAACTCCAGAATGCGCAGCACGAGGTCGTCGAATTCGATGCCGGCAGCGCGCGCCGCCATCGGCACCAGTGAATGGCCGGTCATGCCGGGTATGGTGTTCATCTCGAGCAGGAACGCGGCTCCATCGTCGCGTAGCATCAAATCGGCACGCCCCCACCCGTCGCAGCCGAGCGCCTCGACCGCGCGCATCACCAGCGCCTGCAATTCCTTTTCCTGCGCGGCGGGCAGCCCGCATGGGCAGTGGTATTGGGTATCGTCGCCGAAGTACTTGTTCTGATAATCGTAGTTGCCCTGCGGCGCCTCGATCCAGATCAGCGGCAGCGCGCGCGCTCCGAGGAAAGCCGCGGTGAGCTCGCGTCCCGCAATGTATTGCTCGGCCATCACCAAAGGGTCGTACTGCGTCGCGAGCTCAAAGGCGGCCTGAATTTTCTCGACCGATGCTACCTTGGTCAGACCCAGACTCGAGCCTTCGTGCACCGGTTTCACGATCAGCGGCAACCCGAGTTGCTTCGCCACAGCCGCCCAATCGCTCCCCGCGCACAGGATTTCATGGCGCGGCGTCGGGATGCCGGTTGCCAGCCACACCAGCTTCGTGCGCAGTTTGTCGAGGCACAGCGCGGAAGCCATCACGCCGCTGCCGGTGTACGGGATGCCCATCAATTCGAGCGCGCCCTGCACCGTGCCGTCTTCGCCAAAGCGCCCGTGCAACGCGATGAATACCCGCTGGTAGCCGTCGGCATTGAGTTCGAACACAGGGCGCTCGGCCGGATCGAATGCATGGGCATCAACACCCTTGCGGCGCAGCCCTGCCAGCACGTTCGTGCCCGACAGCAGCGAAATCTCGCGCTCTGCCGATTTGCCTCCCATGAGGACTGCGACTTTTCCAAAGTCGCGGTGGCGGGTGACGGGTGATGGGTGGTGAGTGCTCATGCCGGATCACCCACGATGCGAACCTCGCGCTCGAGATCGATGCCGAACCGCTGCATGACCGCGTCGTGCGCGGCCGCGATCAAGGCCTCTATGTCTGAAGCGCGCGCGCTGCCGGTGTTGACGATGAAATTCGCGTGCTTGTCGGAAATCAGCGCGCCGCCCCGCACCATACCCTTGAGCCCGCACGCCTCGATCAAGCGCGCCGCGTAATCGCCCTGCGGGTTGCGGAACACCGAGCCCGCGTTGGGCTGATTGAGCGGCTGCGTCGCGATGCGCCGCTCGAGCAGCTGCGTGATCGTCGCGCGCGACTTCACACTGTCGCCGCGCGGCAATTTGAAGCGCGCCGCGATGAACCATTCCTCGTGAGGCGTGAGGCGTGCGGCGTGCGCCGCTACGGCCGCTTCGCCGCCGGCTCCCGATCCCCCGTTTCCGGCCTTCAGAACCACCGTGCGATAGCCAATGTCGTAATTGGCGCGCGTGCGCTGGCGCTGCTGGCCCGCGCGATCGAGCGTGGTGACGCTTTCGATGATGTTCCAGGTCTCGCCGCCGTAGCAGCCGGCATTCATCGCCAGCGCGCCGCCGACGGTGCCGGGGATACCGGCCATGAATTCTGCGCCGGCGAATTCATGCATCGCGGCGAAGCGCGCCACCCGCGGGCTCGGCACGCCGGCTTCGGCATAAATCGCATTGCCCTCGAGACGGATCAGTTTCAGCGCGCCGTGCGTGAAGATCACCGTGCCGCGCAAGCCACCGTCGCGCACCAGCAGGTTGCTGCCGAGTCCGACCAGGCAGACCGGCTCGTGTTGCGGCAACGACACGAGGAACGCACGCAGGTCATCGAGGTCTGCGGGAACGTAGGCGCGATCGGCGCAGCCGCCGGCGCGCCAGCTGGTATGTTTCGCCATCGGCTCGTTGCGCTTGAGCTCGCCGCGCAGCCCGGACCGGTTTTCGATTTTCACCATATTCATGCTGTGCCGTTCACCGTTTGCCGTTTACCGCTCACCAACTTGCCCGCTACCCCGCCGATCGAGCCGGCGCCCATCGTCACCACCACGTCACCGTCCTTCACCGCGTTGCGGATCGCCGCCGGAAAATCCGTGATTTGTTCGACGAAAATCGGCTCGCCCTTGCCCTGCACGCGCACCGCGCGCGCCAGGGCCCGCCCGTCGGCGGCGACGATCGGCGCTTCGCCCGCGGCGTAGACCTCGGTCAGCAGCAGCACGTCGACCGTGCCAAGCACTTTCACGAAATCCTCGAAGCAGTCGCGCGTGCGGGTGTAGCGGTGCGGCTGGAAGGCGAGCACAACGCGCCGTCCGGGAAATGCGCCGCGCACCGCGGCGAGCGTCGCGGCCACCTCTGCCGGGTGATGGCCGTAATCGTCGATCAGCGTATAGCGCCCGCCCGGCTTTGCATCCGGACCGAGCGCGATCTCGCCGTAGCGCTGGAAGCGCCGGCCGACGCCCCTGAACTCGGCGAGCGCTGTCACGATCGCGGCGTCCGGCGCGCCGACTTCCATGCCCACTGCGATCGCGGCGAGCGAGTTCAGCACGTTGTGAGTGCCGGCGAGATTGAGCGTGACTTCGAGGTCGGGCAGCCGCGCGCCCCGCGCATCGCTGCGCGCCACGCGAAAACGCATGCGCCCGGCGTCGGCCTTGACGTCGACCGCGCGGATCTGTGCCGCTTCCGACAGGCCGTAAGTCGTGACCGGTTTGGTCACCGCCGGCATGATTTCGCGCACGTTCGGATCGTCAATGCACAGCACCGCGGTACCGTAGAACGGCAAGCGCTGCACGAAGTCGAGAAACGCCTGGCGCAGCCGGCCGAAGTAGTGGCCATAAGTCTCCATGTGATCGGCATCGATATTGGTGACCACCGCGAGCACCGGCGCGAGATACAGGAACGATGCATCCGATTCGTCGGCTTCGACCACGATGAACTCGCCGCTGCCAAGCTTGGCGTGCGAGCCCGCCGCTTCGAGCCGGCCGCCGATCACGAACGTCGGATCCATGCCGGCTTCGGCGAGCACGCTCGCGACCAGGCTTGTCGTAGTGGTCTTGCCGTGCGTGCCGGCGACCGCGATGCCCTGCTTCAAACGCATCAGCTCGGCGAGCATCATCGCGCGCGGCACCACCGGGATTTTGCGGGCGCGCGCGGCGACCACTTCCGGGTTGTCATCCTTGACCGCGCTCGACACCACTACCGCGTCGACGGCAGCGATGTTGCCCGCGGCATGACCTCTCATTACCCTGGCGCCGAGCTTTTGCAGGCGTTGCGTCACGGCGCCGGCGTTGAGATCGGAGCCACTCACCTCGAATCCGAGATTGAGCAGCACCTCGGCGATTCCGCTCATGCCGGCCCCGCCTATCCCCACGAAGTGCACGTGTTTGACCTTGTATTTCATGCCGCGAGCCTCGCGCATTCGTCGGCCACGGTTTGCGCCGCATCCGGCTTGGCGACACTGCGAGCTTTTTGTGCCATGCCGAGCAGCGCGTCGCGCGTAAACCCGTGCAGCAGATCGGCGAGTTTGTGCGGCGTGAGTTCGTGTTGCGGCACCAGTACCGCCGCGCCGCGCTCGCTGAGAAAACGCGCGTTATGCGTCTGATGATCGTCGACCGCGTGCGGGAACGGCACCAGCACGCTCGCGATGCCGGCCGCCGCGAGCTCGGCGATGGTCGACGCGCCGGCGCGGCAGACGATCAGGTCCGATTGCGCGTACTGCGCCGCCATGTCGGAAATAAACGGCACGGGCGTTGCTGTGACGCCGGCGCGTGCGTAGTTCGCCTCGACTTCGGCAAGATGGCGCATGCCCGATTGATGCGTGACATGCGGACGCTCGGCCTGCGGCAGCAACGCAAGCGCCTGCGGTACGGTTTCGTTGAGCGCCTGCGCGCCAAGGCTGCCGCCGATCACGGTCAGGCGCAGCGGGCCGGAGCGCGCGCGATAACGGCTCTCAGGAGAAGCCAACTGTGCGATTTCGCCGCGCACCGGATTGCCGGTCCAGATTACCGCAGTCGACGCGCCGAAGGCGCCGGGGAAACCGGCGAGCACGCGGTCGGCAAGCCTGGCGAGCACGCGGTTGGCAAGCCCGGCGACCGAATTCTGCTCGTGGATCACGAACGGGCGATTGAACAACGACGCCATCATGCCGCCCGGGAACGACACGTAGCCACCCATGCCGAGCACGACATCGGGCCGGTGCGCGAAAATGGCTCGCGTGCTTTGCCAGAACGCGATCAGCAATTGCAGCGGCAACAGCATAAAGCGCAGCAAGCCTTTGCCGCGCACGCCCGACATGCTGATCCACACCATGGTGTAACCCCGGGGCGCGACCAGCGCCGACTCCATGCCGGCCTGCGAACCGAGCCAGACGATGTTCCAGCCTTGTGCCCGCAAGTGCTCCGCAACCGACAGCGCGGGAAAGATATGGCCACCGGTACCGCCTGCCATGATCATAATCGTCCGTGAGGCGTGAGGGGCGAGGCGTGAGGCGCTCATACCGTCAGCCCTCTCATGAGCTGCCTGTTTTCCCAGTCGACTCTGAGAAGAACAGCCAGCGCGCAGCAGTTGGCGACGATGCCGCTGCCGCCGAACGACAGCAGCGGCAGCGTGAGTCCCTTGGTCGGCAGCACGCCCATGTTGACGCCGATGTTGATGATCGCCTGCACGCCGAGCCATAGCCCGATACCATGCGCGACCAGCGCCGGGTAATGGCGCTCGAGCGCGGCCGCCTGGCGGCCGATCGCAAACGCGCGCACAACGATGATTGCGAACAGCAGAATCACCAGCGCCACGCCGGCGAAGCCGAGTTCCTCGGCGATCACTGCCAGCAGAAAATCGGTGTGCGCCTCGGGCAGGTAGAACAGCTTTTCGACGCTGCCGCCCAGGCCGACGCCGAACCATTCGCCGCGGCCGAACGCGATCAGCGCGTGCGACAGCTGGTAGCCTTTGCCGAACGGATCGGCCCACGGATCCATGAACCCGACCACGCGCTGCAGGCGGTACGGTGAAAGCCAGATCAACAGCACAAAACCGACAATCAGCATTGCAATCAGGCCCGCAAACAGCCGCCAGGTCATGCCCCCGAGAAACAGGGTGCCGATCGCTATTGCGGTAATCACCGCGAAGGCGCCGAAGTCCGGCTCGCGCAGCAACAATCCGCCGATCACCAGCATTACGGCGAACATCGGCAAAAAGCCTTTCCTCAGGCTGTGCATGCTGGCCGCCTTGCGCACGGTGTAATCGGCGGCGTACAGCACCGCGAACAGCTTCATCAATTCCGACGGCTGCAGGTTGAACACGTACAGCGACAGCCAGCGCTGGCTGCCGTTGACCTCGCGCCCGACGCCCGGCACCAGCACCAGCGTGAGCAATCCGGCACCGAGCAGGAACAGGTACGGCGCCATCTGCTGCCAGAAACGCAGCGGAAACTGAAACGCGACCGTTGCGAGCAGGGTGCTCAACGCGAGAAACACGCCATGCCGCATCAGGTAATACATCGGCTGATGGCCGGTGATCCGGCTGCCTTCGGCGATCGCGATCGATGACGAATAGACCATCACCAGGCCGAGCGCGAGCAGCAGTACGGCTGCCCATACCAGCGTGTGGTCGTATTCCGCCGGCTGCGGCCGGCTTTTTACATCGGCATAAAACATGGTGCTAGCTTCCCCCACCCGTCACCAGCTTTCTCGCCGCGGCGGCGAACACTTCGCCGCGGTGCGCGTAATTCCTGAACATGTCGTAGCTTGCGCACGCCGGCGACAGCAGCACCGCATCGCCGCGTTGGCTCGCTGTGTATGCGCCGGCGACCGCCTGCGTCATATCGTCGGCGCGCGTTAACGGCACGCCGCAACCGTCGAGCGCGGTCGCTATCCGCTCGCGGTCGCGTCCGATCAGCACCACCGCGCGCGCGCGGCGCTTGACCGCCGCGCGCAGCGGCCCGAAGTCCTGGCCTTTGCCATCGCCGCCCGCAATCAGCACCACCGGCCGCACGAAGCCATCAAGCGCGGCAACCGTCGAGCCGACATTGGTGCCTTTCGAATCGTCGTAAAACGTGACCCCGTCGAGCTCGGCGACCTTTTCAACGCGGTGCGGCAAGCCCCTGAAAGCGCGCAGCGCGGTGGTGATCGGCACATCGGCCACACCGATCGCGTGGCACAGCGCGCCCGCGGCGAGCGCGTTCGCCGCGTTATGCAATCCGGCGATCGGCAGTTCAGCGACCGGCAACAACGTCTGATCGCCACGCGCGAGGCACGGCTGGTTGCCGCGCCGCGCAAGACCCCACTCGCGCGCGCCATGCGGCGTGGTCAGCCCGAAGCGATGGACGGCGCGGCCCGGCAATGCCATCGCGCAGCTGGCCGCGTCGTCGCGATTGAGCACCTGCGCGCCGCTGCCGTTGAACACCCGCGCCTTGGCTGCAACGTAGGTCGCCATGCCGTCGTAGCGATCGAGATGGTCTGCGGACAGATTGAGCATTGCCGCCACATCCACATTGAGGCTCGTCGTGCTTTCCAGCTGGAAGCTCGACAGCTCGAGCACGAACGCGTTGGGTGCAGCCCTGCCGTTCTCGATTTCGGTCAGCGCATCGAGCACGGGCGTGCCGATGTTGCCGGCGACCATGGTGTCGAGACCCGCTGCGGCGCAGATATCGCCCGCCATTCGCGTCACCGTGCTTTTGCCGTTGGTGCCGGTGATGCCGAGGATCTTCGGCGTGAGGCGTGGCGCGAGAGCTTGCGCGAAGAGTTCGATATCACCCACGACCGGTACGCCGCGCTTGATTGCGGCCGCCACCGCCGGCGTGCGGCGATCGACGCCGGGGCTGATCGCGATCAGGTCGGCCGCGCACGTGCGCGCATCGCTGAACTCACCGCGTTCAAGCGCAACGTCGGGCAGCTCGCGCTTGAGCTCGCCCGCCCGCGGCGGCTCAGTGCGCGTGTCGGCGACCGACACGATCGCACCGTGCCGCTTGAGCCAGCGCGTCATCGACATTCCGGTTTCACCCAGTCCCAGTACCAAGACTTTTTTACCTTTCAAGTCCATGTGCGTTCATCTGAGTCTGCTTCCTAGCGCAACTTCAGTGTCGACAAACCGACTAAAACCAGCATCATGGTGATGATCCAGAAGCGGACCACGACCTGGTTTTCCTTCCAGCCTTTCAATTCGTAGTGGTGATGCAGCGGCGCCATGCGGAATATGCGTTTGCCGGTCATCTTGAACGACGCCACCTGCAGAATTACCGACAGCGTCTCGACCACGAACACGCCGCCCATGATGAACAGCACGATTTCCTGCCGCACGATTACCGCGATGGTACCGAGCGCGGCGCCGAGCGCGAGCGCGCCGACATCGCCCATGAACACTTCCGCCGGATAGGCGTTGAACCACAGGAACGCGAGACCTGCGCCGGCCAGCGCGCCGCAGAACACCGTGAGCTCGCCGGCGCCTGGAATGAGCGGGAAACCGAGGTATTTGGAGAACACCGAGTTACCCGCGACATAGGCGAATACGCCGAGCGCGCTGCCGATCATGACCGTCGGCATTATCGCGAGCCCGTCAAGGCCGTCGGTGAGGTTGACCGCGTTGCTGGTGCCGACAATCACGAGATATGTCAACACGATGAAACCGAGCACGCCGAGCGGATAGGCCACGTTCTTGAAAAACGGCACGATGAATTCGGTCTGCGCCGGCAGATTGGTGCTGAACGCGATGAAGCATGCAGCGGTGACGCCGATCAGCGATTGGTAAAAAAACTTGGCCTTCGCCGACAGTCCCTTCGGATTGCGGTGTACCACCTTGCGGTAATCGTCGATCCAGCCGATCGCGCCGAAGCCGAGCGTCACCGCCAGCACCACCCAGACGAAGCGGTTTTCGAGATCGGACCACAACAGCGTCGTGACCACGATCGCGACCAGGATCAGCGCGCCGCCCATGGTCGGCGTGCCGGCTTTGGGCAAATGCGACTGTGGGCCGTCATCGCGCACCGACTGACCGATCTTGTATGACGTAAGCCTGCGTATCACCGTCGGCCCGACCGCGAAGGTAATGAGCAGCGCGGTGAGGCACGCGAGCACCGCGCGCAGCGTGATGTAATTGAACACGTTGAATGCGCGGACATCCTTCGCCAGCCACTGCGCGAGTTCTAGCAGCATTCGCAACCCCCGATTGCGAGCGAAGGATGAAGAACGAAGGGTGAAGGGCGGCTGCGCATTTTTTATCTCTTCGCTCCTGATTCTTCATTTTTAATTTCGAACGATTTAACGACGCGCTCCATTTGCATGAAGCGCGAGCCCTTGACCAGCAGCGTCGCATCGGGCGCGAGCGCGTTTTCAATTTCCGCCAGCAGGTCCTCGATGCGCGTGAAATGCCGCGCGCCGGCGCCGAATGCCGGCGCCGCATGCGCCGACAATTCGCCGAGCGTGAACAGCCGGTCGATCCCGGATTCGCGCGCAAACGCGCCGATCTGCGCGTGCAACCCGGGCGCTGACGGCCCAAGCTCGCCCATGTCGCCGAGCACCAGCAGCTTTTTGCCCGGCGCCTGCGCCAGTACGGCGATTGCGGCGCGCACCGAATCCGGATTCGCGTTGTAGGTATCGTCGATCAGCGTCGCGCCGTGCAGGCAGCCCTTGCGCTGCAGCCGGCCTTTGATCCCGCCAAAGCGCGCGATTCCCGCCGCGACGGTCGCGGCCGGCACAGCAAGCGCGGTCGCCGCGGCACTTGCGGCAAGCGCGTTCTTCACGTTATGCAGTCCCGGCGCCGGCACTACTGCGCGGGCTTCACCGAGCGGGGTCTTGAGCACGATCTCGCTGTCAAGCTGACGCACCCGGTAGGTAGCGGTCACTGTTGCTTTGGTCTCGAGCGCAAATTCGATCCGCTTCCTGCCTGCCGCGAGTTCGCGCCACAGCGGTGCATAGCGCTCGTCGGCGTTGATCACGGCGATGCCGTCGGTGTTCAGGCCTTCGAAGATTTCGCCTTTGGCACGCGCGATCGCTTCCGTCGAGCCGAAGTTTTCGAGATGCGCGGCGCCGGCGTTGTTGATCAGCGCCACATCGGGCTCGGCAAGCCGCGTGATATAAGCGAGTTCGCCGGTATGATTCATGCCCATCTCGATCACGGCATAGCGGTGCTCGCGCCGCAGTTCGAGCAGCGTCAGCGGCACGCCGATGTGGTTGTTGAGATTGCCGTGCGTAGCCAGTACGGCATCGTCGCCGGCGACGGCACGCAGAATCGCCGCCAGCATTTCCTTCACTGTGGTCTTGCCGTTGCTGCCGGTCAGCGCCACCAGCGGGCTCTTGAACTGGCGGCGCCAGTAATTGCCGAGCCGTCCCAGCGCCCGCGTCGTGTCATCGACCAGGATCTGCGGCAACTTGCTGTCACCGGCTGCGCGCTCGACCAGCGCCGCTGCCGCACCGGCTGCGGCAGCCTCTGCGATGAATGCGTGTCCGTCGAAGCGCTCGCCCTTCAGCGCGACGAACAAGTCGCCACGCCTGATCGCGCGGCTGTCGCTGCTGACTGCGCTGAATTCGACGTCGCCGCCGGTAAAACGCGCGCCAAGCGCCTGCGCTGCTTGCGATACGCTCATCATGCGTGTCGTCTCCGCAATGCCGCCCGAGCGACATTGATATCGCTGAACGGCCGTTTGGCGCCCATGATTTCCTGGTGCGTCTCGTGGCCCTTGCCGGCAATCAGCACCACGTCGCCGCGCCGCGCTTCGCGCAGCGCCAGCGCAATCGCGCGCTTGCGGTCAGGCTCGATCAAGCAGTCGCCACGCGCGCCATTGCGGATATCGGCGATGATCGCAAGAGGGTCCTCGCCGCGCGGGTTGTCGCTGGTAATCACGACTCGGTCGGCGAGCCGGGTCGCGACCGCACCCATCAGCGGCCGTTTGCCGCGGTCGCGCCCGCCGCCGCAGCCGAACACGCAGATGAGGCGAGAGGCGTGACCATCGACCAGGTCCCGCAACGCAAGCAATACTTGCTCGAGCGCAGCGGGTGAATGCGCATAATCGACGACCGCCAGCGGCAGACTGCCGCCGCCGAGCTTTTGCATGCGTCCCGGCGCTGCGTCGAGCCTGGCGAGTGTCGCAACCGCATCCTTGAGCTTGATGTCGCTCGCCAGCAACGTGGCCAGCGAACCGAGCAGGTTGGAAGCGTTGTAGCCGCCGATCATCGGGCTCTCGACGGTCGCTGTTCCCCACGGCGTCTTGACGTCGAAGCGCACGCCGGCCGCCCGGGTGGCGAGATTTCTGCCGATCACGCGCGGCAGGCGGCGTGCGCCGCTCACGCCGCGTCCGAAGCCGTAACCGAGCATACTGAGTCCACGCCGCCGCACACGGCCCGCCAGCTCGATGCCGAAATCGTCGTCGAGGTTGACAATTGCGTGCTTGAGCGAATCGCACTCGAACAGCCGCGCCTTGGCGTGCTGATAGCGGCGCATGGTGCGGTGGTAGTCGAGATGATCGCGTGACAGGTTCGTGAACAGCGCCACGTCGAACTGCACGCCGGCGACGCGATCCTGGTCGAGTCCGATGGACGATACTTCCATGCTGACTGCGTGTGCGCCGCGGCGCGCGAAATCCGCAAGCTGCGCATGCAGCCACACCGCATCGGGCGTGGTATTGACGAGCGGCTGCAACGCGCCGCGCAGGCCGTAGCCGAGCGTGCCGATCACTGCGGTGCGCACCCCGCAGTCGTTCAACGCACGGGCAACCCACTGGCTGCATGTCGTCTTGCCGTTGGTGCCGGTCACGCCGATCATCCACAACCGCGTGCTTGGATAATCGTAGATGTGGCTTGCGATCAAGCCGGCGCGTGCGCGCAGCCGGGACACGCCGAGATTGGGCACGCGCCACGCCGGATTCCATTCGAAGCCGCGCTTCTCCCACAGCACCGAGCCGGCGCCGTTGGCGATCGCCTGCGCGATGTAGCGCCGGCCATCCTGCGTTTCGCCCGGATACGCGACGAAGGTATCGCCGCGCGCGACGCGCCGGCTGTCGGTGGCGAGCCGCCGGATGCCGAGTTGATCGATCGCGCGCAAATTCAAATCGCGCTCGCCAGCGCCGCTGAATGATTTGCTCATACCTCCTCGCGTATCTCCGGCGTGTTGGGCGGCGGCAGCACCACGTTGTTGAGCGGCGCGTCGGGTTTTATCCCAAGCTGGCGCAGCGCGCCTGCCATTACATTGCTGAACACGGGGGCCGCGACGGTGCCGCCGTAATACCGGCCGGCGCTGGGCTCGTCGATCATCACCGCGACGATCAGCCGCGGGTCGGATGCCGGCGCGAAGCCGATGAACGACGACACGTATTTGTCGGCGGCATAGCTTGAGCCTTCGAATTTGTGCGCGGTACCGGTCTTGCCGGCGACGCGGTAACCCATCACTTGCGCGTGCGGCGCGGTGCCGCCCGGCTGCACCACCAGCTCGAGCATCTTGCGCACCTGCAGCGCGGTCTCGGGGGAGATCACGCGCGTACTTGCGGCCGGTGTGTCAAGCTTCACCAGCGTCACCGGTTTGATTTCGCCATCGCTCGCAAACACCAGGTAGGCGCGCGCGAGCTGCAACAGGCTCAGTGAAATGCCGTGGCCATATGACATAGTCGCCTGCTCAATCGGCCGCCAACTGTGATAGGCGCGCAGCCGGCCCGATACTTCACCCGGAAAGCCGGAGTGCGGCGGCGTGCCGAAGCCGACCCGGTTGAAGATGTTCCACAGCTTTTCCGAGGGCAGCGCCAGTGCCATTTTGGCGGCGCCAATGTTTGACGATTTCTGGATCACCTGAGCAACGGTGAGTACACCTTCCGGGTGCGCATCATGGATCGTGCGGTCCCCGATCGTCAGCTGGCCGGGCGCGGTTTGAATCAGCGTGTCCGGCTTGAACAGCCCGGCTTCGATCGCCGCCGCCGCGGTGAACGGTTTGAGCGTCGAGCCCGGCTCGAACAGATCGGTCACGGCGCGGTTGCGGGCGCGGCGCGGGTCGAGCTTGTCGCGATTGTTCGGGTTGTAGGACGGCAGGTTCGCCATCGCCAGTACCTCGCCGGTTCTGGCGTCAAGCACGACGATGCCGCCGGCTTTCGCCTGGTTCGCGACGACCGCATTTTTCAATTCGCGATATGCGAGGTACTGGAGCTTGGCATCGATCGACAAAGTGAGATCGCGCCCCTGCTGCGGTGTGCGGATGCTCTCGACGTCTTCGACGATGTGCCCGAGGCGGTCCTTGATCACGCGCCGGCTGCCGGGCTTGCCGGCGAGCTGCGCGTCGAATGCGAGCTCGAGGCCTTCCTGGCCCTTGTCGTCGATGTCGGTGAAGCCGATCAGGTGCGCCGTGTATTCGCTGCCCGGATAGTAGCGACGGTACTCGCGCTGCAGGAACACGCCAGGTATGTTGAGTTCCACCACTTTCGCCGCCTGCTCCGGCGGCAGGTGCCGCTTCAGATACACGAACTCGCGGTTGGTATCGGCCAGCCGACTCCCGATTTCGCCGGCGTCAATCTCGAGCAACTGTGCCAGGCGCTTCACCTGCGCGGGCTTGATCTCGATACCCGCGGGACTCGCCCATACCGACTCGACCGGTGTGGAGATCGCAAGCGGTTCATGGTTGCGGTCGGTGATCATGCCGCGCGTCGCGGAGATCTCGATCACACGGCTGTAGCGTGATTCGCCTTTTTGCTGCAGGAAATTGTTATTGAGCCCCTGCAAGTAAATTGCACGCCCGGTCAGCACCATGAATGCGAGCAGCAGCAGCAGCAGCACGATCCGCGAGCGCCAGGCCGGCAGCGTCGGCGCAATCATGTGCGTTGCGGCATTCATTGCTTCTGTTCCGGCGTAATCACTTGTATGCGCGACGGCGGCGGCACGTGCATCATGAGTTGGCCGTTCGCGATTTTTTCGATGCGCGCGTGCATCGCCCACGTGCTTTGCTCCAGCTGCAGCTGCCCCCACTCGATCTCGATTTGCCTGGCGAGTTCCTGCTCTTTTTGCAGTTCTGCATAAAGCTTGCGTGCCTTATGTTGTGACGTGACAACGGAGAGCGCGCAGGCAACCAGAATGGCGAGCAGAATCAGATTCAATCGCGCCATCAGGTGATCCCCTTTATCAGTTCCGCGACGCGCATTACGGCGCTGCGCGCGCGCGGATTGACGGTGATTTCTTCTGCAAAGGGGCGCTGAATTTTGCCGATCAGCTTCAATTTCGGCTGCGGCAATTCGGCGGCGCGCAGCGGCAACCGCTTCGGCAATTGCGGCGGCTGCGAGTGCCCGCGCAGGAAGCGCTTGACGATGCGGTCTTCGAGAGAATGAAAGCTGATAATCACCAGCCGTCCCTCGGGCGCCAGCGCGGCCAGGCATTGCGGCAGCACTGCATTCAACTCTTCAAGCTCCTGATTGACATGAATCCGTAAAGCCTGAAAGGTACGCGTCGCCGGATCCTGCCCTGGCTCGCGCGTGCGGACGACCTTGGCCACGATCCCGGCAAGCTGCCGTGTGGTTGCGACAGGGCCCCGCGATCGAGCTGCAACAATCGCTGCTGCAATCTGCTTAGCAAACCGTTCTTCGCCATAGTTGCGGATGACCTCCCTTAATTCCAGTTCGTCCGCGTTTGCCAGCCATTCGGCTGCAGTCGCGCCGCGGCTGGTGTCCATGCGCATATCGAGCGGCGCATCGAAGCGGAAGCTGAAGCCGCGCGCCGCGTCGTCGAGTTGCGGCGACGACACGCCGAGGTCGAGCAGGATGCCGTCGACCAGCGTTGCGCCGCGCTCGCGCAACACCTCGCGCAAGCGGCTGAAACTCGCGTGCACCAATTGCAGTCGCTCGTCATCGATCCCTCCGCGCGCCGCGATCGCCGCCGGATCGCGATCCAGCGCGATCAGGCGTCCGCGCCTTCCCAGTCGCGCCAGTATTTCCCGGCTGTGGCCACCGCGGCCAAACGTGCAGTCGACATAAGCGCCGTCCGCCCGTACTTTCAAACTTTCGACTGCCGCATCTAACAGGACCGGTGAGTGTGAGCCGGGGCTCACAACGAGAAGCCCTCCAGCTCGGGCGGCAGATCGCCGTCACTGAAGCCGGAGCCGCGCTCCAGAACCTGCTCCCACTTCACCTTGTCCCACAGCTCGAACTTGTTGCCCTGTCCGGCCAGCACCACGTTTTTCTCAAGGGCGGCAAACTCGCGCAGCGCGGACGACACCAGCACGCGTCCGGCCGCGTCCATCTCGATGTCTTCGGCGTAGCCGACCAATTGCCGCTGCAAATCGCGGATGCGCGGGTTCAGGCTCGACTTCCCCATCAGCTTTTGCTGGATCGGCTCCCAGTCGGGCAGCGGATAAATCAGCAGGCATTT
>Ga0209415_10004119_pt1 | contig 26749 bp, 20 predicted proteins | sample PeaSoiSIISIP2007_FD_187696 | JGI IMG/M metagenome (GOLD analysis project Ga0209415, IMG submission 187696) | Peat soil microbial communities from Weissenstadt, Germany - SII-SIP-2007 (SPAdes) (version 2) | ecosystem: Environmental > Terrestrial > Soil > Wetlands > Peat | place: Germany... | reverse complement strand
TGCGACGCGGCGCACGCAGTGAATGTCGACAACAGCAGCGCGGACAGCGCCTGCCGCAAGGCGGCGGTCGTAGGAATGGCGCCTACTCCGCTGCTGCCGGCACCGCGGCCGGCTCAACCCGGGCGGCGCAGAACTTGTATTCCGGGATCTTGCCGAACGGGTCGAGCTGCGGGTTGGTCAGGACATTGGCGGCGGCCTCGGCGTAACAGAACGGGATGAACACCATGCCGAGCGCGATTGCGCTGTCGCTGCGCGCCTTCAATTCGATCGTACCGCGCCGCGTCGTCACCCGGATGGGGTCGCCGGCGGCGATGCCGAGGCGGCGCAGTTCGGCCGGCGCCAGGCTCGCCGCCGCCTCGGGCTCGAGCTCGTCGAGCACCCTGGCACGCCTGGTCATCGCTCCGGTATGCCAATGTTCGAGCTGGCGCCCGGTCGTCAGAACCATCGGATAATCGGCATCGGGCTCCTCGGCCGGCGGAATGATTGACGCCGGCACCAGGCGGCCACGACCGGACGCGGTCGGGAACCCCGCGCCGAAGACGATTTCGTTGCCCGGCCGGTCTTCGGCGTCGCACGGGTAGGTGACCGAATCTTCGCGCAGGAGGCGCTCCCAGGTGATGTTGTTGAGGGACGGCATCGCGGTTTTCATCTCGGCGAAGACGTCGCGCGGATGGGTGTAGGTCCAGTCGAGGCCGATGCGCCGCGCAATCTCCTGGATGATCCACCAATCGAGCCTGGCGTTGCCGGGCAGCGGCAGGGCGGCCCGGCCCATCTGGACCTGCCGGTTGGTGTTGCTGACGGTGCCGTCCTTCTCCGGCCAGGCCGAGGCCGGCAGGACGACGTCGGCGTATTTCGCGGTCTCGGTGAGGAAAAGGTCCTGCACCACGAGGTGTTCGAGTTCGGCCAGCGCTTCGCGCGCGTGCTGGACATCGGGGTCCGACATCGCCGGGTTCTCGCCCATGATGTACATGCCGCGGATGTCGCCGGCATGGACCGCGTCCATGATCTCGACCACGGTGAGTCCGCGCTGGGGGTCGAGCGGGGTCTGCCACAGCGCCTCGAATTTCTCGCGCACCGCCGGGTTCTCGACCGATTGATAGTCGGGATAGAACATCGGAATGAGCGCGACGTCGGAAGCGCCCTGCACGTTGTTCTGGCCGCGTAATGGATGCAGCCCGGTGCCCGGTCGGCCGACCTGGCCGGTGACCAGCGCCAGCGCGATCAGACAGCGCGCATTGTCGGTGCCGTGGATGTGCTGCGAGATCCCCATCCCCCAGAAGATGATCGCCGATTTGGCGCGGGCGTAGGTCCGCGCCAAATCGCGCAAGGTCGCCGCGTCGACGCCGCAAATCTCGGCCATCTTCTCCGGCGCATAGTTGCGCACATGATCGCGCAGCGCCTCGAAATCCTGGGTGTGCGCCTGAACGTACTGGCGGTCGTAGAGGCCCTCCTCGACGATCGTGTGCAACATGGCGTTCAGCATCGCCACGTCGCGCGCCGGCTTGAAGCGCAGCATCTTCGTCGCATAGCGCGCCATCACCTGGCCGCGCGGGTCCATCACGAACAATTTCGCGCCGCGCTTGGTCGCCTGCTTGAAGAAGGTCGCGGCCACGGGGTGGTTCTCGGTCGGCCGCGCCCCGATGATGATGATGACTTCGGCGTCGGCGGCGGCGGTGAACGGAGCGGTGACCGCGCCCGAGCCGATCCCCTCCATCAACGCGGCGACCGAGGAGGCGTGGCACAGCCGCGTGCAGTGATCGACGTTGTTGCTGCCGAAGCCGGTGCGCACCAGCTTCTGGAACAGATAGGCTTCCTCGTTCGACCCCTTGGCCGAGCCGAACCCGGCGAGCGCGCGCTTGCCATCCCGGTCGCGGATGCGTTTGAGGCCCGTCGCGGCGCGGTCGAGCGCCTCTTCCCAGGTCGCCTTCCTGAAGTGGGTGTAGGGGTTCGCCGGATCGATCGCGACATCGCCCTTCGCCACCCCGTCCTTGCGGATCAAGGGCTCGGTCAGACGGTCGGAATGGTGAACGTAATCGAAGCCGAAGCGGCCCTTGACGCAGAGCCGGTTGTGGTTTGCCGGCCCGTCCTTGCCCTCGACCGCGACGATGCGGTCGCCCTTGATGTGGTAAATCAGCTGGCAGCCGACGCCGCAATACGGGCAGACGCTCTCGACCTGGCGGTCGGGCGCATTGGCATAGACGCCGTTGCCGTCGACGAGGCTCGCCGGCATCAAGGCGCCGGTTGGGCAGGCCTGGACGCATTCGCCGCAAGCGACGCAGGTCGAATTTCCCATCGGGTCGTCGAAATCGAAGACGATCTTTTCGTTGTGCCCGCGTCCGGCCATGCCGATGACGTCGTTGACCTGAACTTCGCGGCAGGCCCGCACGCATAAATTGCACTGGATGCAGGCGTCGAGCTGTACCGCCATCGCCGGATGGCTGCGGTCGGGCGCGGCCGGAGCGCGCCGCGGGAATCGGCTGTCCTCGATCTCGAGCTTGTCGGCCCATTGCCACAGGCGCGAATTCGGGTCGTGAGCCACGGCGCGCCCCGGCTGGTCGCCGACCAGGAGTTCGAAGACAAGGCTTCGCGAGGCTTTCGCCCGCTCGCTCGCGCTGTGCACCTTCATCCCCGGCGCCGGCGCCCGGATGCAGGAGGCGGCCAGCACCCGTTCGCCCTCAACTTCGACCATGCAGGCGCGGCAATTGCCGTCGGCCCGGTAACCGGGCTTCGGCAGCCAGCACAGATGCGGGATCTCGGTGCCGAGCCGGTTGGCCACCTGCCAGATCGTCTCGCCCGGCTCAGCCTCGACCTCGACGCCGTCAAGCGTAAAGCGGATCGGATCGGTCATGTCATCTCTCTAGCTAAGATCGTCCAGCGCGGTTCCCGGCGCAGGCCGGGCCCCATTTCTCAATGGGCTCAGGCGCTTCGGGATGGGTTCCGGCCTTCGCCGGGAAAGCGGTTGCCGGGATCACCTGAAATCCCCGCGGAAATGCTTCAGCACCAGCTTGACCGGGTTCATCGCGGCCTGCCCCAATCCGCAGATCGACGCATCGCCCATGACGCGCGCGAGATCGCCGAGCAGCGCCTCGTCCCAGCGTGGCGCCTCCATCAGCGCCACCGCCTTTTCGGTGCCGACCCGGCACGGCGTGCATTGGCCGCAGCTTTCGTCCTCGAAAAAGCGGAGGAGGTTGAGCGCCACCGCCCTCATGTCGTCCTGGTCCGACAACACGACGATCGCGGCCGAGCCGATGATGCACCCTTCGCTCTCCAGCGTGCCGAAATCCAACGGGATGTCGGCGAGCGCGGCCGGCAAGATGCCGCCCGAGGCGCCGCCCGGCAGATAGCCCTTGAAGCTGTGCCCGTTGGCCATCCCGCCGCAGAATTCCTCGATCAGCTGGCGCGCGGTGATCCCGGCCGGAGCGATCTTGACCCCGGGATCCCTGACCCGCCCCGACACCGAAAAGGTGCGCAAACCGTGGCGCCCGTTGCGGCCCTGGCCGGTGAACCATTCCGGCCCTTTTTCGATGATGTCGCGCACCCAATAGAGCGTCTCGACATTGTTGATGAGGGTCGGGCGGCCGAAGAGGCCGACCTGCGAGGGAAACGGCGGCTTGTGGCGCGGCAATCCCCGCTTCCCTTCGATGCTTTCCAACATCGCGGTTTCTTCGCCGCAGATATAGGCGCCGGCGCCGCGCCGCAGATGGATCGTCGCAGGCGATGCGAGCCCGGCCGCCGCGACCGCGGCCAACTCCCGTTCGAGGACGCTCCGGCATTGCGGGTATTCGTCGCGCAGATAGACGTAGACCGCTTCGGCCTCGACCGCCCACGCGGCGATCAGCATCCCCTCGATAAAGCGGTGCGGATCGGTTTCGAGGAAGTAGCGGTCCTTGAAGGTGCCGGGCTCGCCCTCGTCGGCATTGACCGCGAAGAGCCGGGGCTTGGGCTCCTGACGCACAAAGCGCCATTTGCGCCCGGTCGGAAATCCCGCGCCGCCGAGGCCGCGCAACCCGGAGCCTTCGAGCGCGGTAATCACCTCCTCGACCGGGCGGGCGCCGGAGAGGCAGGCTTCCAACAACCGGTAGCCGCCGGCAGCGCGGTAGGCGGCAAGGTCCGGATAGGCCGGCACCACCGGGTGAGTATCGCCGGCGGCGACCGCGGCGGCGACGCCGTCCGCCGTCGCGTGCTCGTGCAGCGCGTGGCCGATCGCGACGACCGGCGCCTTGTCGCAGCCGCCCATGCACGGCGCCCGCACCACCCGCACGCCATCGCCGAGGCGCGCGCGCAGATCGTCGAGCAGCCGCTCGGCGCCGTTGAGCGCGCAGCTGAGGCTATCGCAGACCCGCACGGTCAGCACCGACGGCGGCGCCTCGTCATCCATGACGATGTCGAAATGAGCGTAGAACGAGGCGACCTCGTAAACCTCGGTGAGGGCGAGGCGCATCTCCTCGGCGAGCGCCACCAGGTGGCGGGCGTAGAGGCAGCCAAAATGGTCCTGCAACAGATGCAGGTGTTCGATCAGCAGGTCCGGGCGGCGTTCGCGCTCGCCCAAGAGCGCCCCAACCTCGGCGAGCGCCTCGGGATCGACCTGGCGGCCCTTCGGATGGTCCGGCCCGCGCCGCCGCCCGGAGCCCGGATGGATGCGGCGGTCGTGGTGGGGTGATGCTTGCATAGCGCTCCTCAAGGCCCCTCTCCTGCCATGCGGGAGAGGGTGGCTGCCGCGCTAGCGGCGGCCGGGTGAGGGTGATTATAGGCGCATTTCCGCAGATGTGCCCCCTCACCCCAACCCTCTCCCCCGGTGAGGGAGAGGGAGTTCATCATTACACCGCTCCGGCGTCGTGCAGCTCTTTGATCTCACCATCGCCGTAGCCGAGCCAGCCGAGCACTTCATCGGTGTGCTCGCCGAGGAGCGGCGAGCGCCTCACCTCGGCCGGGGAATCGGAGAGCTTGATGGGCATGCCGAGCTGGACGTAGCGGCCGCGGGTCGGATGGTCGAGTTCGACGAGATAGCCGCGCTCGTATAGCTCCTTGTCGTCGTAAATGTCCTTCATCGAGAGGATTGGGCCGCACGGTATGTCGAACTCGTTCAGCACCGCCATGACCTCGAACTTGGTCTTGGTCATCGTCCATTTCTCGATGATCGCGAAGCATTCGGGAATATGCGGGAGCCGCGCCGCCGGGGTCGAGTAATTGGGATCGGTGATCAGCTCCTCGCGGCCGACGATTTTCATCAGCGGTTCCCAGCAAGGCGGCTGGATGATCACGTAGATGTAGTCATTCTCGCCGCCCGGGGCGCAGCGCAGTGCCGAGCCGGGTTGGCCGCCGCCCGAGGCGTTGCCGGCGCGCGGCACCGCGTCGCCGAATTCCTTGTTGGGGTATTCCGACAGCGGCCCCTTCATGACACGCTGCTGGTCGCGCAGCTTGACCCGGCACAGATTGAGGACGGCGTCGGTCATCGCCACTTCGACCCGCTGCCCCCTGCCGGTTCGCTCACGCTGAAACAGCGCGCCGAGGATCCCGGCGACCAGATGCATACCGGTGCCGCTGTCGCCGATCTGAGCGCCGGTCACGGTCGGCGGACCATCGTCCCAGCCGGTCGTGCTCGCCGCCCCACCCATGCATTGCGCGACATTCTCGTAGGCCTTGAAATCGGCATAGCGGCCGGGCCCGAACCCCTTGATCGAGGCGTAGATGACGCGCGGGTTCAATTCCTGGAAGCGGGCCCAGGTGAAGCCCTGGCGGTCGAGGACGCCGGGGCCGAAATTCTCCACCACGATGTCGGAGCGGCGAACCAGCTCTTCGAGCACCGCTTTGCCGCCCGCTGACTTCAGGTTGATCGTGATCGAGCGCTTGTTCGAATTCAGCATCGTGAAATAGAGGCTGTCGGCGCCCTTCACGTCCTGCAATTGCCCGCGGGTGATGTCGCCGCGCCCGGGCATCTCAACCTTGATGACGTCGGCCCCCATCCAGGCCAGGATCTGGGTCGCGGTCGGCGCCGCCTGGACATGACCCAGATCGAGAATGCGCACGCCTTCCAATGCCTTGCTCATCAATCCTCTCCGCTTCCTCAGCGGATCCCGGCGCAGGCCGGGATCCATGCATCGATCGACTCGGGCGCCGTTGGATGGGTCCCTGCCGTCGCAGGGACCTCGTTGGCGCTGGATACCTCAGCCATCCTCGCGCACCGCATCGAGAAAATCGCCGTGCCGCTCGACATGCGCGGCCAAGCCCAGCGTGTGCTCGCGCGCCAGCCGCGCCGCCTCGTCGCAGTCGCGCCGCTCCAAGGCCTCGATGATCCGCAGATGGTCGACGATCGAGCGCGCCGCGCGATTGTCCTGGTGGATCGTGATCTTGCGGATCGCCCGCATGTGGATGAACAAATTTTCGGTCATCTCGGCGAGGAGCGCGCAGCCGCTCATCCGGATGATCGCCTGATGGAAGGCGATGTTGGCGTCGGAATACTCGGCCAGGCGTTCGTCATCAGCACCATTGGGGCCCTCGCGGAAGGCATCCATCAGCCCATGCAGCTCGGCCAACTCCGCCGTCGAGGCGCGTTTGGCCGCAAGCCGCGCGGCCATGCTTTCCAAGGCCGCCATGACGGTGATCATCTCGACGATTTCGCGCTTCGATTTGCGCACGACGAAGATGCCCCGGCGCGGACGGGTCCGGACAAAGCCCTCCTGTTCGAGGAGGGTCATCGCCTCGCGGATCGGCGTGCGGCTGACCCCGAGCCCTTGCGAAAGCCGCCGCTCGTCGAGCCGGATCTCTTGGGGCTGGTCATAGATGTCCATCGCGCAGATCGCCCGCTTCAGCGCGGCGTAGGCGAGCCCGCGGAAGGTGCTGCCGGTATCGAGCCGCGGTACATCGATCATCGGGCTGGAGCGCGGAATGGGTTCGGGCATGCCCGAGGTATATGGTATACCAGAGCGTCCGGCAACCCGCTTTTACGTCTCGGAGGCGCTCGCCGGCGTCCGCACTTGACGCAACGGCGGCCAAAATTTAGGGAATTGGCGAACCGCCCTAGGGGAGGGTTTGATGGCGCAGCCTCGGGCCGCCGACGATTTCAAGATGATCCGTACCCGCATCGAGGAGCTGCGGCAGGAGCGGCTGCGTGCGCAGCCTGGCCGGCCACCGGACCCGCTCATCCCCGGTCACCGTGGCCCTTGCGCCTGCGGGATGAGCCTCTTCCCCGACGAGTGCGACGGCTATTGCAAGGCGCTTTGAGGGGCACGAAGTCGGGCATCGATCAATTCCGGCGGTTGTCGGGCTTTGCGGCAAGCGGCGGTCGGGTTAAGCTCATCCACGGTCCATGAAGGAAACAGCCATGATCGACATGCATGCCCACTGGCGGCCCGCCGAAATCGCCGACGCCCTGCGCGCCCGCACCCGCGAACCGCGCATCGTGCGCAACCCGGACGGCGCCGAGGTGCTGAAAGCGCCACGGATGGGCGAAGCGCCGCTCGCCACGGCCTTCGACGACGTCGATTTCCATCTCGGCCGGATGGACCGCCAGGGGGTCGAGGTCAGCGTCTTGTCGCTGCTCGGCTCGTTCAACTGGATCGAGGCCCAGCCGCTCGACGTGTCGGGCCCCTTGTGCCGGCGCGTCAATGACGGGTTTTCGGCGATTTGCCAGAAGCATCCCGGACGCTTTGCTGCCTTTGCCGCGCTGCCGCTGGTTGACATGTCGGCCGCCGCTGCCGAACTCGAGCGGGCGCTCGGCCTGCCCGGCGTGATCGGCGCGCAGATCCCGGGGAACTACCTCCTCACCCGCAAGGATGCTGACGCGATGCGTCCGCTCCTCGAAGCGGCAAACCGCCACCGTGCGGTGCTGTTCGTCCATCACGGCCCGCGGCCGGGCGATGCGTTCCCCAAGGTCGGCGGCGACACCGACAACGCACGCCGCCGCAACGGCACGCTCGACATGCAGGCGAGCCTCTCCTCGGTGATGGTGACGTTGTGCCTGACCGACTGCCTGGCGCCCTACCCCGATGTGACTGTCGTCGTCCACAATCTGGGCGGCAACATTCCCTACGAGGTCGAGCGCATGGACCACCGCTGCCTCCTCGACACGCCGCAGGAGGAGCTGCCGTCCTCGCGCTTCCGCAAGGCGAAGGTCTATGTCGATTGCAACTCGTTCGGCCCGCGTTCGATCGAGGCGGCGGTCGCCCTCTACGGCGCCGAGCGCATCGTCTGCGGCACCGACGGCACCGAGTTCGGCTGCGACTGGACAAGGAAGGCGCTCGCCGACGCGCGGATCGACGAGGACGCCCGCGAACAGATCCTGTCGCGCAACGCCGCCGCGATGCTCGCGCGCGCCTCTACGACCGCGCAGCGCGAAACCGCCGCCGCCTGATCCGCTCGCCCCCGGCCGCGGTGTTGCGCAACGCCGCGGTCGAGCGGTCCTCAACGAAAGCCTTCGTTGATGGCTGGGGCCGAGTCTCATCAAGAAGATTGCCGCCGCGCTCGATGTGGGCCTCGACGACCTGACGCCGCTCAGTACCGCGCGTTGCCCGGCGTCCTCGGGAAGGGGATGGCATCGCGTACGTTGGCGAGGCCCGTGCTGTACGCGATCGTGCGCTCGAAGCCGAGGCCGAAGCCGGCGTGGGGGACCGTGCCATAGCGGCGCAAATCGCGGTACCAGGCGTAGTGCTCCCGGTCGATGCCGCGCTCGGCCATGCGGGCGTCGAGGACGTCCAAGCGCTCCTCGCGCTGCGAACCGCCGATGATCTCGCCGATCCCCGGCGCCAAGACGTCCATCGCCGCCACCGTCCGCCCGTCATCGTTGACCCGCATGTAGAAGGCCTTGATGTCCTTCGGATAGTTCATCACGACGACCGGCCGCTTGGCGTGCTTTTCGGTCAGATAGCGCTCGTGCTCGGATTGGAGGTCGATGCCCCAGGCGACCGGGAACTCGAATTTCTCCCCCTTCGCCCGTTCGAGGACGCCGATCGCCTCGCCGTAATCCATGCGGACAAACTCCGAGCCGACAATCCCCTCCAGTTTCGCGATGAGCCCCTTCTCGATCCGCTCGTCGAAGAAGGCGAGATCCTCCTCTCTTTCGTTCAAGAGGGTCACAAAGGTGAACTTCAACAGCCGCTCCGCCAGGCTCGCGTTGTCGGCGAGATCGGCGAAGGCGATCTCCGGTTCGATCATCCAGAACTCGGCGAGGTGGCGGCTGGTGTTCGAGTTCTCGGCGCGGAAGGTCGGCCCGAACGTGTAAACCTTGGTCAGCGCCAGGCAATAGGCTTCGACATTGAGCTGCCCGGAGACCGTGAGGAAGGCCTCGCGGCCAAAGAAATCCTGCGCGAAATCGATCCCACCCTCCGGGGTGCGCGGCAGGTTGGCGAAGTCGAGCGAGGACACCCGGAACAAGGCCCCGGCCCCCTCGGCGTCGGATCCCGTGATGATCGGGGTATTGACCCAGAAAAACCCCTCTTCGTCGAAAAACCGGTGGATCGCCTGGGCGATCGTGTGGCGCACCCGGGTCGCCGCGCCGATGACGTTGGTGCGCGGCCGCAGATGCGCCACCTCGCGCAGGAATTCGAGCGTGTGCGGCTTCGGCTGGATCGGATAGGTGTCCGGGTCATCGACCCAGCCGATCACGCGGACCGCGCTCGCCTGCATCTCGAATTTCTGGCCCTTCGCCGGCGACGGCACGATCATTCCGGTCGCTTCCACCGCGCACCCCGCGGTCAGCTTCAGCACCTCGCCCTCGTAGTTGGGAAGCGTGTTCGGCGCGACCACCTGCAGCGGATGGAACGAGGACCCGTCCGAGAGTTGCACGAACGCGATCCCCGCCCGCGAATCCCGCCGGGTGCGCACCCAGCCCCGGACCGTGACCGGCGCCTCCTCGGGCGCGTCGCCGGCGAGGACCTCACGCACGCTGAGGGCGGTCTTGCCCATGGCTCAATAACTGGGCTTGGCTGCAAACGGCGTCACCTGCAATTCGTGCGTCCAGCACGAGGGGTCCTGGGTGTGCAGATACCAGTAGGCTTCCGCAATCTTGACCGGGTTGATGATCAGGTCGCGGCGGTTCTGGTTGCGCGGCAAGGCGCCGCTGCCGGGCGAGTCGATCGAGCCGTCGATGACGATGTTGGCGACATGCACGCCGTGCTCCGAGTACTCCTCGGTCAAGACCTGCGCCAGCGTGCGCATCATCACCCGGGGATAATAGAGCGACTGCCCGGTCATCCGCTTTTTGCCGCGCAGCGAACTGGAGTTGTTCGAGAAGAAGAACGATCCCGCACCTTTCTTGCGCATCGCCGGCAACACTTCCTTGGCGACGAGAAAGGGGCCGCGGCACGCGATGTGCTGGGTCGTGTCGAACATCTCGATGGGGATGTGTTCGAGCAGTTCCTTCTCCGGCGGCAGGTCGCGGCCTTCGAGGTACCCGGCGTTGTAAATGAGGACGTCCGGGTCGCCGGCCTGGCGGCGGACCGTGGCGAACGCAGCCGCGATCGAATCCTGCGAGACCAGATCCAGTTCGACGATCATGCACTCGCCGCCCTGCTCCCGGATCGCCGCCGCCAGTCGCGCGGCATTGGCCTCCTTCCTGGTTGTCAGCACGGTATAGAAACCTTCCTGCGCGAATTTTTGCGCTACCGCGCCGCCGACGCCCCAGCGCACGCCGACCGGCACCGCGCTGTCGTCGACCGGGTGGCCGTGCGCCAAGAGGGTATTGCGGCCATCGGACTGCCACTTCGAGGTGGCGCCGATGACGACGGCGACCGGCTTATTCTTCGTGTTTGTTTTCATTCGGAAATTTCCTCGCGGGTTGCGGTGTTCGGCAGTCTATCACCGTGACTTCCGGAATCCGACGCCGAGCGGCCCCGAATTGTCAAGGACGGGCAGTCTCTACCAGTCGAGGCGCAGCCCGGCAGCGAAGGCATTCGCGGTCTCGTGCGCGGCCAGCGTTGCGTCATAGTGGACGAACCCGGACATCCGGCCCGGCACCGCATCCTGGGGAACCGCGAAGCTGAGGCCGACCCCAAGCTCAGCGGCATCGCGGCCGACCGCCGGGCCGACCTGCCCGAACCCCCCCGCCCCCGCGCCGATAAAGCTGGCGCCGAAGCTGTCGGCGGTGTCGAGAAAATTGTGCGTCCACGCAAGGCGGATCTCGGGTCGGAGGTCGGTGTCGCCGCTCGCCATCGGCCGCGCAATCGTCACGCCAACGCGGCTGAACATCGCATCGAGAGCGTTCGGGGTCACCGCGAGGTCGAGGCCACCGGCGCCACTTTCCGAAAACACGCTCTGGCCGATATGAAAATAGGCAATGCCGGCGCGCGGCGTCACCTGCCACTCGTCGGCGAGGAACGGTCGGCTGAGGCCGACATCGGCCACCACATCGTTGCCGCCATGGCTCGACGTCGCGGCGCGGGGCGGTCCGGGCAGGACGATGCCGCGGCTGACGTCGTAAAAATCGTGGGCCAGGATCCCGGCGCCATCGACGGCAAACCCGCGCCCCAGCGCGTGCGCGCCATAGGCGCCGAGCTGGACAAACCCAATCGTGCCGTTCTCTGGAAGGGTGTTGACCGAGAGGCTGCTCTGTCCGCCGCCGACCGCGATCCCGAAAAGGCTGTCGGGAGCGCGGATCAAATCCGCGCCGATCGTGCCGCCGCCCGTCGAGTAATTCGACCCCAGTGCAACGCCGCTGTTGCCGATGCTGCCGAATTGGCCAAAGCCACGCGCCCACAAATTGGTCAGCTGCGGAGCGGCCGTGCCGGGTTCGCCTGCCGCGGCGCCGCCCGCATCGTCGATCGCCTCGCCGAGCGCGGCCAACTGCATGGCGTTGCCGCCGCGGCCCCAGGGGCCGGGTATGCCGCCGAGACCGCCCTCGTTCGCGCCCGCGGGCGCATCGCCGCCGAGGCGCCCGATCCGCCGATCCATCGCGCCGAGGAACAGGCGGCGATCGGCGAGGCTCACCTGCGCCAGATTGCCGTAGATCGGTCCGCCGAACGACGCCAGGGTCTCTTGCAGCTGCGCCGCCGGGAGCCTGAGGGCGAGGCCGAGCGCGGCGGCGAAATCGCCGGTCGCGGTCGGGACCGCGGCGTTGAGCGCGGAGACGATCGCGGCGGTGTTGCCGGGCCCGCCGGCAAACCCGCCGAGCTGCACGTCGACCGCATCGGCCGTGTACTGGATTCTGGCCGGCAGGATCGTCAGGTCCATCACCTGGCCGAACGTGCCGATGACGCCGCGGCCCGCGGTCAGGATCACCATATTGCCGAACGGTGCGGGGCCCGCGCCCGGGGCGGCCGCAAGATCGAGCGTGCCGGCGAGGCTGGCCTTGCCGCCGACGGCGAGGAGCGAGGCCGCGCCGGGGCCGAGGAGGGAGAGGAGCGTGCTGTTATTCCCTTGCAGGTAATTGCCGCCGACGCTCAGCGTGCCGATCGACCCGCCGGGCATGACAATCCCGCTCGGGTTGGCGAGCGCGCCGCCGATGGTGCCGTACCCGGCGACGATGGCGCCGTTCTCGACCGTGACCGAGCCACCGAGCCTGGCGCCCGGCCCGATCACGAGCGCGCCCCCCGCCACCAGCGCCGTGCCGAGAAAACCGCCGCTGTTCCCGGTCAGGCTCAGCGTGCCCGAGCCCTCTTGAACCAATTGCCCGAGCCCGGCGATCAGCCCGCCGAACGTGTAGGCGTCGGACCGGTCGACGACGAGAAACTTGTTTTCCGTCGCGTTGCACAGCGGATCGGCGGCGCTCGTGCAGAACGTGACATTGCCGAGAATGCTGCCGCTGGCCCCGCCGGCGCCGAGCCGCAAGGTCCCGTCGTCGATCGTCGTGTTACCGGTATAGCTGGCGGTGCCGGCGATCGTCAGCGTCCCGGTGCCGTATTTGATGAGCGGACGCGAGCCGACCGTTCCATCGGTCAGTAGCGCCGCATCCGGCGTCGAATTATTGTCCGCGAGCCCGAACTTGAGAATTCGGGCCTGCGGAAAGAGGCTGGTCGCGTCGTAGAGCACCCAGGCGCCGCGCCCGACAAGGCCGGCGGTCAGAACATCGACCGTCGGATTATAGGCGAGCTCCTCGATCAGCGTATTCGGGAGCTCCTGGCCAAAGGCCCGCCAGCCGCTGAGCTGGCCCTGGGCGTTGCTGTCGGCGACCGTGATCGGGCTCTGGGTGCCGGCGATGACGCAGCCATCGGGCGCCGTCGTGCAGCTGAGCGGCGCACTCAACCCGCCGACGAGGAGCGCGTTGACGCCATTATTGCTGATGAACTCGGTCGCGGTCGGGCGAATGAAGCCCGCCGGGAGATCGGCGGTGAGGGGAGTGAAGGCGACGCTCTTCGCGGCGGCGGTCCCGTTCGTGATCCCCCACAAATTTCTGCCGTCGGCGACGAAAAAGCGCGCCTGTGCGCGCGGATCGTAGACGACGTCGGTGGGCGTGAGGCCGGGGTAATTGGTCAGCTGCGCCAGACTGCCGCGTGCAGCGGTCGAGCTCCGCCACACCCCTCCGATCGGGCCGAACAGAGCCGCATTGGCCCCGCCGACGAGGAGCGCTTTGGTATTGTCGCGCGTGCCGTAGGCGATCACCGATGGCCCTCCGGTCACGCCAACGTTGACGAGCGACAGATTGACCGAAGTCGCGTTGACGCCCGCGGCGTCGGTCAACGGATCCTGCGTGACAAACACATCGCTGCCGCCGCCGATCGCAATTCCGGTCGGATCGATCCGGTTGAGGACGAACGGGCTGCTGAAGTTGGCGTTGGTAACCGTCCCACAATCCTTGCCATTGCAGGTTATCGGCACGCCGCCTGGGTTTGTCGGGTCGGGAAACGGACTGACCGCCAGGCCCTGCGAATTGATGATCATGCGGCTGAGACCGCCGAGAGATTGCGAACTCGAATAGACCGCGCTCAGGCCCTTCAGGGTTTGGTCGTTGATCGTCGCGTTGGTGCCGTCGCCAAAGTTGATCGGTTTGAACAGCGGGGCTCCGGGAATGGCCTGCAACGAAACGCCGTCGTCCTGGGCGGCAAGCGCGATGCGCTTGCTGTTGGCGTCGTAGGCGACGGCATAGGGCTCGAACGCCGCCAGATTGCCGTTGAGCCCCTGCCACGCGCCGTTTCCTTTCGGGTGGTTGCGCAGGTAGATCCCGCCATCGCTGGTCATGATGAGCCCGCCGGCCGGGGTGAACGCGAGCGCCCGCGAGTCGGCATGCGCGGTATTGGCGTTGTTGAAGTTGCGCGCCGCGGTTCCCTCGATGGTCAGGCTCGCCGCGCTCGAGCGGTTATTCGAGGGGTTGAAGACCACGCGAAACGCCTCGACCGTGCAGGCCGAGGTCGGCGGGCTACCGCCGCAGGTCTGGTAGGCGTCGCCGGTCAGATAAACGATGTTGGCGTTGGTCGGATCGATCGCGATGTGGAGGTTGACCGGGGTCTGCCCGCCCGGCACGACATCGGGCGCAGCGCCGAGCCGGTGCCAGGTTGCGCCCGAATCCTTCGACAGGAACAAGCCGGCGAATGCACTGAACTGCAACGCAGGAAATATATTGGAGAGCGCGACCGCGATCGATCCGTCAGGTCCGCTCGCCAGGGTGATGACGGTCTGGGCGAATGGGTTGATCGCCCCATGGCTATCCGCGGCAGTAAACACGGGCGCCCAGGTGGCGCCGGTGTTGTTGCTGATATAGACGCCGGTGCGGCGGGGGTTGGTCGGTGAGGTGATCGCCGCATAGAAGCGCGACGGGTCGGCGGGGTCGCCGGCCAGCGAAGTCACCGGGCCGTGGGGAAGTCCCGATCCCGCGCGCACCAGCGAGAATGAGGCGCCGCCATCGACGCTGCGGTAAAGCCCGTAACGCGCGCCCCCGGCGGTTTTGGTGACCGTGGTTGCCTGCTCTTCGAAAGTCGCCGCCAGGATCGTGTTGCCGCGCGCCGCAGCGTCGATCACGCTCTGGTTCGCCAGCGTCGCACCGCCGAGCGCGCGCCAGCTCGCGCCACCGTCGGTCGTGTACAACAGCCCGGTGCGCGGCCCACCTCGGCCCTGGTAGGGGGTATTGAACTGGTCATAGTCGCCGTTGTCGGTGATGCCGATCCCGGCAACGATCGTCTTGCCGGTCGTGTCGGTCGGATCGAGCGTCAGGTTGGCGATCGACAGCGAAGCCTGATTATCGGTCAGCGGCGTCCACTTCGCGCCGCCGTTGGTGGTGACCCAGACGCCCCCATTGGTCGATCCGGCGAAGATCGTATTGGACCCGAGCGCCGGGTCGGGCAGGACCGCCTGGATCGCTCCGGCCTCGGAACCGTTCGGCGTTGCGTCGCCGCTCTGTTCCACGTTGATCGGCCCGGAGCGAGGTCCCGGACCCTGCGAGAGAAAATTCTGCGCCAGCGCCGCACCCGACCATAACGCCAGGATCGCACCAGCCAGAACATGCTTTGCTGTGCCGAACATTCCCTCCCCCGAGGGTCTTCGGCGGACTACAGCAGATTCCGGCCGCGTTGCGCCATAGAAGTCGTGAGAGGCCGGTTCAGGCCGCGCGGTCCCAGCCCCACCATTGGCACAGCGCCTCGCCCATGACGAGGTCGAGGTCGCGGCCCTTGAGCCACGGCAATTCCTCGGTGAACATCGTCACGCATTCCCTCCACGAACACGGCATCTTGGAGATGTCGGTGCCCCAGAAGGTGCGATTGGGACCGAACGCGTCGTAGACCTGATGCAGATAGGGATGCAGCGCCGGATAGGGGTAGGCCTCGCTCGAATAGTGCGGGACGCCGGTGGCCTTGACCGCCACGTTGGGGAATTTCGCCAGCGCCACGAGCGCCGGAATGTGGGTCATCGCCGCGGCGTCCTTCAAATTCGAGGTGCCGCCCCTTCCGCCCAGATGATCGATCGTCAGCCTGAGGCCGGGATGGCGCTCGGCGATCCGGCCGATGTCGAGGAGCGAGTCGGTCGCCAGCATCGCGATCGGCACGCCGGCCTCTTCGGCTTCGATCCACAGCCAGTCGATCGTGCCGTCCTTCAGCCACTGCCGCGCGGGATCGGTGAGGAACCCATAGCGCAGTCCGAGCATACCGGGCGCTTCTCGCCAGCGGGCGATGCGGCCCCGCGCCTCTGCCCGGTCGAGCGGCACCGCGCCCATGATCGCGAACCGGCCAGGGTAGTCCTTGACCGCCTTTAGCGCCATCTCGGTCGACCCCGGATCCCACCCCGGCGGATGAATGACCGCCGCATCGACCCCGCCTTCGTCCATCAGGGCAATCGCCTCCGCGGGGGTGAAGTGCGTCACCTGGCGATGCGACAGGTTGCTCGGCAACCCGGTTCCCCACAGGTGAATCTGCGCGTCGACAATCTGCATCGCATCCGCTCCCTCGGTCTCGGAAACCCGCCTCCCCCTCAGCTCTCGCCAGCGATGTTGCGGCGCATCCGCTCGCGGCTCGCTTCCGGCCATAACTCGGCGATCTTGTAGAAGGCCTCGAACGCTGGGATTCGCTCGGGAAGGGTCACCCAGGGCCGCTTGCTGCGGGTGAAGATGTGGACGTCGGGCGCGATCTCCTCGGGGCGGTCGAGCGTCCCTGAGCGCAACAGCACCGTGTCCCCCGGCGCGGCGTGGTATTTGCTGTAGAGCGCGGTGCCGCACTCCGGGCAGCTGAAGATTTCGTGCGGCTTCCCGCTGCCGGCGGTCAGCATGACCGAGCGCAGCCGCCCGTGGTCGGCTTCGACAAAGCGCCGCTCGATCCAGATGTTGACGGCGAAGGCACCGCCGGTCACGCGCTGGCAGTCGCGGCAGTGGCAGGCGTTGACGATCAGGGGCGTCTCGGTCAGCCGATACCGTATGGCGCCACAGGCGCACCCGCCCTCCCGTTCCATCGCCCGCTCCTTTCGGGTTAAACTCTCACCGGCGTGCCAGCATACTATGGCACATTCGAGGTCGAGGCGGCGAGGAGGCGATCATGACGAGCGTGATTGAGGGGCGCGAAAGTGGGTTCAAGACCAACCCCGATTACAAGGTGACGCTTGAGCGGTCGCCGCGGCGGGTGCGCGTCAAGTTCAACGGCGAATGGATCGCCGACAGCGTGAACGCGCACCTGCTGTTCGAGACCCGCCACCTGCCGGTCTATTATTTCCCGCGCGCGGACGTGCGGATGGACAAGCTGGTGCCGACCGATCACCACAGCTTCTGCCCCTATAAGGGCAAGGCGTCGTACTGGACGATCCGGGTCGGCGACAAAACATCGGAAAACGCCGTGTGGGCCTATCCCGACCCCTATGACGAGGTGCCGGCATTGAAGGATTTTGTCGCGTTCTACTGGGACCGGGTCGAGGGCTGGTGCGAGGAGGACGAGGAGATCTTCGTCCATCCGCGCGACCCCTATAAGCGGGTCGACGCCATCGCGTCCTCGCGCCATGTCCAGGTGATCCTCGGCGGAAAGATCATCGCCGACACCAAGCGCGCGCGGTTCCTGTTCGAAACCCGGCTGCCGACCCGCTACTACATTCCGCCCGAGGATGTGCGGATGGACTCGCTGGTGCCGAGCGACAAGCGGACCGCCTGCCCCTACAAAGGCAAGGCGCGGTACTGGTCGGCCAAGGTCGGCGACGAACTCTTCCCCGACATCGTGTGGAGCTATCCCGAGCCGATCGCCGAATGCCCGAAGATCAAGGGCCATCTCTCATTCTTCAACGAGCTGGTCGACGAGATCCGGGTCGACGGCGCCCCGGTGCCGCGGCCGATCACTCCGTGGTCGAAGGACTGGAAGGAAAAATCGGCGACCGTCCCCGACACCCGCGGCCCGGTGAGCCGGCCTTAGCACTTTGACGACCACCCGCTCCGGGATCGGCGATGCACCCAAACGGCGCGAGGACCGGCGGTTCCTCACCGGACAGGGCCGCTATCTCGACGACCTCGCCTTCGACCGGCTGGCGCATGCGACCCTGCTGCGCTCGCCGCATGCCCATGCGCGGATCCTCGGGCTCGACACGCAGGCGGCGCGCGCCATGCCCGGGGTGCTGGCGGTCCTGACCGCGGCCGACGCTCGCGCCGATGGGCTGAAGCCGCTGTCGCCGGTGCCCGATGCCAATGTTCACACCGGGGAGCGGTTCCGGTTTGTCCCGCAGCCGCTGCTCGCCGACGGCAAGGTTTGCTACGTCGGCGAACCGGTCGCCCTGATCGTCGCCGAGACCCGCGACGAGGCGCAGGACGCCGCCGAGCTTGTCGCGGTCGATTATGCGCCGCTGCCGGCGGTGACTGCGCTCTCCGACGCCCGTGCCGCCGGTGCCCCCGAGATCGCCGCGGAGGCACCCGGCAATCTATGCTTCGAGTGGCAAACCGGGGACGAAGGCGCCGTCCGCGCCGCCTTTGCCGCCGCCACCCATGTCGTGCGGCTCGAGATCGACAACCACCGGGTCGTCACCAACCCGATCGAGCCGCGCGGCATCGTCGGGCTCTACGACCCTGGCGCCGGCCGCTACAGCGCCTATGTTTCGGCGCAGAGCATTCACGCCACCCGCGATCGCGCCGCCGGCGCGCTCGGCGTCGAGTCGGAGCGCGTGCGCTTTATCGCCCCCGATGTCGGCGGCGGCTTTGGCGCCAAGAATTTCATCTATCCCGAGCACGTGCTGATCCCGTGGGCGGCAAAGCGGGTCGGCCGCCCGGTCAAATGGATCGCCAGCCGCAGCGAAGTTTTTCTAGCCGACCACCAGGGGCGCGGTCAGCATGCAGCGGCGGCGCTGGCGCTCGACGGCGACGGGCGGTTCCTGGCGCTGCGGGTCGACAGCCTCGCCGATCTGGGCGCCTACCTTGCGGGCGGCGCCGGCGTCCAGGCCTTCCAGTATGCCTTTCTGCCAGGCACCGTCTACCGCATCCCGAGCGTCGCGCTGCAGATCGCCGCGGTCTACACCAACACCGCGCCGATCGGCGTGTTGCGCGGCCCCGGCTATGGCGAAAGCAACAACATCATCGAGCGGCTGGTCGACGCGGCGGCGCGCCAAACCGGGTTTGACCGGGCCAAGTTGCGCCGGCGCAACCTAGTTCCTGCGGCGGCGATGCCGATGACCAATGCCGTCGGCAATAGGATCGACAGCGGCGCCTTCCCCGAGACCTTCGACAAGGCGCTGGCCGCCGCCGATATCGCCGGCTTCGCCGAGCGCCGCCGCGCCAGCGAAGCGCAGGGGCGGTTGCGCGGGCTCGGCTGTGCCTATCACATCAAGGGCACCGGCGGCGCGCCTGCCGAGAATGTCGATATCCGCTTCGAAGCGGACGGCAGCGTCGCGCTGATCACCGGCACCCAAACGATTGGGCAGGGCCACGAGACGACCTTTCCGCAGATCCTCGCTGACCGCCTCGGCCTGCCGAACGAGCGGATCCACCTCGTCCAGGGCGACACCGATCTCATCCCCTTGGGCGGCGGACACGGCAGTTCGCGCGCGACCTATATGGGCGGCACCGCGATTTTTCGCGCCGCCGAGATCATCGTCGAGAAGGGCAAGCACGTCGCCGCCGAGGCGCTCGAAGCGGCCGCAGCCGACATCCGCTTTGAGGGCGGCGATTTCGTGGTGACCGGCACCGACCGGCGGGTGGGGCTCCTCGAGGTGGCGCGGATCGCGCGCGATGCCGGGGCGCCGCTCGACACCTATTACGCCTGGACCCGCGAATGGATGACGTTTCCCAACGGGACCCATGTCGCCGAAATCGAGATCGACCGCGAAACGGGGCAGGTGCGCCTCGTGCGCTACGGCGCGGTCGACGATTACGGCGTCATCGTCAACCCGATGGTGGCGTCCGGCCAGGCGCATGGCGCGATCGCCCAAGGCGCCGGTCAGGCGCTTTTGGAGCAGGCCCATTATGATCCCGCCTCGGGTCAGCTCCTCGCCGGCTCCTTGATGGACTACGCCCTGCCGCGCGCCGACGATCTGCCGGCCTTCCAACTCGCCTTCAACCCGACGCGCTGTACGACCAACCCGTTGGGCGTCAAAGGCTGCGGCGAAGCCGGCGCGGTCGCCGGCTTCCCAGCGGTCGGCAACGCGATCCGCGACGCGCTCGCCGCCGCGGGCACTGGGGATTTCACCGGCCCCGCGACCCCCGAGCGGATCTGGCGCGCGCTGCGCACTCAGCAGAAATAACCGGGATCCCGGCGCAGGCCGGGACCCATCGATCAACCGTCGCGATGATGAATGGCTCCCGGCCTGCGCCGGGACCTCGGTTCACTATTCGCTGATCCCGAGGAGCTTGGCGGCGGTGGCGCCGAGGATCTTGGTCTTGTCGGCGTCGCTCAATCCGGGGATCGCCAGGATGTGGTCGACGGGGTCGGTGTTCCACGGGAACGGATAATCGGTGCCGAGGACGACGTGGTCGATGCCGGCTTCGGCGATCAGGTGGCGCATCCCCTCGCCGGTGAACATGATCGAATCGAAATAGAGCTGCCCGTCGCGGATGTAGGCGGTCGGCGGCTTTTTCGGCAGCGGACCGACCCGGTCGGGGAAGGTCTTGATGACGGCGTCCGAGCGGTTGGCGTAGCTGGGCAGGAAACCGCCGCCATGCGCCGCGCAGATCTTCAAGCCCGGGAAGCGGTCGAGCGTCCCCTCGAAAATCAGATGCGACAGCGCGATCGCGGTCTCTAGCGGGTTGCCGATCGTGTTGGTGAGGAGGCCCGAACCGGCGAGCCTGCCGCTGGGCTCCAATTCGCGGGTGCCGAGCGGGTGCATGAAGACCAGCACCCCCAGCTCTTCGCACTTGGCCCAGAACGGGTGGAACTTGGGATTGGCCAATTCTTCGCCAGCGACGCTGCCGGCGACGCCGACGCCGCGGAAGCCGAGGTTCTTCACCGCATGCTCGACCTGTTGCGCGGCGAGGTCGGGATGCTGGATCGCCGCGGTCGCAAAAGCGACAAAGCGGTCGGGATGGCCGGCGCAGAACTGCGCCAACGCTTCGTTATTGAGGCGAATGAGCTCGGCCGCCGCATCGCGCTCGGCGCGGTACCAGAACGGGTTGATGCTGAGCGCTTCGACATCGACCCCGGTACGGTCCATCTCGGCTAGCCGCTGGCCGACATTCGACCACAGGAGGCCCGGCGCTTCGAGCGGGTGATTGATGACTTTCGCCGCGTCGGGCACGACGCAATGGGCGTGGACGTCGACCGTCTTGACCCGCTTGCCGGCGATCACGACCTCCCAGCGCGGGTGCGCATGCGCATGGGTGCGCGCGCCCGAACCGCCTCCGGAGGAGGCGCTGGCGCCGGCGCTGACGCTTCTGGTCAACGCGCAATCGGTAAAGACGATCCCGCCCTGCCGGCCGGCCCCTGCACCCTCCATCTGGTCCCCGCTATCAGGCATATCGTTCCTCCAAATCCCAAGCACCGCCCGAAATTCGGGGGCGCGGCGAGCCTACACCGGGCGCGTGGCGGCGGCGTGCGTCTTTTTCGCTGGCATTGCGGCGGCCGCTCGCGTAGGCATGCGAGCGAGTGGGGGCGGCAGATTGCCGGGTTCCGCAGCGGGGGGCTGCGCATGCGCACGTTGACGCCGGTGCTCTGCACCTCCGGGCTCGCCGCCGAGGCGCAGATCGCCCGTGCGGCCGGCTTCGAAGTCATCGTCGGCGCGGGTGACACGCGGCGCACGACCGCGCTCGTCGAAACCGCGGTGCGCCATGCCAAGTGCCTGATCAGCTTTGGCATCGCCGGGGGCCTCGCGCCGCATTTGCGGGCGGGCGACGTCGTCCTGTCAGCCGAGGTCATCGGCGACGACTGCCGCTGGCGCCCGAGCGACGATTTCCACCACCAGGTCAGCGACCTGGCGCGCCGGATCGGCGCCGCCGAGGGTCCGGTCTATGGCGCCAGCAATATTCTTTCGACCGAAAGCGGCAAGGCGCGGGCGTGGCGCGACACCGGCGCACTCGCGGTCGACCTGGAAAGCGCGATCGTTGCGCGGGCCGCCGACGCTGCCGGTATACCCTTTGTGGTCCTGCGCACGATCGCCGACCCGGCGACCCGGCAACTGCCCTCGGCGGCGCTGGTGCCGCTCGCGCACGACGGCACGCCCGCCCTCATCCGGGTCTTAGCCGAGGTCTTGCGCCGGCCCCAGCAGATTGCTGCGCTCTTCGGCCTCGCCCGCGAAACCCGCCGCGCCTTGAGCGCGCTAACCGGCCCGGCGCGCGTGCTCCGCGAGGCGTTTGCCGCCGCCTAGCCCGCCCCCGGCCACCTCCAGGCGGGCGACCGCCTCTTCGACATGGCGGGAAAAGACGTATTCGGCCGGGCGTTGGCCGTCGAGCGGGATTTCCGGCGCCATCTCGCCTGTCGTGCGCACGCCGCGTAAGCTCGCGATCGCCGCCTTCAGCGGGTGGTGCACCGAATCGACGACCGCGGTCGCTTCGTACCCACTATGCACCATGCAATCGGCGCATTTTTCGTAGTTTCCCGTGCCGTAGGCGTCCCAATCGGTCTCCTCCATCAGCTCCTTGAAGGTCTTGGCATAGCCTTCGCCGAGCAGATAGCAGGGGCGCTGCCAGCCGAAATAGTTGCGCGTCGGGTTGCCCCACGGGGTGCAATGATAGGTTTGATTGCCCGCCAGAAAATCGAGGAAGAGCCCCGACTGGTTGAATGACCAGCGGCGCCCACCCCGGCCCTTGGGGTCGCGCTTGAAGATCTCGCGAAACAATTCCTTGGTGCGCCGGCGATTGAGAAAATGCGCCTGGTCGGGCGCCCGCTCATAGGCATAGCCCGGCGACACCGTGATCCCGTCGACGCCCATTTCGGTGACCGCGTCGAAGAAATTCCCGATCCGCTCGGGTTCGGCGTTGTCAAAGAGGGTCGCATTGATATTGACCCGAAACCCGCGCGACTTGGCGAGCCGCAGCGCCTCGACCGCGCGATCGTAGACACCGGCTTGGCACACCGAGCGGTCGTGGTCCTCCTGGTCGCCATCGAGGTGGATCGTCCAGGCGAAGAACGGGTTCGGCTTGAACAGATCGATCTTTTTCTCAATGAGAAGCGCGTTGGTACACAGATAGACGAACTTCTTGCGGGCGATGATCCCGGTGACGATCTCGTCGATCTCGTGATGCAACAGCGGCTCTCCGCCGGCGACGACGACGATCGGGGCGCCGCACTCATCGACCGCCTCCAGGCATTGTTCGACGCTGAGCCGCTGGTTGAGGATTGCGTCCGGATAGTCGATCTTGCCGCAGCCGGCGCAGGCGAGGTTGCAGCGAAACAGCGGTTCCAGCATCAAGACGAGCGGATAGCGCGCGACGCCGCGCAGGTGGCGCCCGACAATATAGGCGCCGACTCGGATCTTCTGGTGCAGCGGGATGGCCAAGGCGAATCCTTATCAAACGAGGTGATCTACAGCCGCGGACAGCCGCGGTCAGCCGCGCGTGGGACTGTCGGCGAGTTGCGAGGGCATGCGGAAGCGGACATTCTCGGTGACGCCCGGGAGTTCCTCTTCCTCGATCTCGGTCATCTCCCGCAGCCGCGCGATCAATTGCTCGACGAGCGCGTCCGGCGCCGAGGCGCCCGCCGTGATCCCGACCGAGGAGGCGCCTTTCAACCAGGCGGGATCGAGCGCGCGGGCGTCCTCGATCAGATAGCTCGGCACCCCGCATTCGGCGGCGATCTCGCGCAGCCGGTTCGAGTTCGAGCTGTTCGGCGCGCCGACGACCAGAACAACATCGACGATCTTGGCCAGTTCCCTGGCCGCCCGCTGGCGGTTCTGGGTGGCATAGCAGATATCCTTGGTATCGGGTCCGACGATCGAGGGAAACCGCGCCTTCAGCGCCTCGATGACGGCGCGGGTATCGTCGACGCTCAGCGTCGTCTGGGTGATGAAGGCGAGCTTGTCGGGATCGGCAACCTTCAGCTTGGCGACCTCCACGGGCCGCGAGATCAGGTGGACCCGGCCGGTGATCCGTCCCATCGTGCCCTGGATTTCGGGGTGGCCGGCATGCCCGATGAGGATGATCTCGCGTCCCTGGTTGGCATAGCGCTGGCCCTCGATGTGGACCTTGGAGACGAGCGGACAGGTGGCGTCGATAACCGGCAGCCCGCGCTCGCCCGCCCGCCGCTCGATCTCGCTGGCGACGCCATGGGCGCTGAAGATCGTCACCGATCCCGGCGGCACCTCGTCGATCTCGTCGACAAACTGGGCGCCCTTCGCGCGCAGCCGCTCGACGACATGGCGGTTGTGCACGATCTCATGACGGACGTAGATCGGCGGGCCGTATTTTTCGAGCGCGCGCTCGACGATCTCGATCGCCCGCTCGACGCCGGCGCAAAATCCTCGGGGTTGGGCCAGCACCACTCGCATTATCTTGCCTCATCGCCTCGGTGTCGCCGCCGGGCGCGGCTGCCGCAGCCCGATGCGGATACGGCCATCCCGCCGCGCCTATCCCTGCCACGATTCGCGCCTCGCGCGCAATGCCGCGACGGGCGGCGGCGACCGCAGCGACCGACGCCGCGGCGAATTTGCACTGCGCGGGATCGGCTGGTTTTGCTATCACTAACGCTCGCACGAGGTCATTCGACGGGGCGTTCATGCCATTTTCTCGACGCCTTTTCCTGGGGTTGCCGCTCGCGATCTTGGCGCTGCCGCGCACCGCATCGGCCGCCGATCCGAGTACCGCGCCGGGGACGATCGATCGGTTCTACGCGACGCTCTTGGCGGTCATGAAAGAGGCGAAGCACCTCTCCTTCGACCAGCGCTACAGCCGCCTCGCCCCGGCGATCGAAGAGGCCTTCGACCTCGGGCTGATGACCCGGATCGCGGTCGGGCCGGGCTGGACCGGGATCGCCCCCGATCAGCAGCAGCGCCTCAACGCCGCGTTCGCGCGCTACTCGATTTCGACCTATGCCAACCGCTTCGACGATTATGGCGGCGAGCGTTTCGAGGTCGATCCCACCCCGGCGGCCAATCCGAACGGCCAGCTGGTGACGACGTGGTTGGTCAAGTCGAACGGCGAGAAGGTGGGACTGAACTATCTGATGCGCCAGGACCGGGCCGGTTCCTGGAAGGTCATCGACGTCTATCTGAGCGGCACCGTCAGCGAGTTGGCGACCCGGCGTGCGGAATTCGGCGCCGTCTTGCAGCACGACGGGGCGGACGGGCTCGTGCGGATGATCGAACGGCGCGCCGCCGCGCTACGGGCTGGGTGAGGGAGGCGGCGGCGCGCTGGCATCGCCGCCAGCGGAGGGCAGCCCGCTCGATTGCGGCAACGGAGGACTGGCGGGGGGTGCCGCAGGTGCGGCGTTGGGATCCTGGTAGAAATTGGGGGCAGGCTCGGGCGCTGCCCCGTGCCGCAATTCAGCGGCGCGGTGCTGCTCGGAAAGGCTGCGCAGCTCGGCATAGAAATCGAGCGAGTTCTTCTGCAAATCATCGAGGATATCGAGGTTGCGGGCGCGTTGATCGACGCCGTCGAGGATGAACCGGGCAATCTGGATCTCGTCCAGATCCTTCACGGTCGCCAGATAGTCGAATGGATCGAAATAGGCATCGGCGCCCATGCCGATCAGATCGCGCGGGTTCGAGGGGCCGAGGAGCGGAGCGATCAGATACGGACCCTCGGGCAGGCCCCAGGCGAACAGCGTTTGTCCGAAATCTCCCGATTGCTTTTCCAGCCCCCATTTGTTGGCAACGTCGAATAAACCGCCCAGACCGATCGTTGAGTTTACGCCGAATCGGCCGACCGAGATTTCGGCGCGTTCGAGCTCTCCTTGCAGCAGGTTGTTGATGACGACGACCGGCTCCTTCATGTTGCCGAGGGCGCGGTGCACTGCCTCGCGCCCCACTTCGGGCACAATGGCGCTGTAGACCTGCGCCACCGGCTTGAGCAGGATGCGGTCGACGAACAGGTTGACCTCGAGGGTCTGGCGATTCAGCGGTTCGAGGGGATCGTTGGTCTGCTCGAAGACGGCGCGCTCGGCGGGGTCGCTCGGCGGGGTTGCACAACCGGCGAAGGCGGTCAATAAGACCGCGGCAGCGCAGCGGATCGCTCCGCGGGGGGAGGGGACGATTTTCACGTGGTGGTCCGGAAGCTTTGCTGATCGGAACCGGGGGATGCGCGCGGCTTCGGGGTCATCGTCGGTAATCCCGGCGGCGAACGCAACCGCAAATCGCGGCGCGATTCGGCCTTCGCCCTTCGGTCGAGCGGGTGTGCGATGACCGATCTCGGGCTGGTCTTGATATTTTTCCTGGCGTGGACCTACGTGGTCTGCGCGACGGTCGCGGCGTTGCGTTTTGCCCGGCGACCGATCGTCGCGCCCCCCGGCGCCGCGCCCCTTGGCCCTGCATCCGCCAGTGCACCGCCGGTTTCTATCCTCAAGCCGCTGCACGGCGCCGAGCCCGGGCTCGCCGAGAACCTGCGCTCGTTTGCCGACCAGGATTACCCCGCCTTCCAGCTCGTGCTCGGCGTCAGCGATCGCGCCGACGGCGCCTTGCCGATCGCCCGCGCGCTGATTGGTGAGCAGCCGCTCGAGGATATCGAGCTCGTCGTCGATCCGCGCGCCGCCGGCAGCAATCTCAAGGTGGCGAACCTTGAAAACATGCTGCCGGCGGCGCGCCACCAGCTGATTGTGCTGGCCGATAGCGACATGCGCGTGACGCCCGATTATCTCGCCATCGTGACCGCGCCCTTGGCCGACCCCGCGACCGGGATCGTGACCTGCGCCTATAAGGGCGTTCCGACCGGCGGCCTGTGGTCGCGATTGGCGGCGCTGCATATCAATTTCGGCTTCCTGCCGGGCGCGCTTGTCGGCGATGTGCTCGAGGTCGGCGATGGCTGCTTCGGCGCGACGATCGCGCTGCGCCGCGAGGTGCTGGACCGGCTCGGCGGTTT
>Ga0209415_10004115_pt1 | contig 26760 bp, 19 predicted proteins | sample PeaSoiSIISIP2007_FD_187696 | JGI IMG/M metagenome (GOLD analysis project Ga0209415, IMG submission 187696) | Peat soil microbial communities from Weissenstadt, Germany - SII-SIP-2007 (SPAdes) (version 2) | ecosystem: Environmental > Terrestrial > Soil > Wetlands > Peat | place: Germany... | reverse complement strand
ACGGCCGATTCCAGCGCGCGCGCCAGGGCGGCCGATCCGCCGGCGGACATCTGCGCCTTGGCCGGCGACGCCAGCAGCGACGCGATGTGGTGGCCGAAGCCGCGCGCCCGCAGGTCGACTTCCCTCAGCCCGTTGAAGAAGAGCAGCCCGGCCTTCACCGTGGGGTGTTCGAACTCCCGGTGGACGAATTCAAGCGGGGACAGCTGGCTAACCTCCAGCAGCCGCCGGCCCATGGCGCTGCGACTCAGGATCGCCCTGCGTTCCTCCGGGGGGAGCGGGGGCGAAAGGGCCTCGACCGAAAGGATCTCCCTGACGATTGGCACGAACTCGTCGCGCCAGCGGCAAAGGGTGTCGGCGTCCTTCCGGCTGAAACTGGCGAAGGACCGGACGGTCTTGTCGAAATCGGTCCACCATTCGAGCACCCGGTCGTCCGAGGTCAGCAGGGCTACGTTTAGCTCGGGCTCTATGTAGCGGGCGCCGTGGCGCTCCAGCTCGAGGTCCCGGTACCACGGCATGGTCGTGATCGCCCTCTGAAAGAACGCGTGGGTGTTGTGGTAGAACCCGGGATGGCGCGGATCCTCGAGCGTGGCCAGCGCGCCCCCGACCAGGCTCTTGCGCTCGACAAGGAGGACATCGAGCCCGGCCTTGCAGAGGTAGGCCTGGAGGATCAGGGCGTTGTGCCCCCCTCCCACGATGATCCCGTCGTGAACGTCAGCCATAGGCCTCCTGGTAGAGGCGCAGGTAGGCGTCCGCATCGGCCGGTCTCGGGTTGGTCCTCGCTGAGAAGTCCATGGCCGCCGCCTCTGCCAACGCGGGAAGCTCCTCCCGCGCAACGCCGATTGCCCGCAGGCTGCTCGGCAGACCGATCCGTCCAGCCAGCCGCTCGAAGAAAAGCGCGACGTCGGACCCCGCCGGCAGGCCGAGGGAAAGCCGCATCCGGGCGTACTTGCTCCCGGCGCTCGGCGCGTTGAACCGCAGGACGGCCGGCAGCAGGATCGCGTTGGCCGTGCCGTGGTGCACGGTGACGCCGCGCAGGGCCCCCAGGGGATGGCTCATTGCGTGGACCGCCCCCAGGCCCTTCTGGAAGGCCAATCCTCCCTCGAGGGACGCCATCATCATCTCCCAGCGCGCGCCCCGGTCGCCACCATCGGCGCACGCCTGCTCGATGTGCGCGGCGCCCCTGGCCAGTCCGTCAAGGGCGATGGCGTCGGCGGGCGGGTTTTCCGCGGGCGAGAGCAGGGTCTCGACACAATGGGCGATGGCATCCATGCCGGTGCCGGCGGTAAGCCCGGCGGGAAGCGTCAGGGTCAGCTCGGGGTCGCAGACGGCGGAGCGGGGCACCAAGTACTGGCTCACGACGGCCATCTTCCGGCCGTTCTCCATCACGATCACAGCGGCGCGGCCCACCTCGGTGCCCGTCCCAGCCGTTGTCGGAACGGCGATGACCGGCGCGACCTCCCTGGTGATGCGGTCGATTCCGCCGGCCGCCGCGGCAAAATCCTCCAGCGAGCCGCCATGGGTGGCCATAAGCGCGGCGGCCTTGGCGAGGTCGATCGGTGAGCCCCCCCCGATGGCAACGATCCCGTCGCAACCGCGGGCGCGGAACTGGGCGGCGGCGACCGCCGCCGCGGCCTCCGTGGGATTCTGCGGGGTGCCTTCAAAGATACGGTCGGCGTCGATCGACGGAAGATGGGCCCGCACCCGCTGGAGGATGCCGGATTGGGCGATTCCCCTATCGGTGACGAGCAGGGGCGCCCGGATTCCCAGGCGGGCCAGCTCATGCTTGAGCAGCCGGACAGCCCCGAATTCGAAATGGACGTTGGTCAGGTATTGGATCAGCGCCATCGGCGGGGGAACTGTTCTGGCGGTTGCCGGGCCCGGGGGAGGCCGCTGGGCTCAGTTGGCGGGCTGGAAATCCTTGTGGCCGGTCTGCCAGAGCATGAACGCATACTGGCCCGCAAAGTTCCTGAACGTGACCGTCTTCTCCTCCGTGAAATGCCCGTTGTCGTAGTTGACCTTCATGAGGACGGGCTTTCCCGAATCGCTCGCCGCCTGCACCGCCGCCACGAGCTTTCCGGGCAGCCAGGCCGGAACCCGGGCGTCGTTCCAGCCGCCGACGCCGAGGAGCGCCGGGTAGCTCGACCCCGGCTGGACGTGCTGCACCCCGTCCATCTCGTAGAGTGCGGCGCACTCGACAGGGTCTTTCACCGTTCCGAATTCGGGGATGTTGCCCGGGCCATTCGGGCGGAACTCCAGGCGCATGGCATTGGCGTCCCCGACGTTGCAGACAGCCGCGGCAAACAGGTCGGGGCGCTCGGTGATGGCGCGGCTGATCAGGATGCCGCCCGCGCTCGTTCCGGCGCCGGCGAGCCTCCGGGGGCTGGTGTAGCCCTGTTTGATCAGGAATTCGGCGCAGGAGATGAAATCCATCCAGGTATTGGCCTTTGTCGTCTTGAAGCCGGCCTTGTACCATGACTCGCCCTTCTCGCCGCCCCCGCGCACGTGGGCGATGCCGAGCACCACTCCCCGCAGGGCGACGGAGTCAAGGATGCTGAAGCTCGGGGATTGGCTTATCCCATAGGCGCCGTAGCCCGTCAGGATGCAGCTGTTCTTCCCGTCGAGCGCCAGGCCCTTCACGTGGATGATCGAGAGGGGGACCATCACCCCGTCGTGCCCGGGCACCTCGACCTCCTCGCTGACCAGGTTCTCGAACCCGGGGTAGTCGACCGCCGTGTTGAAGATGCTTTTCGCGATGGTTCCCGCCCCGCCATCGTAGTCGTAGAGCGTCGTCGGGAACGTCCAGGAGGTGATGGCGACGAGACAGCGGTTGGAGTGCGGGTCGGGACAGCGAAGGCCGACGATCCCGGAGGACGGCAGGGGGACCGGCGAGGTCTTTCCGTTGGAAAAGTCCACCTTCACGATGCGCCCCTCGATTCCGTTCGAATAGGTGACGAACAGAAAATCCCTGGTCTTCTCGATGGATCGGACGGCATCCGTGGCCTCGGCGACGACTGTCTCCGCGTGCTTCCAATCGGGGTGCCTCACCTGGGTGCGCACGACCCTGTAGTTGGGCGCGCCCTCGTGGGTGACCGCGTAGACGTAGTCCCCGTGGCACTCGAAGCCCTGGACCAGGTTGTCGGAGGTCTGGCACAGCACCTCCCATTTCAGCGGGGTGCGGCCCAGATCCGAGGCGGGGGCATAATATACCCGCATTTCCTTCTGGGCGGTTTGCAGCTCCCCGAAGATGTAGTTGGGATACGTCTCGTCGATATAGGTTGCAGGCATCTCCTTCGGGGTGATGCCCAGCTCCGGGTTGCTCTCGTTGCTGAAGAGGTCGACGTCGGCCGAAATGTCCGCGCCAAGCCTGTGGAGCCGGCTCTTGCGGTTCAGCTTGAAGTCGAGGCTCCTCGTGTCGGTCAGCTTGCCCGAGTCATAGAAGAAGCCTGTGTTGTCCAGCGTCCAGCCCATAGGGCCCGCGGAAAGGGGTATTCTGTCGGGCAGGTACGTGACGTGGTCCACGTCCAGGACCCTGAGCTCCGAGTACTCGGCCCCGCCGGACGTGAACCCCAGGGCGACGTAGCGGCCGTCAAACGAGGGAACCATGCTCTGTATTGTCGTGGTGACGCCCGCCCTGTATGTGCCGGGGTCGACCAGGAGCTTCTCCTCGCCGCTCCATCCCTCGCGAAAGTAGAGCTTGCCCACGTTTTCGCCCCCCAGGGTCTTCTTGTAGAAGACCCGGCCATTCTCAAAAATGATGGACCTGTACGTCGCCGGCTGGAGCTTATCCAGGGCGGTCCACTCCTCCACGAGTGCGTCCCTTCCCGGGATCCTCGCCAGGATCCCATCAGTCAGCTCGGCCTGCGCCTTGAACCATGCCTCGACATCCTTGTCCTTCAGGCTCTCCAGCCACCTGTAGGGATCCTTGTACGTTCGCCCAAAATACGTGTCCGTGACGGCGACCGTCTTGGTGGCGGGATAGTTCCACTGCGCAAGCGAAGGAACCGTGAGAATCGCCGAGAGGGCAAGGCAGGGGGACCAGCGGCCGGCGAGCGATCGCTTCCGCAGGAGTCCGATTGGAGCCGGTGCGGGCTGTTGGGAATGCGGGGTCTTCATGGGTGGCAGGGTCGCGGCGGACTCGGAATCGGCGGGATCATGTGCTGGGTTGTCCATCTCCGGCTGCGGCGCGTTGCTAGGCTGGAAGGCCTACTTAACCGGGAACCCCGGCGCCACGCCAAATTTCGACCCCATGAGCGCCGCGGCCCTCGGGAAGGCAGGCTTGCGCGGCCGAAATCCCCGGGGGATCTGCGGGGATTCGCGCCCTGACCGTGCCGGCCGCCCTGGCGGCGCGCTACGCGGGCCTCGACAGCTCGGCGGGGCGCCAGGCCCTGGCGCCGCTCGAATTTTGCGCCGGCGGCGCGGCGCTTAGGACCCGCGCGGCGATGAAGCGGCCCAGCCGCCGGTAGCCCTCCCATTGGGCCTCGTTGAAGAACTGGTCCATGGTCGACTCCTGGGGGAATGACGGATTCTTGGTGAAGTAATCGCGCACATCGAGCGGCTCATCTCCGTGCAGCGACGGCTTGAGCACAAGCAGCCATCCCCTGGGCGTGCCCTCGTTGAAATAGTCGATCGTGGCCAGCGTCGCCTGGTAGGGGCAGTGGCCAGGCGTGGCGCCGGCAAAGTCGTCGGGGTGGCCGAACAGCGGCCATAGGTCCTTTTGAAGGACGGCCTTGAGCTCTTTCCGGTCGAGGAACGTCACCTCGGCGTCGAGGTCGATGCGGGCCTTGCGCACAAGATTGGAGACGTCCTCGAACGTGTAGGTCGGGTCCGCGCCGCAGTCGCACATGATGATGAAGGACACCCTCCGGCGCACGAGCTCATAGACTGCGGTATTCTCGAAATGGCCCCCATCGCTCAGGTTCCACAGGCGGCGCGCGTTGGGCGCGTGGAAGCGGGCCAGGAGTTCGTCGAGCAGGTAGCTCTGTGCGAAGAAGACCTCGGAGACGGTGTAGCCCAGCCACTCCCGGAAGCCCAGGGGGAGGGGGCCCGTGCGCAGGGGCGGGTTTATCCTGCTGTCCCACCAATACCCCAGCCGGATGTTGAAGAAGCCCGCGAGGAAGCTGTATGCGCTGCTCGTCTGCTGGCCCAGGCCCGTGCTGAAGGCCGCTCCCGAAATCCCCATCCAGCCGCCGAGCGTGGGCACCTCGACCCTGTGAACGCGGGGATTCTGCGGATCGGCGGCCAAGGGGTGGAACACGGGACCCTTTAGCGGCAGGATCAACTTGAGCCGGGACCAACGCTCGGACAGGAACCTGCCGGCCTCTCTTATCCTGTTTGTGGACAGGATGCGCCTCGCGAAATGCAGCTTTGGGACGAAGGGGACGCTCCAGAATAGGGCGTGCGCGACGCGCCCGGTCGTTATCCCCGCGGGACCGAGGGCCATCGAGAACCCGTGGCGGTCCTTCTGCTCGAGGTTTGAGCGCCCGGAGATCGTCTCGTTTACGGTGGCGTTGAGGATGTGCAGGGGCCCGCCCTTTAGCTCGGGATGATACTCCGTGAAGGGAATGTCGTCGTTCCTTTCAGGCTGCGTGACGTTCTGCTTCGCCGGGTTGTCTTGGCGTTCGGGATTGCTCGCTCCCAGGTAGGCCCGGGTGATCCTGGCGGTGTAGAGCTGCAGGTCCGACGAGAGGTTTAGCAGGGTCTTGGTGCGCCCGATCGTCAGGACGACGAGGAGCAGCACTCCCACGAGCTCGAGGAGCGTGATCCAGGCGCCGGGATCGACCGGGTTCTCGCTGCCCAGGGAATGGTGCGTGACGGCGCCGCATCGGTACGCCAGGACGTGGGCGCAAAGGCTCAGGAACGAGGCGCACCCGATCGCGAGGAGGCTGGCGCAGACGGCGACAATCAGCGCGACGGGCGAGGCCGCCCCCATCTTCACCGGCGACGCCATGGGAAGCTTGCGAAGGGCCTTCAGGGCCGCCACGAGGGACACGGAGGCTCCCGGAGCGAGGGCGCACAGCCGCTTGAACGAGGACCAGTCGACGTCCCTGCCCTGGAGGAGGAACTTGAACAGGGTGCCGCCAAGGGTGTCGACCATGGCAAATAGCGAGAAGCCCGCCACGACCCAGATGCCGAGCGCCATGATCTCGGTCAGCTTGCGGCGGACAAGGTCCACGTTGTTCGTGAGGGCGGCGCCCGAGAAGGCCACGGTCCACACGTATCCGAGGAGCGTCAGCGATGCCCAGGCCAGGTTCGTCTCGAAGGGCGGCGCGTGAAGATCCGGGGCGTAGAGGCGCAGGGCCTGCCTCAGGACCAGCGCCGGCGAGAAAAAGTGGCCCTTTGTCTGCCACGTCCAATGGAACCCGTTGAATGCCAAGAGGGCAGCGCCTGCCACTGCGAACCCGAAGCCAGCGACAAATTTCGGTGCAACCTTGCCCTTGAGCTTGTACGAGCGCGTCCAAAGGAACGTCGCGCCAGCCAGGAGCAGTATGCCCGCGATCCCCTTCAGGTCCGTCCGGAGCACGTGCTTCCATGAGGCGGGCTGCTTGCCCATGTAGGCAAGGACCAGGAACGCGGTAAGGACCAGGAAGCCGACTATGACGGGAGCGAGTCGAAGGGGCTTGTCGCCCAGCAGCCAGAACGCGGCCCCGAACGGGATCACCCAGACAACCACCGCCGCATAGGGCGCAAGCCACCATGGGCTGATCCAGAAATGCCCGAAGTGGTCGATCGAAAGGAGCGGGTGCGAGGTCCAGGTGGTCGGAAGCGTAACGGAAAGGCATTCCTGGGCGGCGGACCCGGCGAGCGTCAGCGTGAACAGCATGAGGCCGAGCGCGCAGAGCAGGGCGACCCATCCCCGCAGGTAGCTGGCCAGGGCCACGCCGATGTCGCCGGATCCGTTGGGCGCTATGTACCGGCCGTTTTCCCGCAGGAACCGGACGGGCTGGCTCTCGCTGTTCTCAAGCTGGGTCTCCACCGCGGCGATTCCCTTGCGATGGATCCACGCCCCGACGAATCCCCCGAGGAAGCCGCCGCCGGACACCGTCGAGAGGAAATCCACGCGGCGGAGGAACTTGGCCTCCGCCAGGTGCTGGCAGACCCCGAGGCAGAACGTGGCGCTCCGGATCCCTCCCCCGGAAAGAGCCAATCCCACGTAGTCATTGCCGCCGCCTGGCGGCAGGCAGTCGGCGCTCGGCTCCCTGCCGTTCGCGCCCTCGTCCCCCGGGAGGTTCTTCCGGACGAATTCCCGGCGGTCCACGACCTTCGACCATTCGCGCTCCGCAAGCTCCGCGGGGTAGTACGGATTCGCAAGGGCCGCCGCCCGGGAGGGCGGGGGTTTCTCGGCGCCGGCCTCAGATGCAGCCATGCGCGAAACCATGTCGGGCGGACCCGGGGGCACGCAAGCCTCCGGCCCCGCCGGCGCAAGGTCGCCGGCACCCATCCGTTTCCCTCCGCAAGCGCTGGAAGCCGCCCATGCCGAGACGAATTGTCCGCGCGGATGCGCGGTTCAAATCCCAAGAGGGCCTATTTTCGTGGCAGCCGCTACTTGGTTTTCTGTAGTGCGGCCATCGCCTCGGTCGCGGGCCAGCCCGAGCGGCGGGCGTTGAGCCGCCGGGCATGGCCGCCCCCAGGGGTGACAGGTCGGCCTTGAGTCCACCGGCGGCCAAGCGCCGCCCTGGCCCACGGACATTCCCCTTGTCTCCGCGGGGCATGGTTGGAACGATGCCGCGTCATGCGCACGGTATCCCGACGGGCATGTCTCATGGCTGCGGTCGCCCTCGTCGCCCGTCGGTCGCCCGCTGGCGGGGCTCCCGCTGGCGCAACCACCCCCCCCTTCTTTCACGCCGCGCAGGTGGACGGCCGCTGGTGGCTCATCGACCCCGATGGCCACCGTTTCATCTCGAAGGGCGTGACGACCGTGCGGTATGCGCAGGACACAATCCAGGGCACGAGTGTCTCCCCCTATCTCAAGACCAACAAGGCGAAGTACGGCGGCCCCGCGGCGTGGCGGGAGGCGACCGCGCGGCGGTTGGCCGGCTGGGGGGTCAACACTCTCGGCGCGTGGTCCGACGACGCCGTGGCCGATATCGCGGTCGGCACCGGCCATCTGGCCTATGCGCCCATCGTCGACCTCGGGGCGCAATTCGTGGGCCAGAAGACAAAGGACCAGGCATGGCTGCACGGCGTCTTCCCCGATGTCTTCGATCCCGATTTCGAGGCGTCCGCCCGCCGGCGCGCCCGCGAGGTCTGCACCCCGCTTGCCGGCGACCGCCGGGTCCTGGGGTGGTTCACGGACAACGAACTGCGCTGGGGCCCCGATTGGCGCGGTCCCGACGAGCTGCTCACGATGTTCCTCGACCTGCCTGCGAGCGTCCCCGGCAAGAGGGCGGCCGTCGGCCTCCTTCGGGAGCGCTACCAGGACGTGGCCGGGCTCAACGCGGTCTGGAACACGAGATTCGCGACCTGGGGCGACGTGGCGGGCGCCACGTCGATCGCCCCGCCCGTCGTGCGCCCGGCGGTCTACATGCAGAACGAGGAGACCGAGCGGCGCGCCAACGAAGCCGACCCGAAGCGCGCCGCCTTTGCCGCCGATTGCGACGCGTTCCTCGAGCGGTTGGCCGACCGGTACTTCCGTGTCACCAGCGAGGCCATCAGGGCCGCCGACCCCAACCACATGAATCTGGGCCCCCGTTTTGCCTATTTCCCGTCTCAGCCCGTCGTGGCGGCCGCGGCGAAGTACGTCGACGTGATCTCGTTCAACTGTTACCAGCCAGATCCGCGGGCCACGGTCGAGCGCTACGCCGCCTTTGGCAAGGCGCTGATCATCGGCGAATTCTCCTTCCGCTCAGAGGACAGCGGGCTACCCAACTCACGCGGGGCGGGTCCAAAGGTGAGGACGCAAGCCGAGCGCGCCGCCGCGTTCCGGGAATACGTCACCCGGGCCCTGCAGAACCCTAGCCTGGTGGGCTATCATTGGTTCGAGCACTGCGACGAGCCGAAGGAGGGCCGCTTCGACGGCGAGAATTCAAATTATGGCGTCGTCAACATACGCGACGAGACCTATGCCGAGCTGACCCAGGCGATGACCGAGGTCAACGCCCGGGCGGAAAACCTGCACGCCGTCAGTCGATAGAATCGCCCGAATGCCCATGAATTTGGATCGCATGCGCCTGCCCCTCCTGTCGGCCAACCTGGCTGCCCTGCTGGCGGCGGGCCCGTCCGCGGGCGCCTCCGATCAGGCGGCGCTCAAGGATGCCTTGAGGGGCGATTTCCTGATCGGCGCCGCCTTGGACAGTTCGCAGTTCGAGGAGACCGACGCGCGGGCGGCCGCGCTCGTCAAGGCGCAATTCAACGCCATCAGCCCCGAAAATGTCCTCAAGTGGGGATCCGTGCACCCGAGGCCCGGCGTGTATGACTTCACGGCCGCGGACCGCTACGTCGAGTTTGGGTTGAGGAACGGAATGTTCATCGTCGGCCACAACCTGGTCTGGCACAACCAGACGCCGAAATGGGTATTCGAGGATGACAAGGGCAATCCGGCGGATCGCGACACCGTGCTGGCGCGGATGCGCGAGCACATTCTCACGGTTGTCGGGCGGTACAGGGGCAAGATCGGCGGCTGGGACGTCGTGAACGAGGCGCTCAGCTACGACGGCACGCTGACAAAGACGTCCTGGGAGAAGACATGCGGCGACGATTATCTGCTGAAGGCGTACCAGTTCGCCCACGAAGCCGACCCCCAGGCCCAGCTGTACTACAACGAATTCTACTACTACCACGAGTTCTCCCGCCAGAGCGTCGCGAAGCGGGACGCGGCCATCGCCCTCGTCCGGAAGCTTCAGGCGCAGGGCGTGCGCATCGCCGCCGTCGGCCTGCAGGGGCATTACGGGCTGGACACGCCGACCCCCGGGGAGGTCGACGAGACCATCACCGAGTTTTCCAAGCTTGGGGTGAAGGTGATGATCACGGAGATGGACATAGACGTGCTTCCGCCTGTGAAGGAGGCGGAGTTTTCGCAGCAGCCGATGCATATCGCGCTGACCGCGGAAATAGACCCCTACACGGGCGGCTTGCCGGATTCCGTCCAGCAGAAGCTGGCGCGGAGGTACGCCGATCTGTTCGCGGTCTTTCTAAAGCACCGCGATGTGATCCAGCGCGTGAGCTTCTGGGGCGCGACCGACGCGACATCATGGCTGAACAGCTACCCGGTGTATGGCCGCACAAATTATCCGCTCCTGTTTGACCGCGCCTGCCAGCCCAAGCCGGCATTCGATGCCGTCATGGCGGCGGCGCGCGGCCGGTCCCCGGGAGCACAACCCTAAGTGACCCCTATCCCCCTTATCGGCCGCCGGGGCCCGGCCCGCGCTGGGGCGCCGGCCGGTCGTCCCAAGCAGGCGGCCCAGCCCTGAATGACGACAGCGGAGATCCTCACGGGCGCGATCGACACGCATGTCCACAGTTCCCCGGACGTGATCCCGAGGAAGCTGGATGACCTGGAGCTGGTCGAGCAGGCCCGCGCCGCCGGGATGGCCGGCCTCGTGCTCAAGTGCCACCACGCCTGCACCTGCGGGCGCGCGTATCTCCTGAACCGGTTCTTTCCCGACATCAGGGTCTTCGGCGGAATCGTGCTCAACGCCGCCGCCGGCGGCTTCAACCCCCGCGCGGTGGAGGCGGCCCTCAAGATGGGCGCCACCCAGGTATGGATGCCGACCAAGTCCGCCGCCAACCACCAGAGGCACCTCGGGGGGCGCGGCGGGCTCACGATCTTCGATGGCGCGAGACTGCGGGACGACGTTGCGCTTATCCTCCGGCAGGTCGCCGAGGCCGACGCGATCCTTGCGACCGGGCACCTTTCGCCCGAGGAGTCGCGCGTCCTCGTCGACGAGGCCCTGGCGGCCGGCGTCAGCCGGATCAGCGTCACCCACCCGGAGTGGGGCGTGACGGCGATGCCGGTCGCCGTGCAGCAGAAGCTGGCGTCGAGCGGGTCCGTGTTCTTCGAAAGATGCCTGGTGAGCACGCGGCCCGACCTCCAGGCCACGGTCCCGTTCGAGACCCTCGTCGGGCAGATCCGGGCGGTCGGGGTGGCCACGACGATCGCCGCCACCGACTACGGGCTTCCGCAGCTGCCCACGCCCCTCGAGGGCCTGGCTGACTACGCGGAGCGCCTTCTCCAATCCGGGTTCTCGGCGGCCGACGTGCGCCGAATGGTGCGGGACAATCCCGCGCGGCTGCTGGGCCTCGACTGATCCCCCAATTGAAACGGTACTCGAAATGGATCATCTGCGGCCTGCTCTTCCTGGCCACGCTGATAAACTACATCGACCGGCAGACCATCTCGGTCCTGTCGACAAAGATCGCCGACGAGATGCGCCTGAACGACAGCGACTTGGGGAAGCTGTTCTTCGGATTCATGTTCACCTACGGGCTGGCGCAGATGTTCGTCGGCCCCGTCCTGGACCGGTTCCGCGTGGTGGCGGCCTATGCCGTCGCGGTGACGGCGTGGTCGCTGGCGGGGGCAGCCTCGGCCCTCTCGGTCGGCTTCCTGAGCCTGTTCCTTGCCCGCATGCTCCTGGGCGTGTGCGAATCGCCCAACTGGCCGCTCGCCCTGCGCGTCGTCGCCCGCGTCTTCCCGGCGAACCAGCGCTCGCTTGCGATCGGGATCTTCCAGAACGGCCTCAGCGTGAGCGCGCTCGTGGCGCCGCCGGTCATCATCTGGCTCACGCAGACATGGAATTGGCGCGCCGCGTTCGCGGTATGCGGCGCCATAGGGCTTCTCTGGGTTGCGGCCTGGACCGGGTGGTTTCGGCTGACTTCGAACGGGCTGCTGAACCGGAGCCCGGAGGACGAGCAGGCGGGCGCAGATCCCTCGACGCATGCCGCCGGACCGTCGGGCGTCGCCGAAATCCTCCGCTCGCGGGCGTTCTGGGGGCTGGCGCTGGCGACGGTCTTCATCAATCCGCTGGAGTATTTCTACATCACGTGGCTCCCCCGGTATTTCGACAAGTATGCGGGGGTGGGCTTCGGCAAGGAGCTCGCCGCCCGCCTCGTGATCGCCTATTTCGCCCTCGACATCGGCTTCTTTGCGGGCGGCGCGGTGGCCAGCCTGCTTGCCGCGCGGATGGGGGCGGCGCGCGGGCGGCTCGCGATGTCAGTCCTGGGGACGCTCTGCATGGCGACGATCCCGGCCGCGACCCGCCTTCACGACCTGGACGCGATAACGGCGCTCATATGCGTGGCGACGTTCGGCTCCGGGGTCTGTGTCGTGAACTACCTCGCGTTTGTCTCCGAGGTTTCGCCGAGGAAGATATCCACGGCGGCGGGCCTCCTCGGGGGCCTGGGTTCGCTTGCCGGAGGGGGCTTCATGCTGCTGATCGGCGGCGCGATCGAGCAGAGCCACAGCTTCCGCACGGCCTTCCTGATGACGGGGGTGATGCCGTTTGCGGGCCTGCTGGGCCTGTGGCTGTGCGCCCGTGAGCTGAGGAGGGACGGGGCCCCGGAGGCCGCAGCCCCGCTCCCGACCGAGCCATGAGCGGGACAAGGCTTCGCGGGGCCGTCATCGGCTGCGGCAACATAGCGGAGTTCCACCTCAGGGGCTGGGCCCGCATCCCCGAGGTGGAGATTGTCGCGCTCGCCGACCCGGACCGCGCCCGCGCCCTGCAGCGGCGCGACGCGTTCGCGCCGGGGGCCGCGGTGCACGGGAGCCTCGAGGCGGCGCTCGCCGAGGGGCGGCTCGACTTTGTGGACATTCTCACGCTTCCGCAGGACCACCGCGAGCACTGCCTTCGGGCGAAGGCCGCCGGGCTCCACGTCATCTGCCAGAAGCCGCTCTGCGACAACCTGGGCGACGCCCGCCGGCTGGTCGGGGATTTTTTCGGGTACCGGAAATTGTTCAGCGTCCATGAGAACCATGTCTTTCGTCCCTGGTTCGGGCACGTCCTGGGAGAGCACCGGCGCCGGGCATTTGGCGCGCTGCGCTGGGTGCGCCTCGAGCAGAACGACCCGGCGCTGCCCCCCCAGGAATTCTGCCGCGGGTCGGAGCTCGGTGTCCTGCTGATCTACGGGGTCCACCTGATCGACATGGTCCGCGCGCTCCTGGGCACGCCCGAGCGGGTCAGCGCCAGGCTCCACCGCGTCAGTGCCGGCATCCGGGGCGAGAGCCTGGCCCACGTTGCCTTCGAGTACCCTGACGCGACCGCGGTCGTGGACATCGCGTGGAAGGACGGCGGCTTCGGCCAGGGGGCCGCGCTCCTTCTTGGCGACCGCGGGGAGGCTTTCTACGAGGGGACCATGACCCGCGGCGGGGCGGCGCGCCTGCGCGTCGCCCGCGACCACGCGACTGTCCTCGACCAAGCCCGCTCGAGCCTGGACGACTATGTCGAGGCATTCTACCTGTTCGAGCGCGCCTTCACGGACGCGATGACGGGCGCCGGGGCCGCGCCCCAGCCCGCGGCGCAAAACCTCTCGACGCTCGAGATGACGTTCGCCGCCTACGCCTCGGCGGAGCGCGGCGGGCCGGTCGTCTTTGCCGATTTCCTCTCGGAGCCCCAGGGATGATCGATCGCATCAGACAGCAGGTCCGCGAGGCGTACGGCCGCGCCGTTGGTCGGCCACGCGGCGAACTGGTCACTCCGGCGCTGATACTCGACCTGGACAAGGTCCGGCGCAACATCGAGACCATGGCGGAGCTCAGGAAGGGCTGGAGGGCCGCGCTTCGCCCCCATTTCAAGGCGCACAAGAGCCCGGAGCTCGCGCGGCTCCAGGTTGGAGCCGGGACGGGGGGTGTCTGCGCCGCGACGGTCTGGGAGGCGATCGTGCTCACCCGCTCGGGCATGGATGACGTCCTGATCGCGAACGAGGTGGTCGGTCGCGAGAAGATCCGGGCGCTCGCGGCTGGGGCGAGGGGCCACCGGCTCACTCTCGCCGTCGACGACCCGCGAAACGCGACCGAGGTCGCCGATGCGCTGCGCGCGGCGGGCGGCCGGCTCGACGTCCTGATAGACGTCGACATAGGGATGGGCCGGGGCGGGGTGCGCTCCGCCGGGGCCGCCGTCGCGCTTGCGGGGCACGTGGCACGGCTGCCGGGCCTGCGCCTGCGGGGCGTGCAGGGCTACGAGGGGCATTGCATGCGCGAGGCCGACCGGGCGAAGCGCGCCGCGAAGGTGGCCGGCGCGCTCGATCGGCTCGGCGCGGCGGCGGAGTCGCTGGTCCGGGCGGGATTTGCCTGCGATGTCGTCTCGGCGGGCGGCACGGGAACCTGCGAGATCACGGGAAACGACGCGCGCGTGACCGAGGTCCAGGCGGGATCCTACGTCCTGATGGACAGGTTCCACGGCGTCCTGGCGCCTAGGTTCGTGCCGGCGCTGACCGTCCTCGGCACGGTGATCACCCACCAGGGCGCCACACTGGTCCTCGACTGCGGGAGGAAGTCGGTCGGGATCGATTTCGGGCCGCCCTCCCTCGCGGACTACCCGTTCTACGAACCGCGCTATCTGGCGGAGGAGCACGCCATCTTCGACGTGGACGACCGGTGCCGGCTCTCCCTGGGGGACACGGCCGAGCTGATTCCGGGCTACGCCCCTTCAACCATCAATCTCTACGATGCCTATCACGTCGTGGAGGAGGGGAGGGTCGTGGACATTTGGCCGATTCTGCCGCGAGGGCCGGGCCATGTCGGCATCCTCTCCGACTGAGGGCCCCGGTTCGGCCCCGGGCCGCCGCGGCGCCTCTACCGGGATCGGTTCTCGAGGAGCAGGACCGCGTCCTGGCATCCATGCGGCGGCGAGAATTCGTGGTCCTCTGCGGTGGAAAGGGACCCGATCCTTGTCCTCGCCCCGGTCTGGGGATCTATCCACCAGCCCGTGGCCGAGCGGGAAGCCGTGAAGCCGCGCAGGCTGAGGGTGACGGGGTTGTCATTGGGAAGATAGGCGAGGATCCAGTCCCCGTCCGCCGACCGGGCCGCGGCATCGCCCTGGGTTCCGTTCACAAGGATCGTCGGGTCGGGGACGAGCTTCCACCACTCGACGGACCTGAAGACGCTTCCGAGCACCCGCATCTGCGAGGCCCCCGGGGTGTCCCACCACGAGCGCCAGCTCGACGGGGCCATCCAGTTGTCCCTGTGCCCGAACGAGTAGAAGCCGCCCGCCAGGCACGCCCAGTAGCCGGACCGGCGCGTCTCGAATGGCGTCGTGCCGTCCTCGCCCTCGTATCGTCCCTCCCCGTCAACGACCGGCTTGACGGGTGTCTTCCCGTAGTCGGCCGCCACCATGTAGTAGTTCGCAAAGTCGGTGCTCCACGTCTGAAGGGTGTTGAAGGAGAGCCAGGGCTCCTTGTGCATGAAGCTCGAGGAGGTGGGCGAGGGGTCCGGATGCATGGTGATCATGTGGGCGCCGCCATCGCCCTCCATCAGGCCCCGAACCGTGGCGCGGACAACCGGCTCGGAAGCCTCGACTGCATGCGGGTACATGCTCCAGACAATGTTCCCCGCGCTCCTGTACCTCCGCGCCAGCCATTTGGCCCATGGTCCCGCGTTCTGAAGGTTGATCCGGCCCTTGTCCTGGTCCGCGGCATGGTACACGCCGATCACGAGCACCATCCCGAGGTCCGCCGCCTTTCCCACGATTTCGTCCGCCCGCCTGAAGTAGTCCTCGTTGGGGGTCAGCGGATTGCCGTCCAGCCAGGCAAGCGAGTCGGTCGGGGGTTTCACCCCCTTCATGGCGTCCCATTCGGGATACACGCCCGTCACCATCACCTGGACCACGTTGAAACCCTGGTCGCGCCGCCTCCGCAGCAGCGTTTCCGCATCGGGAGCCGAGAAGAAATGGAAGAGCTCCCATTGCGTGTCGCCCTGCCAGAAGAGCGGCCTGCCGTTCCCGTCGACGAAATAGCGGCCGCTGCTGCTGACGTTGATGGCCATGTCGGCGCGGCCTGATCCCGCCATGCACGGGACCGGCGCCGCGGCGACCGTCAGGGCCACGAGCATCGTGAGATTGGGGCTTTTCATGGGGTGTTCTGGTTTGGAGCGCATCTTGGGGGGCGCGGCTTGCCTTCGCGGCGCCTTTGGGCCCCTGGGCCGACGGCTCGGGTCCTATCTTGCGGGGGGGGCGACCCAGGGAGTCGCGATCGGGACCTGGCCGAGTTCGCCCAGCATCTCGTGGACGCGCACCAGCGCGCGGTCCAGCATGCGCTCGCCCGCTCCAACCTCGACATAGGTGTCCGAATCACCCGCGCCGTAACCGCCCTGGGACGCCGCCAGAATGGTGGGGAAGTAGTCGTAATACCCGTTCGTGTAGCCGAGGAAGAAGCAGCTGCGCACGGGGCAGCGGTTGCGCCATCCGACCTGAAACTCGACGAATGGCTCGCCCGGCATGGTGACGAACGCGATCTGGCGGTTGACGAGGACCGTGGTCACGCGCAGGGAAAGCCTTGCGGGCATGGAGCCCTCGCCGAGGACGCCCACGTGATCCTGGAAGATCAGCGGGCCCTTTGCGCGCAGGAGGCCGTCGCGGAGTTTGCGGGGATCCCACCGCCAGTCGAATGCCATGACGTCGTCGGAGAAGTCCAGGCTGGATGCGGCCGACGCCTCGGTCTCGATGCCCTTGGCCAGCCGGGCGGCCTCCGTGCCGAGTTCACGGCCCGTCCAGTCGTTCCTCTCGGCGGCGCCCTTGTTCAAAGGGGTCGAGCCGTAGTAGGGCTTGATGTCGCCCGCCGCGCCCTGGAAGAAGAGACAGAGGGGCTTCCCGCCGAACGCCCCCTCCACCGTGCCGGCCATCGGCCCGATGAAATCGGCGGAGTACTGCAGGTTGTCGGAGCCGAAGACCACGGGGTGGCAGGCGTAGTTTACAAGGACCGCGATGGGCGACCCGTCCTGGCGGTCGATGCGCAGGACGCCGACCGTGGTGTCCACGGGCCCGTTTGCGACCTTCTCCGGGTTGAGCCACAGCATCGTGACGCTGCCGTCGGGGTTCACGCGCCGGCGATTGTAGCCGACATAAGCGTTCCCATACGCAGTGCCGAGCCGCGCGGGCTGGAGGTCCTGCGCCGCCCGCCGGGTCGCCTGGAGGACCTTGTCGAAGACCGCGCCTTCCCACGCCGGAGGGCCGCCGGTCGGGTATTCGTCGAGGATGTTGGGCCCGGAATGGGTGTGGGAGGCGCTGACGACCAATACGTCAATGTGGCTGGCCTCAAGGGCGGCGGCGCGCATCCGGCCAAGCCACGATTCGTTGAACGTGCGCCCGAGGTCGAGCGTCACGAGGGCCATCCGCCTGCCGCCCGCCTCCAGCACGACGACGCGCGCGTAAAGGGGGTCGAGCGTCCCGGTGGAAAGCTGGTGCTTCTCGATGCGGTCGAAATACCCGTACATCGGCAGGCCGGCCGGCGGCGTGATGTCGACCCGCGCGACGCCGGCCCGGATGGCCGCGGCGCGGAGCGGCGCGCACAGGGCCGCCGTCAGGAGGACGAGGCAGCCTATCGCCTTGCGCAGATTCACGGCTGCAGGTCCTCCGGGGTTGGTTTCAGCCGCCCGAGCATTTGGAACACGCGTATAAGGCCTCGGTCCACCATCTCCTCGCCGGCGCCGACCTGGACCCATGTCGACGAATGGGAGGCGCCATAGCCGCCCCACGAGGCCGCGCGGATCGTCGGGAAATAGTCGAGCTCGGCGTTCGAGTAGCCGAGGAAGAAGGCGTGGGCCACCGGGCAGCGCGCGCGCCACTGCATCTGGTGCTCCACGAAGGGCTCGCCGGGCAGCGCCACAAGGGCGATCTGCCTGTTGATGAGCACTGTGGTGACAGGCGCCTTGTATTCAGGCCGGGTGAGGCTGGCGATGAACTCGGCATCCTCGGGGTGGGCCGCGCGCCACTTCTGCGCATTCCAGCGCGGCTGCAGGGTGACGGTGTCCTCGGCAACCTGCAGGCTTGGGTCGGCGCTTGCGGAGGTCTGGATGCCCTGGGAGACCCGGGCCGCGACGCCGCCCAGTTCGGTCCCCGCCTGCCTGCAGAATTCGACGGCGCCCTGCTGAAGCGATGAGACCGCATGCGTCGGGTTGATGTTGCCCGCGCCTCCCTGGAGGAAGAAGCAGAGGGCCTTGCCGCCCATGGCCTTCTGCACGACTGCGGTCATCACTCCCGGGAAATCGGCGGAATAGAGCCGGCTGTCGGGCCCGTACAGAACGGGGTGGCAGGCATAGTTGACCAGGATGGCGAGCGGGCTGCCGCCCATGTCGTCAATCCGGAGGACGGCGACCGTGGGATCGACCAGCGCGTTGGGAGTCCCGGTCCAGTTCTTCTCAAACCAGCTTATCCCGCCGTCGTGCTCGATCCGAAGGCGGTTGTGGCCGATGAATGCGACGCCGTAGCCGACGCCAACGCGCACGGCAACTGTGCGCGCCGCGGCTTCATGGACGGCGGAGGAGATCCTTCCCACGGAGGCCGCGTACCAGGCGCCAACCGGGGACGAGGGGCTCGAGTCCAGGGGAGGGCCGGAATGGGTGTGGATCGCGTCGACCAGCAGGTTCGAAACGTCCTGGCTCGTCGCCTCGCGCAGTTTCGCTATGTAGTCGGGACTGAAGACGTCCTCAAGGTCGAGGTCCACCAGGGCCAGCCGCGTCGCGCCCGCCTTGAAGACCAGGACGCGGGCGTAGAGGGGATCGCGCGCACCGGTCGCGGTGCGCACGAGCCCGGGATCCGGATACCCATCCAGCAGGAAACCGGGCGGGGGGGTGATTTCGACCTGCGCGACGCCGGCTTCCAGCGCCTGGGCGCGGACATGGGATCCCGTCGCCAGCGCGGCCGCTCCCAGGAGACAGCTGATCAGGCGGGGCAGGGGCATGCGGCTACCCTGCTCCCATGCAATTGAGGCAGTCAAGCACGGCACCGCCTGCTTGAGTATCCCGTGAGCGTGCGCTTAATTGGCCCTCATGGATGCTGAAATTACCCCCACGGAGAACGGACCGTTGCACGCGCAGCGCATCCGGGCGCTAAAGAACGATCGCGGAGAGACGGTCGACACCGCCGAGTCCATCTTCCTCTGCCGCTGCGGCGCCTCCAAGAAAAAGCCCTACTGCGACGGCTCCCACGGCGCCGCGGGGTTTTCCGGAAGGCGCCTGCGGACAAGTGAGCGCCCTCCCTCCGAATTCGCGGGCAAGGAGATCTCCGTGGTTGACGACTTCAGCCTGTGCGCGCACGCCGGCGAATGCGTCGATGGCGCGCCCCGGACCTTCTTCACGAAGGAGGCCGGGCGGCGGGTCTCCCATCCCGACGCCTCGCCTGCGGAGCAGGTGATCGCCACGATCCGGCGGTGCCCGTCCGGATCGCTGCTCTACAAATTGCGCGGGAAGCTGGTGGACGGCTACTCCGCCGAGACCGAGGTGAGGGTGGAGAAGGACGGGCCGTACCACGTGCGCCGGGCCAAGCTCGGCGGTGACGCTCGGCCGGCAACGCAGGACCACTACACGCTGTGCCGCTGCGGCGCGTCGCTCAACAAGCCCTTCTGCGACGGCACGCACGCCAAGGTGAGGTTCAGCGACGGCTCCGGAGCGTGACCGAAATGGGGGAGCCGGGCCGCCCGGCGCCGGGCTCGGCCTAGGAGAACACTGCCGCCAAGGCCGCCGGCAGCTCGGTGATCTTGTCGTCCTCGTTGAAATGGCCCCCGCCGGCCTCGACGACGATCCTGGCGCCAAGGTTGGCTTGGAACGAGGCCTTTGCCTCTTCGAACGGAATGTAGGGATCGTTGTCGGAAAGGATCACGACGCACCTTCCCGCCGCCCTCCTCACCTTGTCCGGGTCCACCCCGGTGGCGAGCCAAGGCCGCAGGGCCGGGTCGCCGCCGGTCCTTTCATCGGCGGCCTCGGGCGACAACCCGCCGGGGAAACTGCTGGCGATCAGGACGGTCCTCCCCACCGACTGTCCGGCCGCGCCCAGCGATTCAAGGTAGTGCAACACCGCCTGGGCGCCGAGACTGTGGCCGATCATGACCGTCCTCCCGTCCGGCTTACCGACGAGGTGCGCGATGAATCCAACCCAATCCGGGATGGTCGGGCGGTCCGGATGCGGCATCTCGGGCAACGCGACCTCATAGCCTTTCCGCTCGAGCTCGCCCTTGAGCCACGGCTGCCAGGCTTCCCCGGGGTAGCCCTGGTAACCGTGAATGATGAACGCGCGATCCGGCACCGCTTGCCCCGGGGCATCGCCGGTTTCGGGAACGGGAACTTCGGCCTACTTTTTGACGTCGATCGCGCTGACGGTCATGACCTGCTTTCCGTCCACGGTCCTGACCGTGCCCGTGGCCGTCACTTCGGCGCGGTCATGGCAGACTGTCGGGTGGAAGGCCTTCGCAATATCGTTGGCCTCGAGATAGTAGGTGACGGTCTTGTCGCCTTCCTTCACCTGTATGACCGTCTGGCAGTGGTCCTGTAGTTTCAATTCGCACTTTGCGCACATGGCCTCACCGCTGATCGTTTTTGTCTCATCTGCGGCACGGGCTGTCGCGGTGAACACCAGGGCGCAGGTGAGAAGGCTGAGGATTCCGCAGGTTTTCATGTTATTGTGTTTCTCCAATCGGGGTTTTCTTGGAAGTTAGTTGCGCCGCGTCTTCGGTGACACTTTCGGGTTCGGGTATACTGGCCGACGCGGCGGCTGGCGACTCAAAAAACCGACTCTTTGAGACACGCTTCGGATCGACCCGGATCGGCGCCTCGACGGCCCGGTCCCCCGGAACCGAAGCCGCCGGCGGGCCTGCGCCGGGAGGTCAGGTCCTCAGGCCGGCAAGGTCTATGGGGAGGCTCTTGTTCTCCTTGAGGACCTGGTCCATCGTCAGGCGCTCGCGGCGGGCCGCGGCTTCGTATCCGAGAATGCACGTCAGAACGCCGTCGACCGCGCGCTGGCACGTCTCGTTCTCCGCGCGGCCCTCGGTGATCTCCCTGTAGAAGCGCGCGATGTTGCGCCTGGCGCCGGCCGTGTAGTTGTCCGAGCAGATCCCGCTGTAGTGCATCGGGCCCCCGCGTATGAAGACCTTGCCGTCGTAGTTGAGCTGGGCCACCGCCTCGGTGCCGATGAACGTCGCGCGGAGATCGGACTCCGCGTTGTTGTGCAGCGCCTGGCCGATGTGCTCGTGCACGACGCCGTCGGCGTATTCGTAGACAACGGAGCAGATGTCGCGGGCGTCGCCGTGGGGGCTGGGACGGTAGACTCCCGACGCCCCCGACGCCGAGACCGGGCGCCGGCCGAGCGTCCAAAGGGCCGCGTCGATGGCATGGATGTCGAAATTCCCTATGTAGTCGCACCCGAGCACGACGTCGTTCACCCAGATCAGGTGGCGAAGCCGGCTCTCGAGGTTCGCGGTCCTGGGCGGATCGCTTTGTCCGCCGCAAAACCCGTACGAGACCACCTGCGCCAAGCGGCCCAGGGCGCCCTGGCGGATGCGGCTGGCGGCCTCGATGTTCGCCGGATCGGTGGGCAGCTGGTAGTCCACGATGAAGCAAAGGCTTTTGCGGGTCGCGAGCTGGCCGGCGGCGAGGACCCGGAGCGCGCCCGGGACGTCGGAGGCTACCGGCTTCGCCATGTAGACATGCAGCCCCGCGTCGACGGCGGCCGTCACCTGCTCGGGGATGAAATACGGCGGAGTCTCCACCGCCACCGCCTCGACGCCGCTCTCGATGAGCCGCTTGAACCCTGAAAGGGTCGAGAACCTACGCGACGAATCGACGCCGAGCGCCGCGCCGCATTTGTCCGCCTCCTCCTGGAAATAGTCGGCGACGGCCCAGAGGTCGTAGCCGCCGTGCTCGTGGAAGAGCTTCGCGATCCATGATCCGCGCCCCCCGTTGCCGACCACGCCGAGCTTTATCTTGCGCGTGTATTGCTGCGCCGGGACGGGGGCAACGGCGGGCTCATCGGCGGCGAGGACGGGCAATGACGTGACTGCGGCGGCGGCGAACGCGCCGCCGAGAAACTGGCGGCGCGACATTGCGGCGGTGATTATTTCGGTTTTCATGTTGGGGTTCCTTGGTCGCCGGCGTGGGTGGACGGATCGGTCGTGGGGCCACGGGCACGGGAAACGGGGGCCCTCTGTTTTCGGGCGTCTTCGACAACACAAGACATATGCGCGAGGGGCAATCTTGTTTGGCCTCTTCCCCTACTGGGCTCATGGTCTCAATCATGGGACTTTCGTCCGGGGCGGCGCCGGGCTCCTCCCTAATTGTATCATCGCCAACACGCCCGAATTCGGCCAGAGAATGCGGAAGAGCCTAATCACAAAGGAGGCAGGTTTCGGAAGCCCCCACGAGCGCCATGCCCCGATTGCGGGACCACCGGGACCAGTTGGCCGTCCGCGATACAACGATGCGCATCAATCAACCCCTGACACCGGCACGCCGGCGCAAGAAATGAACACAGAATCCAACCCCAGCCCCACAAGCAATCCGATCGACCGCCGGGAATTCATCAGGAACGGCGCGGCTGCCAGCCTGGGCCTGGGCCTCGCCGCGGCGCTGCCCTCCGTGCTGAAGGCGGTCCCCGCGCAGGGCCCGAACGCCAGAGTCCGCGTGGCCATCATGGGGACAAATGGCCAGGGCCTTGTGCATATCCAGTCGCTCGCGGCGATAGATGGCGTGGAGATCGCGTACGTCTGCGACGTGGAGGACGGCGCGCTCGCGAAGGGGATGAACGAGGCCGCCAAGGAGGCGCCGAAGGCCCAGCCGAAGGCCATCAAGGATTTCCGGAGGGCGCTCGACGACGCAACCGTGGACGCCATCACGATCGCCGCCCCCGACCACTGGCACGTGCCCATGGCGGTCCTCGCCCTTGCGGCGGGAAAGCACGTGTACGTGGAGAAGCCGTGCAGCCAGAACCCGCACGAGGGCGAGCTTCTGCTTGGGGCGATCTCGAAATACGGGCGCCTCGTGCAGATGGGCAACCAGCGGCGCTCCTACCCCGACGTCCTTGCCGCGGTCAAGGAGATCCGCGAGGGGGTGATCGGAAGGGCGTACTACGCCAAGGCCTGGTACGACGGCGACCGCCTGTCCATCGGCCATGGGGCCGTCGTCCCCGTCCCGCCGACCCTTGACTTTGAGCTGTGGCAGGGCCCGGCGCCGCGCCGGCCGTACAGGAGCAACCTCGTCCACTACAACTGGCACTGGTTCTGGCATTGGGGAACGGGCGAGTGCTGCAACAACGGCGTGCATGAGATCGACGTCTGCCGCTGGGCGCTCGGCGTGGACTTCCCCACCAGGGTGACGTCCACCGGCGGACGCTACCGCTACAAGGACGACTGGGAGACTCCGGACACCCAGTTGATCGGCTGGGAATTTGATGGGGACAAGGCGATAACCTGGGAGGGGCGCAGCTGCAACGGCTTCCAGACCGACGGGCTCCAGCGCGGCGTCGCCATCTACGGCACCGAGGGAGTCGTGGTCCTTGCCGGGAACGCCTACACCGTGTTCGACGGCAAGTACAAGAAGGTCAAGTCGACGGCCGACCCGGGAACCAACCCCTTGACCACCACGACCGCCGCCGGCAACCGCCTCCTTGACCGGATGCACATGAAGAACTTCATCGATGCGATCCGGACCGGTAGCCCCCTCAGTTCGCCGATCGTGGAGGGCCACAAGAGCACGCTGATGCCCCAGCTGGGAAACATAGCCCAGCGGATGGGCCGTTCGATCGACTGCAATCCCTCCGACGGCCACATCCTCCACGACGAGGAGGCGATGAAGCTCTGGCGGCGGGACTACGAACCGGGCTGGGAACCGGCTGTGTGAGGATGCGCAGGGAGCGCGCGATGCGTGGAGGAGGCGTGACGACGGGCCGGTTTCACCGGGAGCCGCGGGTGCGCGGCCTCACACGGCCGCTGCTGGCGGCCCTGGCCTGCCTGGGTGCGGCGGGACTCCACGGCCAGCAGGCGCCGACCCTCGCGATAGACTGGGGCAAGACCACCGTGGTCTCGAGATCCGTGCCCACGCTGCAGGTGGTGGTAAACCCGCCGCTGCGACCGGGCGAGCCGCTCGGTGCGGCCTCCTACAAGGCCGTGAAGGACCTGGGAGCCGACTATGTGCGCTATGTGCCATGGCTGCCCTATCCCAAGCTGGCCGTGGCCGAGCTGGAGCCGCCCACGCCCCAGGGGACCTCGTGGGACTTCAGCCTCATCGACCCCATGACCAGGGACTTCCTTGCCGCGACGGACGGGCATCCCACGGTGGTCAACTTCAGCACCATGCCGGCGTGGCTCTTCAAGACCGACAAGCCCGTGACCTATCCTGCGGATCCCAACCAGGTGGCCTGGAACTACACGCAGGGGACCGAGCTCAGGGACCCAAGCGGCAGGCAACTGGGCGACTACTACGGCCGCCTGGTGGGCTGGTACGTGAATGGCGGCTTCACGGATGAGAACGGCGTGCGGCACGAGTCCGGCTACCACTTCAAGCTGCCCATGTGGGAGGTGCTCAACGAGCCGGAGCTCGAGCACGCGACGACCCCCGAGCAGTGCGCCGCGCGCTACGACGCAATCGTCGAGGGCATTCGCCGCGTCAGCCCGGACACCAAGTTCATGGGGATGGTCCTGGCCTCGCCCCGCTACAATCCGCGCTACTTCGAGTACTTTCTCGATCCCGCGAACCACAAGCCGGGGATCCCGCTCGACTACATCTCCTACCACTTCTACGCCATCCCGACTGCGGCGCAGACGATCGCCGACTGGCAGTACACCTACTTCGACCAGGCCGATGGGTTCCTGACGGCGGTCCGCTACGTCGAGCTCCTCCGCAAACGCCTCTCCCCACAGACACGGACGGACATCGATGAGCTGGGCGTGATCTCCTCCGACGATCTCCTGCAGGGCCAGCCCGGGTACGTGATGAAGCCCATTCCGCCGGCCTACTGGAACCTCGCCGGGGCGCTCTACGCCTACCTTTTCATCGAACTCTCGCGCCTGCAGATCGACATCATCGGCGAGTCGCAGCTGGTCGGCTATCCCACGCAGTTTCCCAGCGTGAGCATGATGGATTGGGAGAACAACAAGCCCAACGCGCGTTTCTGGGTCCTTAAGCTGATCAAGGATTCCTTCCACCCCGGCGACGCGCTGGTGGAAACGCAGCTTGGAGGCCTTGGTTCGGGGGACCTGGCCGCGCAGGCCTTTGTCACGCCCGCGGGCCGCAAGCTGCTGCTTGCCAACAAGCGGGACCGGGCCATCGAGGTGCCGCTTCCAGAGGCGCAAAAGGCGGCCGCGCTGGCTGTCGATGTCGAGACGGGGGACGGCCCCGCGCGCGCCGTGGCCGTGACCGGCGGCAAGGTCAAACTGGAGCCGTTTGCCGTGACGGTGGTGAGCTGGTGAGCGCCGTCCCCGCGCCCATGCCCGCTGAGGCCCGGCCGTTGAAGCGGTACGCCTTCGTCCTGCGCCTGCGCGAAGGCGCGGCGGAGGCCTACGAGGAGGCGCATCGCGCGGTGTGGCCGGAGATGCTCGCGCTGCTGAAGGGCGCGGGCGTGCACGAGTACTCGATCTACCGCAGGGACGAGATGTTGATCCTCACGCTGCGGGCGGCGGACTTCGAGGCTACGTGGAGCCGCATCGAGAACGAACCGGTGAACCTTCGCTGGCAGCAGGCCATGGCGCCGCTGTTTGCGCCGCCAGCGGACCTGCGCCCCGGGGAGAGGTTTCCCATGATGAGGGAGGTCTTCTATCTGCCGTGACCGGAAGGGCGCGCCGGGCGTCCTGACCCGCGGACGGTTTCGCCAGCCGGGGCTTTGTTGGCCCGGGCTGGCGGCTCAGGGGCAGGTTTGCCGCTCCTCGGGGGACGATCGAATGGCAAGGCGCCGGCGGCAATCTCCCGGCCGGCGCCGTCGGTTGGCCACCGGGCTGGAACGGGGTCGAGAATCGTGAACCCGCGCCGCGGATCCCGCCGTCTGCCGCGCCCGACTGGGCTCCTGCGCTCCCGTCGCCATGGCTTCGCGGTGGCAGAAATTTCCTTTTCAGCTGCGCCGTGGAGGCCTTGCATGAGATCATGCAAAGACCGATCACCGTCCGCGAGACGCTCTGCAGCGCGGCTCCGATGGAAAGCGCGCTGGTCCGGGGCTGGGTGCGAACGCGCCGGGACGCCAAGACCTTCTCGTTCCTGGAAGTCAATGACGGCTCCTGCCTGCGCAACCTGCAGGTAATCGCCCCCGCGACCCTGAGCAATTACGCCGAGGTGCAGCACCTCATGACCGGGGCCTCGGTCGCCGTGCGCGGGCGGCTCGTGGCGTCCCAGGGACAGGGGCAGAAGTGGGAGCTCAGCGCCGAGGAGGTGACGATCGTCGGTCCCTCGGATGCGGGCTACCCCCTGCAGAAGAAGGGCCATACGCCGGAGTTCCTGCGGGAGATCGCCCACCTGCGCCCGCGCTCGAACCTTTTCGGGGCCATCTTCCGCATGCGCAGCCGCCTCGCGTTCGCCGTCCACAGGTTCTTCAATGAACGGGGGTTCGTGTACCTGCACGCCCCGATCATCACCGGCAGCGACTGCGAGGGGGCGGGGGAGATGTTCCGGGTGACGACCTTGGATCCCGCGGCCCCGCCCAAGGGGCCCGACGGCTCGGTCGATTTTTCCCGGGATTTCTTCGGCCGCTCCACGTACCTGACCGTGAGCGGCCAGTTGGAGGCCGAGGCGTTCGCTTGCGCGCTGTCCAAGGTCTACACCTTCGGGCCCACGTTTCGCGCGGAGAACTCGAACACCTCGCGCCACGCAAGCGAGTTCTGGATGATCGAGCCGGAGATGGCGTTCTGCGACCTGGCGGGCGACATGGA
>Ga0209415_10004114_pt1 | contig 26761 bp, 38 predicted proteins | sample PeaSoiSIISIP2007_FD_187696 | JGI IMG/M metagenome (GOLD analysis project Ga0209415, IMG submission 187696) | Peat soil microbial communities from Weissenstadt, Germany - SII-SIP-2007 (SPAdes) (version 2) | ecosystem: Environmental > Terrestrial > Soil > Wetlands > Peat | place: Germany... | reverse complement strand
GGAATGGCGAACCCGACGCCGGACGACGTGCCTGAGCCGGAGAGGATCGCCGTGTTCACCCCGATCAGGTCGCCGTTCATGTCCACCAGGGGCCCGCCGGAGTTACCGGGATTGATCGCCGCGTCGGTCTGGATGAACGAGGAGAAGTTGTTGACGCCGGTGTCGGAACGGGAAAGCGCCGAGACGATGCCGTTGGTCACGGTCTGGCCGACGCCGAACGGATCGCCGATCGCCAGCACCAGGTCGCCCACCTGCACGTCGCTGGCGTCATCGATGGCGATGGACGGCAGGCGCTCGGCGCCCGGATCGATCTTCAGCACCGCCAGGTCCGCGCGCGGATCGTCGAGCAGCACCGTGGCCGGCCACTCGCGCCGGTCGGCGGTCACCACCTTGATCTCCTGGGCGCCGTCGATGACGTGGTGGTTGGTGACGATCACCCCGTCGGGCCGCACAATCGAGCCGGAGCCGAGCGACTGGGCGATGCGGTCCTGCGGCACGCCGCCGTTGGTGAACATGCCCCAGAACGGATCGACCTGGGTGCGCACGACGCGCTGCGAATAGACGTTCACCACCGCCGGCGCAGTCTTCCTCACGATCGGCGAGAACGACAGCCGCATGGTCGCCGCATCGCCCGGGACCTCGCGGCGGTCGGGCTGCGGCAGGTTGGCGGGCTGGGACTTGGCGCAGGACGCGGCGCCGGCGCCCAGGCTGAGCAGACAGATCAGCAGGATGGGTCTTGAAAGAGGTTTCATCGCTCGCGCAAACTATGGAGGTTCCTGGCGCAATGATGGCGTCAGGTCGCGCCGGAAGCCAGCGGCGCCGCTGGCGGACGCGCATAGCGGACCGCCAGCAGTACGCCGAGCGCGATCAGGCTCGCGCCCACCATCAGCGAAAGTCCGGGCGCATTCAGGGTCTTCCCCGCCCCGATCGACCAGGCGAACACGTTGCTGAACACGATCGGGCCGATCAGCTGGGCCAGGCCGAACAGGATGGCGAGCGCGCCCTGCAACTGCCCCTGCTGGTCGACACCGACCCGCTGCGAGAGCAGCGACGACAGGTTGGGGAACGAGATGCTGGAGAACATCACCACGATCAGGCCGGCCCAGAACAGCGGCGCGGTGGGCGCCAGGCCGATCGCGGCGAAACCGGCCACACCCAGGGTCATGCCGGCGATGACCGCGCCGCGCTCCCCCAGCCGGCGCGCCGCCCATCCCGACACCAGGCTCTGGATCACGATGTTGCCGCCCCCAAGGCCCATCAGCAGAAAGGCGATCTGTGGCGGGCCCCAGCCGTAGCGGTAGTGGGTGTAGAACTGGAAGATGCTGTTGAACGACGAGCCGGCGAACTGGGCCACGAACAGGATCCCGGCCATGCCGAGCAGGCCCTTGCTGCTCAGCAGCAGCGCCCCGGCGCCGATCGGATTGGCGCGGCGCCAGCGGAACGGCGCGCGGCGTTCGTGCGAGAGCGACTCCGGCACGATGAAGCAGCCGTAGAGGCCGTTGGCGAAGGCCAGGGCGGCCGCGATCCAGAACGGCGCGCGTGGGTCCCATGCGCCCACGAAGCCGCCCAGCGCCGGTCCCAGCAGGATGCCGGCGTTGGCGGCGGCCTGGAAGCGACCGAAGTTGCGCGCCCGGTCCTCGGGTGTCGAGATGTCGGCGACATAGGCGCCCGCCGCCGACCCACTCGAGGCGGTGATCCCAGAGATCACGCGGCCGATGAACAGCCAGCCGATGTTGGGCGCCAGCGCCATCACCAGGTAGTCGAACGCGAGCCCGAACAGCACCACCAGTAGCACGGGCCGGCGGCCGTACCGGTCAGAGAGGTTGCCGAAGATCGGCGCGAAGATGAGCTGCATCAGCGCCCAGACCGCACCGAACACGCCCATGATCTGCGCGGCGCCGGCGTCGCCCTGCCCGGTCAGGTTCTTGACCAGCACCGGGAACACCGGGGCGATCACGCCCATCGAGATCGTGTTCATCATCACGGCGGCGTAGATGAAACCGAGCGCGGCGGGCCGGGCGCGCCGCGCCGGCGTGGGGCCAGGAACAGATGGCGTCGTCTCGCTCACGACGCCTCCCCTGGTCTAACCGCCGTTCGGGGCTCTTAGCACCGCGGGTCGCCCGCCTGAACCGTCCGGCGCGAACTTAGGCGGCGAGTGACGCTCGCGCATCCCTGCGGGCGAAGCGGAGGCTGAGCACCAGGGCCACGCCCAGCAGGCCGGCCGCGATCAGGATCGGCAGCCCCGGCAAGTCCGGCACGCGGCGCAGGGCGAAGGCGAAGGTGAGTGGGAAGATCGGGCCGATGATCGCGGCGATGCCGCCGGTCGACTGGTTCGCGCCCTGCAAGCGTCCCTGCTCCGAGCCGGTGACGTGCTGGGTCATCAGGCCCTGCAGGCCCGGCTGCATCAGCCCGATCAGCGCGAAGAAAGGCATGCCGATGAAATAGACCGTCGGCGTCGACGCGAGCGCGTAGATGGTGAAGCCGACCATGCCCGACGCCGCCCCGACGATCACCGCACCGCGCTCGCCGATGCGGCGCACCACCGGCCCGACCACCAGCGACTGCACCAGGATGCCCAGCACGCCGGTGATGACGAAGGTGACGCCTAGGAACCGCAGCGACCAGCCGTAGCGCAGCTGGGTGTAGAGCACGAAGATCCCCGGCAGCACCTGCTGGGCCAGCTGGTTGAGGAAGTTGATCACCGCCAGCGGCAGCAGGTCGGTGTGGGCGCGCAGCAGCGAGAGACTGGCCACCGGATTGGCCCGCCGCCAGTTGAACGCCGCGATCCGGCGCTCCGGCGGCAGCGACTCCGGCAGCACCAGCAGGCCGTAGATCCAGTTCACCGCGCACAGGCCGGCCGCGACCACGAACGGCGTGCGGATCGCCGCCAGGTGCAGGACGCCGATATGGATCGGCATCGTGGCCAGCACGCCGCCGGCGGCCGGCCCGAGCAGGAAGCCGACGCTGAAGGCCGAACTCATCCACCCGAAATAGCGCGCTCGCGTCGCCGGCGTGGCGATGTCGGCGACATAGGCGTTGGCGGTGGAGAAGGTGGCCGCGGTCGCGCCGTTCAGCACCCGGCCCAGCAGCAGCCAGGCCAGGGTCGGGGCGAAGGCCATGACCAGGAAGTCGAGCGACAGGCCGAAGATCGAGATCAGCATCACCGGCCGACGACCATAGCGATCGGAGATCATCCCCAGCACCGGGCCGGAGATGAACTGCATGAAGCCCCAGGTGAGGGTGAAGATGAACTGCCAGTCGGCGGCCGCGGCGGTGGTCGTGGCGTTGGTGGCGCCGATGAACGAGCGGATCAGCCCCGGCAGCACCGGGATCATCAGCCCGAACGACAGGGCGCTCATCACCGAGCTGGCGTAGATGAAGCCGAAGGCCGCCTGGCGCCCACGCGGCTTCGCCGGCGGCGGCGCGTCTGTAATCAACTCGGCCACCGCGTTCATCCCTGGGCGCTCCCCACCTTGGCCTTGTACGACGCCAGCAGCCTCTGCCACCACTCGCCGTGGCGCGTCAGGAACACGGCGTTGGGGAAGCCGTGGCGGGCGACGTGCTCGGCGGGCACCGTGTCCCAGCCGCGGTGTTCGACCGTGACCCGCGTCTCGTCGCCGACCGGCTCGAAGCGGACCTCGACCTCAGTGTCCTGGCCGGGCGCGAACGCGGCTTGGCGCCAGCCGAACACCAGCCGGTGGGGCGGCGCCCAGGCGCGGATCTTGCCGATCTCGAACACCCGGCCGCTCGGCAGCGTGGTGACGAGGCGCCCGCCCTCGCCGGGCTCGAACGCCAGCACGCCGGGGTCGCGCGGCGTGAACGCGAACAGCGGACTCGCCTGCCACCAGGCGCCGATCTCGTTCACGAACGCGGCGAACGCGCGGTCGGGCGAGGCCTTCACCCGCAGCGACACCAGGACCCTGGAGCTCACGCCTCGTCCTTCTCGCCTAGCTTCGGATACGTCGGCGGCTGCTCCAGGTGCGCCTTGAACGCCAAGAGCTGCGCCGCCCACATCCGCTCGGTCTCCTCCAGCCACGCCTTCAGCTCGTCCATCGCGCCTGCCCTCAGTGCATAGACCCGCACGCGCGCATCGAAGTCAGGATGCGACTCCTCCACCAGGCCCGAACGCCGCAGCGTGCGCAGGTGGCGGCTCATGGCGGGCGGGGCGAGACCCACAGCCTTGGCGATCTCGCCAGCCGGCCGTGGCCCGGCGCGCAGCACCTCGACCACGCGCCGCCGATGCGGATCGGCCAGTGCGGCCAAGGTCCGATCGATCTGAGCGCCGGCGTCTGGGTATTTGCTCTGAGCGGCTGCACTCATGCGCGGCGCAACGCCGCCGCCGCGCCAGCGCGGTCCTCGTCGGTCACCGGCCGGTGCGTCGTGCCGGGGCCATAGGTGACGTAGAGGATCCTGTGCGGGTGTTCGGATTCGATCCGGTGCCAGGCGCCCTTGGGCACGACGACGGTTGCGCCCGGGCGCGATGCGATCGTCTCCAGGCGCCCGTCCGGGTGCTCGAGCCAGATCCGCGGCGCGCCCTCGAGGATCACCAGCACCTCGGCCCCGGCCGGATGCATCTCCCATTGCGTCCAATCGGCCTCGCCGGCCCCGGCGCTGATCATCGTACCGCCGGCGTGCGGGTTGTTGGCGATCTCGGCCCAGAAGGTGGGACCAACCGCCTGCGCCGCCAGGCCGCCGGCGCCGTCGATGAAGAGGTAGGTTCGTTCGAGGTCGAAGTCGGTCATTCGGCCGCCTCCCGTGGCGCGGCGTCGTACTGCTTGACCAGCTTCTTCGGCGCGACCGCGCGATAGCTCTGGACGATCCAGCCCCGGATGGTTTGGAGGTCGATGTCGTCGCCGTCGCGCTGGCGCAGCGCCGCCCAGCCGCCTTTCCAGAGGCCATGGCCCGCGGGCGACATGAACGGCAGCGTCAGCGCCATCTCGTAGGAGATCGGCAGCTTCACGGTCAGCGACAGCTCGCCCGGCGGCGAGGCCGCGCCGCCGAAGAAGACGAACACCTTCTTGCCGACCTTCATCACCGTATGGTCCCAGGGATGGTCCTCCCAGGCTGCGGGGAAGGTCGCCGCGTAGGCGATCAGCTCGGCTTCGGCCCTCTTGGCGTCCATCAGACCCATCCGGTGATTTTCAGCCCTGGTGCGCGTTCCTCCGCCGCCTCGCGAGTGACCTCTTCCACGGTCTGGCTGACGCTCCAGTAGTGACCCTCGGGATCCCGGCAGCGGTAGCTGCGGTCGCCGTAGAACTGCGTTTCAGGTTCGGCGATGATCACAGCGCCGGCCGCCCTGGCCAGTGCACAGTGCGCGTCGACGTCGGAGGCGATGTTGATGGACGTGAGCTGGGTGTTCTTGCCGCCGAGTTTCAGCGGGCTCTTGAACGGCTCATCCCACTCCTGGCCGACCGAGATCAGCGCCCCGCCGTAGCGCATCTGGCAGTGGACGAAGCCGCCGGCGTCATCCTCGATGTAGATCGCGAGTTCGAATCCGAACGCCGCCTCAAGCCAGCGGATCGCGGCCTTGGGGTCCTGGTAGATCACGGACGGCTGGAAGCCGGTCTTGGCGGCCATCGACGGTCTCCTAGGGCTTCGCGTGGACGACGTGGCCGGTGGCTTTGGTCATCTCGTCCGCCGACATGATCTGCAGGGTCTGGCCGAACGACCAGCTGTGGCCCTCCGGATCGAGGCATGTGAACACCCGATCGCCATAGGGCTGGTCGGCCGGCTCGCGCTCGATCGTCGCGCCGGCCGCGCGCGCCTGCTCGCACAGCGCATCGATGCCGCCCTGCACTTGCACGTGCACCGATCCGGTGCGCTTGCCGCCCAGATCGAGCGGCGAGGCCCACTGGCCGCTCGGCGGACCGCAGACCATCACCACATGGCCCTCGAACGCGCACTCCGAGTGGATCACGCCGCCCTGGCCGTCGTCGACCAGCAGCCGGGTCTCGAAGCCGAACGCACGCTCCAGGAAATCCAGCGCCGCCTTGGCGTCGCGGTAGAACAGCAGTGGGGAGATCGGTGGAACGTCCATGGCCGCCTCCTAGAGCGAGGTCTTGAGGGTAAGGCCGCTGGCCTTTTCCATGTCGGCCAGCGACAGGTCGCTGATCTTCTGGTCGAAGCACCAGACATGGCCTTCCAGGTCGAGCGCGCGGTAGACGCGGGCGCCGTAGAACTGGTCGGCCGGCCTTTGGGTGATGCGCGCGCCGGCCGCCTCGGCCTTGGCGCAATGGTCGTCGATGCCGCTCTCCAGCGCCACGCGGATGAACTGGGTGGCGACGTTGTCGGTCGAAGCGGGGCTGCGCATCTTCGCCGGCCCGATCAGCTCCGCCGCGCCCCACTCCTCACCGACGCCGATGTGGCCGTCGCCGAAGCGCATCTCCGCGTGGCCGACCCTGCCGTTGTCGTCGGTGACCAGCAGGCTGGTCTCGAAGCCGAACGCGCGCTCGAGCCATTTCAGCGCGGCCATCGGGTCGCGGTAGAAAACGACGGGGGTGAACGAGGTCATGGCGCGCTCCGTTGCAGATGACGCAATATTTAACGCATATCGCAACTAATTCGTCAACCTCGGAAAGACTGGTTGCTTCCCTCGCGGTCACAGCCGGGCGTAAGTCCCGGCTGCCCATGCACACGGAATTCGCCGTGGCCGTGCCAAGCACGGCCACCTCGCAGGCGCGCGTTCTTGGATAGCCGGGGACTTACGCCCGGCTATGACCGAAATATGCGGTGGAATGGGGAGGCGGAACCACCTTCCCTAGCGAGCCTAGTCTTCGCCGCCGCTCGACGCCTGGACCGGACCGGAGTCCTTGCCCTTTTCCTTCACGTCGCGGTCGACGAACTCGATAACCGCCATCGGGGCGTTGTCGCCGTGGCGGTAGCCGGCCTTGAGCACGCGGATGTAGCCGCCGTTGCGGGCGGTGTAGCGCGGGCCGAGCGTGGCGAAGAGCTTGCCGACCTGGTCGACGTCGCGGACGCGGGAGATGGCGATGCGGCGCGCGTGCAGGTCGCCCTTCTTGGCCAGGGTCACCAGCTTCTCGACGAAGGGGCGCAGCTCCTTGGCCTTCGGCAGGGTGGTGACGATCTGCTCATGCTTGATCAGCGAAGCGGCCATGTTGGCGAACATGGCGGTGCGATGGCTCGTCGTGCGGCCCAGTTTGCGGTGCGCGTAACCGTGGCGCATGGCGATCTATCCTCTTTCCTCTACGCGGGCCGTCTCGCGACGGGCCTTATACCTCAGATACGCGTCAGATCTGGTCTTCGAACTTCTTGGCCAGCTCTTCGATGTTTTCCGGCGGCCAGTTGGTGACGTCCATGCCCAGGTGCAGGCCCATGTTCGCCAGCACTTCCTTGATCTCGTTCAAGGACTTGCGACCGAAGTTCGGGGTCCGCAGCATCTCCGCCTCGGTCTTCTGGATCAGGTCGCCGATGTAGACGATGTTGTCGTTCTTCAGGCAGTTGGCCGAACGGACCGAGAGTTCGAGCTCGTCGACCTTCTTCAGCAGCGCCGGGTTGAACGGCAGTTCCGGCTTGGCCTCGCCTTCGAGCTTCTTCTTCGGCTCCTCGAAGGTGATGAACACCTGCAGCTGGTCCTGCAGGATGCGCGCGGCGTAGGCCACGGCGTCAACGGGCGTCACCGCGCCGTTGGTCTCCACTTCCATGATCAGCTTGTCGTAGTCGAGGCTCTGGCCCTGGCGGGTCGGCTCGACGCGGTAGGCGACGCGGCGCACCGGCGAATACACCGCATCGACCGAAATCAAGCCGATCGGCGCGTCTTCCGGGCGGTTGCGCTCGGCCGGGACGTAGCCCTTGCCGGTCTGCACCGTGAACTCGATGCGCACCGAGGCGCTTTCGTCCAGCGTCAGCAGCACGTGGTCGCCGTTGAGGATCTCGATGTCCGAGGGGGCCTCGATCTGGCTGGCGGTGACCGCGCCGGGGCCGGTCGCGCGCAGGGTCATGCGCTTGGGGCCGTCGGAGTGCATGCGCAGCGCCAGCTGCTTGATGTTGAGCACGATGTCGACGACGTCTTCGCGCACGCCCTCGAGCGGGGAGAACTCGTGCACGACGCCGTCGATCTGAATGGCCGTCACCGCCGCGCCCTGGAGGGACGACAGCAGCACGCGGCGCAGGGAGTTGCCGAGCGTGACGCCGAACCCGCGCTCGAGCGGCTCGGCGACGATGCGCGCCTTGCGCACGCCGTCAGCGCCGGTCTCGATCTGCGGCTTCTCGGGGCGGATGAGCTCGTTCCAGTTTCGTTCAATCACAGGCGGATTTCCCTCGGACGGGGTGTCGCCGGCGGCTTGGCGGCGCCGCGCCGGCGATGGGGCAAGGTGGGGCGGAAACTCTAGACGCGCCGGCGCTTAGGCGGCCGGCAGCCGTTGTGCGGTATCGGGGTGACGTCGCGAATGGTGGTGATGGTCATGCCGGCGGCCTGGAGGGCGCGCAGCGCCGACTCGCGGCCGGAGCCGGGGCCGGAAACGTTCACTTCCAGGGTGCGCACGCCGTGTTCGGAGGCCTTCTTGCCGGCGTCCTCGGCCGCCATCTGGGCGGCGTAAGGCGTCGACTTGCGTGAGCCCTTGAAGCCCATCATGCCGGCGCTGGACCAGGAGATGGTGTTCCCCTGGGCGTCGGTGATGGTGATCATGGTGTTGTTGAACGAGGCGTTCACATGCGCGACGCCCGAGGTGATGTTCTTGCGCTCGCGCTTTTTGACGCGCGCCGGTTCCTTGGCCATTCGGGACGCCCCTTACTTCTTCTTGCCGGCGATGGGTTTCGCCGGACCCTTGCGGGTGCGGGCGTTGGTGTGGGTGCGCTGGCCGCGGACCGGGAGGCCTCTGCGGTGACGCAGGCCGCGGTAGCAGGCCAGGTCCATCAGCCGCTTGATGTTGGTGGCGGTCTCGCGCCGCAGGTCGCCTTCGACCTGGTAGTCGCGGTCGATCGTCTCGCGAATCTGCAGCACCTCGGCGTCGGTGAGCTGGTTGACGCGCCGGGCGTCCTCGATGCCGACCTTGTGGACGATCTCCTTGGCCTTGGCTTCGCCAATGCCATGGATGTACTGCAGCGCGATCACGACGCGCTTGTTGGTAGGTATGTTGACGCCTGCGATACGGGCCACTGCGCGCTCTTCTCCTGGTCACGGCAAGAACGCGAAGCACGCGCCCGGCAACCGCGCCATCTTCAGGCGCGGCGCCGGCGCGGCGACGCGCCCTTTCGCGGAAGGGTCCCCATATAGGGATCGGAGGGTGCGCGTCAATGCCGAAGGGGCGGATTGCGCCTTATTCGGACCCTCGCTGCGACGCCGCGACGCCCCCGGCTAGACCCTCGGCCCGTCGATCGCCGCATCGATGGCGGCGGCGACGTCTTCGACCATGCCCATGCCGTCCACTTCCACCAGCCTGTTGTGACGCCGGTAGTAGGGCAGCAGCGGCGCGGTCTGCTCGTTGTAGGCGGCCAGGCGCACCTTGAACGTCTCGGGATTGTCGTCGGGACGGGCGGATTCGGCGTAGCGGCCGGCGATCCGCTGCATCAGGGCCGCGTCGTCGACCTTGAGACGGATCACCAGATCGATCGGCCGGCGGCGCTTGTCCAGCATCAGATCGAGCGCCTCGGCCTGGGCGATGGTGCGGGGGAAGCCGTCGAAAATCGCCCCGCCGGCGGCCTCGGCCTCGGGGAGGCGATCCTCGATCAGCTCGACGACGATCTCGTCCGAGACCAGCTCGCCGCGCTTCATGATGCCGTCGACGCGCTGGCCGAGCTCGGAGCCCGAGGCGATCGCGGCGCGCAGCATGTCGCCGGTGGAAAGCTGCACCATGCCGCGGGTCTCGACCAATCGCTTGGCCTGGGTGCCCTTGCCGGCCGCGGGCGGGCCGAACAGGATCAGGTTCATTGACCCCCCTTGGAACTTTCTTCTTCTCTGGGCCGCGTTCGAAACGCGGCGCCGCGACTCTCTTATAGCCGCTGTTCTTCCCGATTCCTTGATCTGCCCTGACGGCAGGCAAGCGCCGCGGCTATTTGCGGGCGCCGCGGAGCTTGGATTTGCGGATCAGGCCCTCGTACTGGTGGGCCTGCAGGTGCGAGACGATCTGGGCGACGGTGTCCATCGTCACCGAGACGACGATCAGGATCGAGGTGCCGCCGAAATAGTAGGTGCTGATCTGGTTCGAGGCCATCAGCGCCTCCGGCAGCAGGCAGACGGCGGCGATGTAGAGCGCGCCGAGCACCGTCAGGCGGGTGAGCACGTAGTCGATGTACTCGGCCGTGCGCTTGCCGGGCCGAATGCCGGGGAGGAAGCCGCCGTACTTGCGCAGGTTCTCCGCGGTGTCCTCCGGGTTGAACACCACCGAGGTGTAGAAGAACGAGAAGAAGATGATCATCAGGCCGTAGGCGACCATGTAGGCGGGCCGGCCGTGGTTCAGCTCGGCGGCGAAGGCCGGCAGCCACTGCAGGTAGCTCGGCAGGTTGGTCTGATTGAGGAAGGTGGTCAGCGTGTAGGGAATCGCCAGCAGCGACGAGGCGAAGATCGGCGGGATCACGCCGGAGACGTTGATCTTCAGCGGCAGGAAGCTGGTCTCGCCGCCGAACATGCGGTTGCCCTGCTGTCGCTTGGGATATTGCACCAGCAGCCGGCGCTGCGATCGTTCCATGAACACGATGAAGATGATCACGCCCACCGCCATGGCGAGGAAGAACAGCAGCATGCCCGGGTTTAGCTGGCCGCTGTGGGATTGGGAGAACAGCTGGAAGAGGGCCGTCGGCAGGCGGGCGACGATCCCCGCGAAGATGATCAGCGAGACGCCGTTGCCGACGCCGCGGCTGGTGATCTGCTCGCCCAGCCACATCAGGAACAGGGTGCCGGTGGTCAGCGTCACCACGGTCGAGATGACGAAGAACGGGCCAGGGTTCATGACCGCGCCCTGGCTGTTCTGCAGCGCGATGGCGATGCCGCCGGCCTGGAACACCGCCAGCGGCACGGTCAGGTAGCGGGTGTACTGGTTGAGCTGCTTGCGGCCGGCCTCGCCGCCTTCCTTCCGCAGCTTCTCCCATGGCGGATACATGGTGCCGAGGAGCTGCACGATGATCGACGCCGAGATGTAGGGCATCACGTTGAGGGCGAAGATCGCCATCCGCGACACCGCGCCACCCGAGAACAGGTTGGCCATGCCGAAGATGCCGTTCTGCTGGCGATCGATCAGCGCGGCGATCGCGCCCGGGTCGATCCCCGGGATCGGGATGTAGGTCCCCAGCCGGTAGACGATCATCGCGCCCAGGGTGAAGAGGAGGCGCTTGTGGAGCTCGGTGGCCTTGGCGAAGGCCCCGACGTCAAGATTGGCGGCTAGCTGCTCGGCGGCCGAAGCCATCTGGAACCCTTCAGCGAAGATGCGCGGGCCCTAGATAGGACCTCGCGACGGCTTCGTCATCCCGGCCCCGCCATGAAACGCGGCCGGTGACGCTGCGGCGTCAAACCTCGGCTTGGACAGCCGCCGGCTTGGTGGTGGTCAGGCTGCCGCCCGCCGCCTCGACGGCCGCGCGAGCCGAACCGGTGGCCGAATAGACGGTGATGTCGAGCTTCGACTTCAGCTCACCCGTGCCCAGCAGCTTCACCCCGTCCCAGGCGCGGCGAACCACGCCGGCGGCGATCAGCGCCGCCGCATCGATCGGCTTCTTCGCATTCAGCTTGCCGGCGGCGATCGCCTGCTCGATCCGCCACAGGTTCACCTCGGCGAACTGCAGCCGGTCGGGATTCTTGAAGCCGCGCTTGGGCATGCGCATGTGCAGCGGCATCTGGCCGCCCTCGAAGCCGGCGATGGCGACGCCGGAGCGCGCCTTCTGACCCTTCACGCCGCGCCCGGCGGTCTTGCCCTTGCCGGAGCCCGGCCCTCGGCCGACGCGCATGCGGTTCTTGGTCGACCCCGGGCTCGGGGACAGTTCGTTGAGCTTGGTCATCTGCGCCTTCTCCTTGGAGTTTGCGCCGGAGCTGGGCTCCGACTCGGCTTTGGTTCTCACTCTCTTCCCCCTGTCGGGGGGAAGTGGCCCGGAGGGCCGAAGGGGGCCTCCGGCCCCACAACTTCTTGGCGGCGGAGGCCCCCTTACCCGGCTTCGCCGGGAGTTCCCCCGGCAGGGGGAACAGAGGCGATTCAGCCCTACTCCACCACCTCGACCATGTGGGCGAGCTTGGCGATCATGCCGCGCACGGAGGGGGTGTCTTCCAGCGTCGAGGTGCGACCGACCTTGTTGAGGCCAAGGCCAATCAGCGTCGCGCGCTGGTCCTTCTTGCGGCGGATCGGACTGCCGGTCTGTCTTACGGTCACCTTGGCCATGCTCAAGCCTCCGCTTCGGCGGCGGCGCCGTCGGCGCGGCGGCCGATGATGTCGGCGACCTTCTTGCCGCGCTTGGAGGCGACCTGCCGCGGCGAGGACTGCACCTTCAGCGCCTCGAAGGTCGCGCGCACCATGTTGTAGGGGTTGGACGAGCCGAGCCGCTTGCCGACCACGTCCTGCACGCCCAGCGCTTCCAGCACCGCCCGCATCGGACCGCCGGCGATAATGCCGGTGCCGGGAGGCGCGGCGCGCATCATGATCTTGCCGGCGCCCCAACGGCCGGCGCCGTCGTGGTGCAACGTGCGGCTCTCGCGCAGCGGCACGCGGATCATCGACTTCTTGGCTTCCTCGGTCGCCTTGCGGATCGCCTCGGGCACCTCGCGGGCCTTGCCGTGGCCGTAGCCGACGCGGCCCTTCTGGTCGCCCACCACCATCAGGGCGGCGAACGAGAACCGGCGGCCGCCCTTCACGGTGGCGGCGACGCGGTTGATGTAGACGAGCTTCTCGATGATGTCGCTGTCGGCGCGATCATCGTTGCGATCGCGGCGTTCGCGCCGGTCTCTGTTTTCAGGTCCACGGGCCATGCGGGTCGATCCTTAGAAGCTGAGGCCGGCTTCGCGGGCAGCTTCCGCGAGGGCCTTGATGCGGCCGTGAAAAATGTAGCCGCCGCGGTCGAACACGACTTCGGTCACGCCCTTGTCGAGCGCGCGCTTGGCGATCAGGGCGCCGACGCGGGCGGCGGCGTCCTTGTCCGCGCCCTTGGCGCCCTTCTCTTCGAGCGTCGAGGCGTGCGCCAGCGTTACGCCGCGGGCGTCGTCGATCACCTGGGCGTAGATGTTCTTCGCCGAGCGGAACACCGAAAGACGCGGGCGACCGTTGCCCACCTTCTTGAGGCGCAGGCGGACGCGCTGGGCGCGGCGCAAGGCGGGTTTGCGTTGGGAAAGCGCCATGGCGATTACTTCTTCTTGCCTTCCTTGCGGCGAACCTTCTCGCCGGCATAGCGAACGCCCTTGCCCTTGTACGGCTCAGGCGGGCGGATCTTGCGGATGCGGGCGGCGATTTCGCCGACCAGCTGCTTGTCGATGCCGCTGATCACCACCTCGGTCTGCCGGGGCGTGGCGAAGGTGATGCCGTCCGGCGCAGGGATGTCGACGTCGTGCGAGAAGCCGAGCTGCATCGAGAGCGCCCGGCCCTTCATCGCCGCGCGATAGCCGACGCCGACCAGTTCCAGCTTCTCTTCGTAGCCCTGGGTGACGCCCTGGACCATGTTGGCGACCAGGGTGCGCGAGAGCCCCCACATGCTGCGCGAGCGCTGGCTGTCGTTGTGCGGCGTGAACGTCAGGCCGCCTTCCTCCTGGCTCACCGCGATCTCGTCGACCACGGTCCAGCTGAGTTCGCCCTTGGGGCCTTTGACGGTGACCTTCTGCCCGTCCAGCGTCACGGTGACGCCAGTTGGGATCGAGATCGCCTTCTTGCCGATGCGCGACATCTGAAAAGCTCCTCCCCTGCCCTAGTAGACGCGGCAGAGCACTTCGCCGCCGACGTTGGCGTCGCGGGCGGCGGTGTCGGACATGACGCCCTTGGACGTCGACAGGATCGAGATGCCGAGGCCGTTCTTCACCGGCGGCAGATCGCCGATGGAGGTGTAGACGCGGCGGCCGGGCTTGGAGACGCGGGAGATCTCCGCGATCACCGGCTCGTTGTCGTAGTACTTCAGCTCGATCTCGAACTGGGCGAAGCCCTGGGCCGACTCGCTGCGGGTGTAGCCACGGATGTAGCCTTCAGTCTGCAGCACGTCGAGGACACGCTGGCGCATCCGCGACGCAGGCGTGACCACCTTCGCGCGGCGCCGTTCGGCGGCGTTCTTGATGCGGGCGATCATGTCGCCGATGGGATCGTTGGCGGGCATCAGATCCTCCTCACCAGCTCGACTTCACGAGGCCGGGGATCTGTCCCTGCGACCCCAGTTCGCGCAGCGCGATCCGGCTCATCTTCATCTTGCGATAGAAGGCGCGCGGACGCCCCGTCAGCATGCAGCGGTTGCGGATGCGCGTCGGCGACGAGTTGCGCGGCATCGCCGCCAGCTTCAGGCGCGCTTCGAAGCGCTCGTCCAGCGACAGGTTCTCGTCGTTGGCGATCGCCTTCAGCGCATTGCGCTTGGCGGCCTTGGTCTTCACCAGGCGGCGGACCATCTCGTTGCGGTTTACGGCGCTTTTCTTGGCCATTTCAGTCTCTCTCCCGTCTGCTTAAGCGTTGAACGGGAACTGGAATTCGCGGAGCAGCTCACGGGCCTCGTCGTCGGTCTCGGCCGTGGTGCAGACAATGATGTCCATGCCCCAGACCTGGTCGATCTGGTCGTAGTTGATCTCCGGGAACACGATGTGTTCGCGAAGCCCCATGGCGTAGTTGCCGCGGCCGTCGAAGCTGGTCGGCTTCAGGCCCCGGAAGTCCTTCACCCGCGGCAGGGCGATGGTGATCAGCCGGTCGAGGAACTCGTACATCCGGTCCTTGCGCAGCGTGACCTTGGCGCCGATGACCATGCCCTCGCGCAGCTTGAAGCCGGCGATCGAGGTGCGGGCCTTGGTCGGCATGGGCTTCTGGCCGGTGATCGCGGCCAGGTCCTTCATCGCCGCGGCGGCCTTCTTGGAATCGCCCACCGCTTCGCCGATGCCCATGTTCACGACGATCTTGTCGAGCCGCGGGATCCGCATCTCGTTGGTGTACTTGAATTTTTCCTTTAGGGCCGGGCGGATGCGGGCGCGGTAGTCGCCCTTCAGCCGCGGCTCGTAGGTCTGGGTCTCAGCCATGGATCACTTCCCCGGTGGTCTTGGCCACGCGGACCTTCTTGCCGTCCTCGACCTTGAAGCCGACGCGGGTCGGCTTGCCGTTGGAATCGACGATGGCGACGTTGGAGACGTGCACCGACGCCTCTTTGTGCTTGATGCCCCCTTGCGGGTCGCCCTGCGACGGGCGGGTGTGGCGCTGGACCATGTTCAGGCCCGAGACCAGCACGCGGCTGTCCTTCGGCATCACGCGCACCACATTGCCGGTGCGGCCCTTGTCCTTGCCGGTGAGCAGCATCACCCGGTCGCCCTTTTTGATCTTGGCGGCCATGGTCAGAGCACCTCCGGCGCGAGCGAAATGATCTTCATGTGGTTCTTGGCGCGCAGCTCGCGCGGAACCGGTCCGAAGATGCGGGTGCCGATCGGCTCGGACTGCTTGTTGACGATCACCGCTGCGTTCTTGTCGAAGCGGATCACCGAGCCGTCCTTGCGCTTGATGGCCTGGTTGGTGCGAACGACGATGGCTTGCAGCACGTCGCCCTTCTTCACCCGTCCCCGCGGAATGGCTTCCTTGACCGACACGACGATGCGGTCGCCCACCGAGGCGTAGCGGCGACCGGCGCCGCCGAGCACCTTGATGCACATCACCCGCCGCGCGCCCGAGTTGTCGGCGACCTCGAGATTGGTCTGCATCTGGATCATGGCTGGAAGATCCTTCTCGGGCTCAGGCGCCGGCGCCCTGGGCGTCCTTCGGCAGGACCTCCCAGGTCTTCAGCTTCGACTTCGGGGCGCACTCGACGATGCGGGCGACTTCGCCCTCGTGGTAGGCGTTGGCCTCGTCGTGGGCGTGGTACTTCTTTGAGCGGCGCACGGTCTTCTTCAGGAGCGGGTGCAGGAAGGTGCGTTCCACCTTCACCACCACCGTCTTGTTCCCCTTGTCGGAGACCACTACGCCTTCGAGAATTCGCTTGGGCATCTTGCTATCGTCCTCAGGCGCTCGGCGCCTTGGCGCGCAATACGGTCTTGATGCGCGCGATGTCCTTGCGGACCTCGTCGACGCGGTGGGTCTTTTCCAGTTGGCTGGTCGCGGCCTGGAAGCGCAGGTTGAACTGCTCCTTCTTCAGCGACAGCAGCTGGGCGGCGAGCTCGTCGCTCGTCAGCCGGCGGACTTCATCGATCTTCATGCTGCATGCTCCAGACCGGCGTCGAGACGGGTGACGATCCGGGTGCGGACGGGCAGCTTGGCCGCGCCGAGCCGCAGCGCTTCGCGGGCGATGTCGTCCGGCACGCCGTCGACCTCGAACATGATCCGGCCGGGCGCCACGCGGGCGGCCCAGTATTCCACCGCGCCCTTGCCCTTGCCCATCCGCACTTCGGCCGGCTTGTCGGAGACCGGCACGTCCGGGAAGATGCGGATCCACACCCGGCCCTGGCGCTTCATCTGCCGGGTGATCGCCCGGCGAGCGGCCTCGATCTGGCGCGCGGTCACCCGCTCCGGCTGCAGCGACTTCAGGCCGTGCGAGCCGAAATTCAGCGACGCGCCGCCCTTCGTCAGGCCGTGGATGCGGCCCTTGAACTGCTTGCGGTACTTGGTCTTCTTTGGCGACATCATGGCGGCGGATCCTTACGCGTTCGCCTCGGTGCGCCGGTCGCGGCGCGGGCCGCGCGGCTCACGCTCGGGGCGGTCGCCGCGGCCACCGCCCTCGCCGGCGGGGCCTGACTCGCCCGCCAGACGCTTGTCCTGCGCCATCGGGTCGTGCTCGAGCACCTCGCCTTTGAAGATCCAGGCTTTGACGCCGATGATGCCGTAGGTGGTCTTGGCTTCGGCGAAACCGTAGTCGATGTCGGCGCGCAGCGTGTGCCGCGGCACCCGGCCCTCGTGGTACGACTCGGTTCGCGCGATCTCGGCGCCGCCGAGGCGGCCGGCCACTTCGACCCGCACGCCCTTGGCGCCCAGGCGCGTCGCGCTCTGCATCGAACGCTTCATCGCGCGCCGGAACGCGACACGGCGCTCGAGCTGCTGGGCGATGTTCTCGGCCACCAGCTGGGCGTCGGTCTCCGGCTTGCGCACCTCGACGATGTTCAGCGACACATCGCCGTCGGTCATCGCCGCGATGTCCTTGCGCAGCTTGTCGATGTCCGCGCCCTTCTTGCCGATGATCACACCGGGGCGGGCGGCGTAGATCGTCACCCGGCACTGCTTGTGCGGACGCTCGATGATGATGCGCGAGACGCCGGCCTGGTACAGACGCTCCTTGAGCACCTTGCGCATGCGGATGTCGTCATGCAGCAGCCGCGCGTAGTCGTCCTTGCGGGCGAACCAGCGCGAGTCCCAGGTCCGGTTGATGCCGAGGCGCAGCCCGATCGGATTGACCTTCTGACCCATTACGCAGCCTCACCCAGTTCGCGCACCACGATGGTGATCTCGGAGAACGGCTTCTCGATGCGTGAGGCGCGGCCCCGTGCGCGGGCGGAGAAGCGCTTCATCACCAGGTTCTTGCCAACGAAGGCCTCGGCGACGACGAGGGCGTCGATGTCGAGGCTGTGGTTGTTCTCGGCGTTGGAGATCGCCGAATAGAGCGCCTTGCGCACATCGGCGGCGATGCGGCGTGGGCTGAATTCCAGCTCGTTCAGCGCCCGCTGGACCTTCAGGCCGCGGATCGACTGGGCCACCAGGTTCAGCTTGCGGGCGCTGGTGCGCAGCGTGCGGACCTTGGCCATCGCCTCGGCCGGCTTCAGGCGCCGCTCTTTGGCTTGCTTGCCCATGCTACTTCCTCTTGGCCTTCTTGTCGGCGGCGTGGCCCGGGAAATAGCGGGTCGGCGCGAACTCGCCGAACTTCATGCCGACCATGTCCTCGCTGACCAGCACTGGCACGTGCTTCTGGCCATTGTGGACGCCGAAGGTCAGGCCGACGAAGTCGGGCATGATGGTCGAGCGGCGCGACCAGGTCTTGATCACGTCCTTGCGCCCTGAGTTTCGCGTGGTTTCCGCTTTTTTCAGCAGATAACCGTCGACGAAGGGGCCTTTCCAAACCGAGCGTGTCATCGCCTAGCGGGCCTTTTTCACGTGGCGACTACGGATGATGTACTTGTCCGTGGTCTTGTTGGTGCGGGTCTTGTGGCCCTTGGTGGGCTGGCCCCACGGGGTCACCGGGTGACGGCCGCCGGAGGTCTTGCCCTCGCCGCCGCCGTGCGGGTGGTCGACCGGGTTCATGGCGACGCCGCGGACGTGCGGACGGCGGCCCTTGTGCCGGACGCGCCCGGCCTTGCCGAGCACTTCGTTCATGTGGTCCTGGTTGGAGACCGCGCCAACGGTCGCCATGCAGCTGTCCTGCACCATGCGCAGCTCGCCCGAACCGAGGCGGATCTGGGCGTAGCCGGCGTCGCGGCCGACCAGCTGGGCGTAGGCGCCGGCCGAACGGGCGATCTGGCCGCCCTTGCCGGGCTTCAGTTCGATGTTGTGGATCATCGAGCCGATCGGCAGGCTGCGCAGCGGCGAGGCGTTGCCAGGCTTCAGGTCGACCTTCTCGGCCGCCACCACCTGGTCGCCGGCCTTCAGCCGTTGCGGGGCCAGGATGTAGGCCAGCTCGCCATCGGCGTACTTGATCAGGGCGATGAAGGCGGTGCGGTTAGGGTCGTACTCGAGCCGCTCGACCGTCGCCGGGATATCGAACTTGCGACGCTTGAAGTCGACCAGCCGATAAAGGCGCTTGGCGCCGCCGCCGCGGAAACGCACGGCGATGCGCCCGCCGCCGCCCCGGCCGCCGGTCTTGGTCAGGCCTTCGATCAGGCTCTTCTCGGGCTTGCCCTTGTGGAGCTCGCTCTTGTCGACCAGCACCAGGCCGCGGCGCGACGGCGAGGTCGGATTGAAGTGTTTCAGAGCCATCGCTTAGAGCCCCGTCGTGATGTCGATGGACTGGCCTTCGGCCAGGGTGACGATGGCCTTCTTCACGTCCGAGCGGCGCCCTTCGCGGCCGCGGAAGCGCTTGGTCTTGCCCTTCACGTTGAGGGTGTTGACCTTGACCACGCTGACCTTGAACAGGTTCTCGATCGCCTCGGCGATCTGCGGCTTGGTCGCGTTCGCGGCGACGCGGAAGACCACCTTGTTCTGCTCGGAGAGCATGGTCGCCTTCTCGGTGATCACCGGGGCGACGATGGTGTCGTAGTGGCGGACGGCGGGCATCAGGCGGCCTCCCCAGCGGCGTTAGCTTCCGCGTCCGTGTCCGCGAAGCGGGCGGCGATGCCCTCGATCGCGGCCCGGGTCAGAACCAAAGTGTCACGGCGCAGGATGTCGTAGACGTTGAGGCCGGCGTTCGGCAGCACATCGACGCTTGGGATGTTGCGGGCGGCGAGCTTGAACGCGCCGTCCACCTCCGGACCCGTAATCACCAGGGCGTTCTTGACCCCGATCTTGGCGAAGTCGGCGCGCAGGGCGGCGGTCTTCGGGCTGTCGACCACCGCCGTCTCCAGCACCACCAGATCGCCGGACTTGGCCTTGGACGACAGTGCGTGCCGCAAAGCCAGCGCCCGCACCTTCTTCGGCAGGTCGAACTCGTGGCTGCGGTTCACTGGCCCGTGGGCCTTGGCGCCGCCGACGAACTGCGCCGCGCGGCGCGAGCCGTGACGGGCGCCGCCGGTGCCCTTCTGGCGGTACATCTTCTTGCCGGTGCGCGAGACCTCGTTGCGGGTCTGAATCTTGTGGGTGCCGGCCCGGCGCTTGGCGAGCTGCCAGACGACGCAGCGCTGCAGGATGTCGCCGCGGATCTCCTCGATGCCGAAAATGTCGTCCGGCAGGTCGACGGAGCCGCTCTTGGCGCCGTCCAGCTTGATCACATCGATTTTCATTGGTCGTCGCCCCCGGTCTCGACTTCGGCCGCGGGGGCCTCTTCTACGTGCGGCGCTGCGCTGGCGGTCTGCTTGATGGCGCCCGGCGTCGGCAGGCCCTTCGGCGGCGCCTTCTTGACGGCGTCGCGGATCTTCACGAACCCGCCTTCGGTTCCAGGAACCGCCCCCTTAATAAGGATAAGACCGCGCTCCACATCCACGCGGAACACGGTCAGATTGAGGGTGGTGACGTTTTCCTGGCCCATGTGGCCAGCCATCTTCTTGCCTTTGAACACCTTGCCCGGATCCTGGCGCTGGCCGGTCGAGCCGTGCGAGCGGTGCGATACGGACACGCCGTGGGTGGCGCGCAGGCCCTTGAAGTTCCATCGCTTCATGGCGCCGGCGAAGCCCTTGCCGACGGTCACGCCCGATACGTCCACCTTCTGGCCCGCCACGAAGTGGTCGGCGGTGAACTCGGCGCCCACGTCGATCAGGTTGTCCTCGGAGACCCGGAACTCGACCACGTGACGCTTGGGCTCGACCAGCGCCTTGGCGAAGTGGCCGCGCTCGGCCTTGGTGGTGTTCTTGGCCTTCTTGGCGCCCGCGCCGAGCTGCAGGGCGACATAGCCGTCCCTGTCCTTGGTGCGCTGGCCGGTGACCTGGCAGCCCTCGAGGCTGAGCACGGTCACGGGGGTGTGGCTGCCCGTCTCGTCGAAGAGGCGGGTCATGCCGAGCTTCTTGGCGATCAAGCCGGTTCGCATCTCTGCCGGCTCCCTAGAGCTTGATCTCGACGTCCACGCCGGCCGACAGGGCGAGCTTCATCAGCGCGTCCACGGTCTGCGGGGTGGGGTCGACGATGTCGAGCACGCGCTTGTGCGTGCGGATTTCAAACTGCTCGCGCGACTTCTTGTCGATGTGCGGCGAGCGGTTGACGGTGAAGCGTTCGATCTGGGTCGGCAGCGGGATCGGGCCGCGAATGGTCGCGCCGGTGCGCTTGGCCGTGTTGACGATCTCGCGCGTTGAATGGTCCAGCACGCGGTGATCGAAGGCTCTGAGCCTGATGCGGATATTCTGACGATCCATATCGCTCGCAAATCCTCCGGGTCCCGTTAGGGGCGCCGCGTGTTCCAGACCATTTCAAAGACCGACCCGGTTGGCCCGAGGGCTTTCCAGGAACACGACGCTCGCAAAAAACGAATGGCCCACGCGAGGTCCCCGCGAGGGCCGGTGCTCTGGGCCGTCGTGGGTGACCCCGCGAAGACCGTATCGTCTTGCGAACCGCGTCTGCCGCTTGCGCGACACAGCCGGCTCTCAAAGAGGCGCGGTGTCTACCCCTGATGGCCCCTCGTCGTCAAGGCCTTGCAGCCTCAAGAGTCGCGGCCGAAATTCCGCCCTAGCGCGCCGCCATAGGCCCTGCTTGGGTGGGGACGTCCGCGTTCAAACGGAGGGGCAATGGCTCAGCGGCGACGACGCCATTTGCGCCGCAACGTCCTGGTCTTCCTAGGCTCGCTGGTCGCGCACGTCGGGCTGTTCTTCTTCGTGGTGAAGGACTTCCATTTCTACCCCCTGCGGGAGGAGCCCGAGGAGGCCGTGCAGGTGCAGATCGTGCCCCAGCCGGAGCCGATCCCGCCGCCGGTGATCCTGCCGCGGATCGTCAAGCCGCAGGTTCAGCCGACGCCCACGCCCCCGACCCCGCCCCCGACGCCGCCGCAGCCGCAGCCGACCCCGCCCAAGCCGCAGCCGCCGACTCCGGCGCGCCCGACGCCGCAGCCCGTACAGACGCCGACAGCGCCTGTCGCCGCTACGCCCAAGCCGACTCCGACGCCCACGCCAAGGCCGGCGCCCTCGCCGACCCCGCTCGCGCCGCCGGCGCCGGCGCCCACGCCGGGCCCGCCGAAGGTGGTGTACCAGTCGTCCATGGTCAGGACCCAGGCGCAGGTCGCCACGCCGGCGCCCAAGCTCGTGCTGCACAAGTCCAAGGAGCAGGGCGCCCCGCTGGCGCCGTCCGTCGCCATCCCCGGCGCGGTGTTCGCGCCCCCGACCGGCCCGGCGCCCCAGGGCGCGGCGCCCGCCGGCGGCGCACCCGGCGGTGGGGCCGGAACCGGCCTGCCGGGCGGCGCCCTGCCCGGCTTTGGCGCCGGCCTGCGCGGCAGCGCGCTCGGCTGCGCCAACGCCGAGGCGCTGCACCTGTCGCCGGCCGAGAAAGCCCGCTGCGCCCAGGCCTTCGGCGAAGGCGCCCGCGAATCGCCGGTGATGAGCGCGATCGACGCCAGCAAGCGCGAGGAGCTCGACCACGAGGCGGCCTCGGCCGCCGCGGCGCAGAAGTACCGCGACTCGACGCCGGCCGGATCGGAGGCCAGGCCGATCAGTGGCCAGCCGAAGATCCTGCAGTCCCCGGGGCAGTGACGCTGGCGGGACGCGGGGCCGCAGCGGCGCGTGTTGAAATTCAGCGACGGGGCGGTTACGTCAGCGCGCCGGGCTGGGCCTGTCTGTACGCAGACAGACGATCATCCAAAGGCGCAGCCGCGCTGCGCCGCGTTCGAGCCCGGACTCCTAGGACCCGTATGAACCGCTTCGCCGCCATTCTGTTCGCCGCCATTGCCGGGCCAGCGATTGCCGCACCGGCCCACGGCCACGCCCAGCCCTATCCGATCAACCCGGGATACTGGGAGGTGACGACGAACTGGCTCGGCCTGGTCAAGAAGACCGAACGCTGGTGCGTGGCCCCGAAGGCGATCCCGCGGTTCCTGGCTGGACCCTGCAACCACATCTACCACTGCACATACCCGGTGCAGGAGTTCCACGACGGGCGCGCGCACTTCGAGGGCGAGATCCGCGGTCACGACGAGCTGTACCACGTGCACGGCGGCGGGACTTATTCGCCCACGACCATGGACATGAAGGTCACCGGCGCCGGCCATTGGCACATCCTGCCGATCATCGACGCCGAGGCGTCGATGCGCGCGCACTTCGTCGCCGAGACCTGCCCGGCGGGCGCGAAGCAGGTGAAGCCGTCGACATGAAGAAAGCGCCGGACGCTGGCGCATCCTGTCGATCATCGCCGCCGAAGCGTTGATGCGCGCGCCGCCTAGCGGCGGCAGTGAGAGCGCCCAGCCGCGCACCGATGATGGCGGGGATTGGTCGCTGGAACGAAGGTCTCGCTCGTGACGGCGGATTGCCAGATGTGAGGGCTCGCCGCACGGATTTGCTTGGGGATGACGATCGGTTGATGCCGGCGCCGGCCAACCGACGGCAAGCTGTGGGAAGCGCTGGCGCAGGGTCCGCCTTCAGTGCAGCGCAATGGTGCGGAGCGCGCCATCGAAGGCAGAGCGACGACAACGGTGAGCGCGGCTATCGCCGCCAGAGCGGCGCACATCAGGTTCGAAGGCCTCAGCATCGCATCGCTCCTGCGTCCCGGCGTTATCGTAGGTCTGCTCGCGGCGGAAGCCGATGGGGCGTGACGAAAAAGCGCCGGCCGGGGTCCGACCCCGACCGGCGCTCTCAGTCCTAAGCTCGCCCTGAACCCTAGGCCGTTTCGGCCGCGGCCTCTTCGGCGATCTCGATCGGCAGCGGCTCGATCGCCATCGGCTGCTCCCGGCTGGCCGCGAGGGCCTCGTCGCGCTTGGCCGCGACCCGCTGCAGGGTGCGCAGGTAGGAGCCCGTGCCAGCCGGGATGAGCCGGCCGACGATCACGTTCTCCTTCAGCCCCTCGAGCGTGTCGCGCTTGCCATGAACCGCCGCGTCGGTGAGGACGCGGGTGGTTTCCTGGAACGACGCGGCCGAGATGAAGCTGCGAGTCTGCAGCGACGCCTTGGTGATCCCCAGCAGCACTGGCTGGATCAGCGCCGCACGCCCGCCGCGGGCTTCGGCCTTGGCGATCTCCTCCTCGACCTCGAGCTTGTCGAGGTGGTCGGCCTTGAGCAGGCCGGTGTCGCCCGGCTCGAGGATCTCGACCTTCTGCAGCATCTGGCGGACGATCACCTCGATGTGCTTGTCGTTGATCGGCACGCCCTGCAGCCGGTAGACCTCCTGGATCTCGTTGACCAGGAAGTCGGCCAGCGCCTCGATGCCCAGGATCCGCAGGATGTCGTGCGGATCCGGGTTGCCGTCGATCAGGTACTCGCCCTTGCGGATCACGTCGCCGTCGTGGACGGCGATGTGCTTGCCCTTCGGGATCAGGAACTCGACCGCCTCGCCCTGCTCGCTGCCCTCGACGGCTTCCGGGGTGATCTTGATCCGGCGCTTGTTCTTGTAGTCGCGCCCGAACTCGACCCGGCCGTCCATCTCGGCGATCACCGCGCAGTCCTTCGGACGGCGGGCTTCGAACAGCTCGGCCACCCGCGGCAGACCGCCGGTGATGTCCCGAGTCTTGGCGCTTTCGGTCGGAAGACGCGCCATCACGTCGCCGGGCTTGGCCTCGTCGCCGTCGCCGACGGAGAGAACCGCCCCGACCGGCAGCAGGTAGCGGGCCTCGGCGCCGTTGGCGAGACGCTTGTAGTTGCCGCTCTCGTCGAGCACCGCCAGGGTCGGCCGCAAGTCGCCGCCCTTGGTGGACGCGCGCCAGTCGATCACGACGCGGTTGACGATGCCGGTGGCCTCGTCAGCCTCCTCGCGGAACGAGACGCCCTCGACCAGGTCCTCGAAGCGGATCTTGCCGGCCACCTCGGTGATGATCGGGGTGGTGTAGGGGTCCCATTCGGCGAGCCGGCCGCCGCGCTTGACGTCCTGGCCGTCCTTGACCCGCAGCCGCGCGCCGTAGGGCGGGCGGTAGGACTCGCGGTCCTTGCCGTCGACCTGCACGACGATCTGCATGTTGCGGCTCATCGCGATCAGGTCGCCGGCGGGCGTCTGCACGGTGGCCCCGCCGACGAAGCGGACGACGCCGTCGTTGGCGCTCTCGTAGAACGACTGCTCGGCCACCTGCGCCGTGCCGCCGATATGGAAGGTCCGCATCGTCAGCTGCGTGCCCGGTTCGCCGATCGACTGGGCGGCGATGACGCCGACCGCTTCGCCGATGTTCACCGGGGTGCCGCGGGCAAGGTCGCGCCCGTAGCAGGCCCCGCAGACGCCGACCTTGGCTTCGCAGGTCAGCACCGAGCGCACCTTGATCTGCTGCACGCCGGCCGCCTCGATCAGCTCGATCTGGTTCTCGTCGAGGTAGGTGTCGGCGGGGACCACCAGTTCGTTGGCGCCCGGCTCCTTCACGTCCTCGGCCGTGAACCGGCCCAGCACGCGCTGGCCCAGCGAGACCAGCACGTCGCCGCCCTCGACCACCGCCCGCAGCGTGATGCCGCGCGTGGTGCCGCAGTCTTCCTCGACGATGATGCAGTCCTGCGCCACGTCGACCAGACGGCGGGTCAGATAGCCGGAGTTGGCCGTCTTCAGCGCGGTGTCGGCCAGGCCCTTACGGGCCCCGTGGGTGGAGTTGAAGTACTCCTGGACGGTCAGGCCTTCCTTGAAGTTCGAGATGATCGGGGTCTCGATGATCTCGCCGGACGGCTTGGCCATCAGGCCGCGCATGCCGCCGAGCTGCTTCATCTGCGCCTGCGAGCCGCGGGCGCCGGAGTTGGCCATCATCCAGATCGAGTTGATCTCGGTCTCGCGGCCGTTCTGGTCGAGCTTCTTGGTCGAGATTTCGGCCATCATCTCGTCGGCGACGCGGTCGGTGGCCTTGTCCCAGGCGTCGACCACCTTGTTGTACTTCTCGCCCTTGGTGATCAGGCCGTCCGCGTACTGCTGCTCGTACTCTTCGACCAGCGCGCGGGTGGTGGCGACGATCTCGGTCTTGCGCTCGGGGATGACGATGTCGTCCTTGCCGAACGAGATGCCGGCCTTGGCCGCCTCGCGGAAGCCCAGACCCATGATCTGGTCGGCGAAGATCACCGTCGCCTTCTGACCGCAGTGCCGGTAGACGGCGTCGATCAGGTTGGCGATCTCCTTCTTGGTCAGGCTCTTCTCGACCAGGCGGTGGCCGATGGCCGGGTGATGCGGCAGGAGCGCCGCGATCTTCATCCGGCCGGGCGTCGTGTCGATCACCTTGCGCTCGAGCACGCCCTCGGGGTTCATCTCCGTGAAGCGGGCCTTGATCTTGGTGTTGACGGTGACGACGCCGGCTTCCAGCGCCGCTTCGATCTCGCCGATATCGCCGAACAGCTTGTTCTCGCCGGGCTCGCCTTCCTTGGACATCGACAGATAGTAGAGGCCGAGCACGATGTCCTGGCTGGGCACGATGATCGGCCGCCCGTTGGCGGGCGAGAGGATGTTGTTCGTGCTCATCATCAACACGCGCGCTTCCAGCTGGGCTTCCAGCGAGAGCGGCACGTGCACGGCCATCTGGTCGCCGTCGAAGTCGGCGTTGAAGGCGGTGCAGACCAGCGGGTGCAGCTGGATCGCCTTGCCCTCGATTAGCTTGGGCTCGAACGCCTGGATGCCGAGGCGGTGCAGGGTCGGAGCCCGGTTCAGCAGCACCGGGTGCTCGCGGATCACCTCTTCGAGGATGTCCCACACCTGCGGCTGTTCGCGCTCGACCATGCGCTTGGACTGCTTGACGGTGCCCGAGAGGCCCTTGGCGTCCAGCCGCGCGTAGATGAACGGCTTGAACAGCTCGAGGGCCATCTTCTTGGGCAGGCCGCACTCGTGCAGCTTCAGCTCGGGCCCGACCACGATCACCGAGCGGCCGGAATAGTCGACGCGCTTGCCGAGCAGGTTCTGGCGGAACCGGCCCTGCTTGCCCTTCAGCATGTCGGCCAGCGACTTCAGCGGGCGCTTGTTGGCGCCGGTGATGACGCGGCCGCGGCGGCCGTTGTCGAACAGCGCGTCGACCGCCTCCTGCAGCAT
>Ga0209415_10004113_pt1 | contig 26763 bp, 20 predicted proteins | sample PeaSoiSIISIP2007_FD_187696 | JGI IMG/M metagenome (GOLD analysis project Ga0209415, IMG submission 187696) | Peat soil microbial communities from Weissenstadt, Germany - SII-SIP-2007 (SPAdes) (version 2) | ecosystem: Environmental > Terrestrial > Soil > Wetlands > Peat | place: Germany... | reverse complement strand
TCGGCCTGCTCGGCCTCGAGACGCTGGCGTTCGGCCTCGGCCTGCTCGGCCTCGATCCGCTGGCGTTCGGCCTCGGCCTGCTCGGCCTCGAGACGCTGGCGTTCGGCCTCGGCCTGCTCGGCCTCGAGACGCTGGCGTTCGGCTTCGGCCTGCTCGGCCTGCTCGGCCTGCTCGGCCTGCTCGGCCTGCTCGGCCTCGATCCGCTGGCGTTCGGCCTCGGCCTGCTCGGCCTGCTCGGCCTGCTCGGCCTCGAGACGCTGGCGTTCGGCTTCGGCCGATTTCTCTTGGCGGTGTTCCTTCTTCGATGTCTGCTCGGATTTCGATGTCTCTTCGGGGGAGACATCCGTCCACTGGTCTATGACGGCGTCGGCCAATGATGACCATTCCGTGACGGCCCATGGTCCGAAATCCCTGTTGGACAGCGACGCACAGGCGATTCCGGCAGGAGGGTCCACCCAGAGAAAGCCACCCGAACGACCGAAGTGGCCGAACGTCGCCGGGGAAGTGCGCGTACCCGTCCAATGCGGGGCCTTGGCGCCCCGCACCTCGAAACCGAGTCCCCAATCACACGGATCGAACCTGCCGTAACCGGGAAGAACGCCACGGAGACCAGGAAACGCGACACTGGTCGCTTCCGCGAACGTACCGGGCGACACGATGGTGGGCGCCAGGAACTCGACAGCCAGAGTCAGGAGATCCCGGAGCGGTCCCTGCGCCCCCGACGCCGGCGAGCTTCCCGGGACGAAAGCCGTTCCGGACAAGTGGAGCGGTTCGAGCACGACGCGGGCGAGATAGTCGGGAAAGGCCATGCCGGCTCGCTCGGCCAGGGATTCGGCCAGGATCTCGTAGCCGATATTGGAATAGATGCGCATCCGCGCCGGCCCGGCGACGGGGACCGAAGAATCAGGACCGAGGCCCGATGCATGGGCCAGGAGATGACGGATGGTGCTTCCCTGAGGGCCGGCCGCTTCGTCGAGCGAGACGGTTCCTTCCTCGACGGCGACGAGGACGGCCATGGCCACGAGCAGTTTGGAGATGGAGGCCCAGGCGAAGGTTCGCTCGATCTCGCCGATGCTGTCCACGATGGTGGGGCCCTTGACGGTGGTGGTTTCAGAGATGTCGGTACGCCGTACGACACCGGCCGCTGCGGCATCCACGGGCCACCATGAGACGAGATCGAGGGCGCGCATCGGTCTATCCGGTCGACCTCACGCGCTCGTGGCCCACTCGGTCGTCTCCGACCGGTGGCGCGCATAGTCGATCTTGCCTGCGGGGGATCGTTCGATGCTCTTCACGAATCGGACCCGCTTCGGTGCCTTGAACCCGGCCAGACGCCCCTTTACGTGGTCGATGATCTCTTTCTCGGTGACCTCGGCGCCCGGTCGGAGCTCGACGACGGCTGCGACGGCTTCGCCGAAGCGCATGTCGGGAATGGCGACAGCGACGGCATCGCGAACGGCGGGGTGGGTCTTGAGAGCCTCCTCCACCTCTTCGGGGAAGACCTTCTCGCCACCAGTGTTGATCACGACCGAACCACGACCCAGCAGCTGGATGGAGCCATCGACTTCAACGGTGGCGAAGTCGCCGGGAATCGAGTACCGGACACCGTCGATCTCCTTGAAGGTGTTCGCCGATTTCTTTTCGTCCTTGTAGTAACCGAGTGGGTTGCGTCCCCCCAGGGCCAGGACACCGATCTCGCCCGACCCGGGGATGACGCCTTTGCCCGTGTCGGGATCGAGGACGCGTACCTCGGGTCCAAGGGTGAAATGAGCGGTGTGTTCAGTCGAGGAAGCGCTCGACACCGACGCCCCCATTCCCAGTGCTTCGGACGATGAAAAGGCGTCGATCAACATCATGGTGGGGTGGTGATGCAAGAGGGCCTTCTTCGTCTCCTCACTGAACATCACGCCCGAGGAGATCATGGCGAGGAGGGTCGACAACCTCCAATGGCCGGGATGCTCGTCGAGAGCGGCGAGGATGGGCTTGGCGAAGGCGTCACCCACGATGGCGATCACGTTCACGTTCTCGCGGTCGACGGTGTCGAGCAGCTCCACCGGGTCGAACTTCCGGTTGGTCAGGGTGACCACGCAGCCGCCGATGTTCAGGGAACCGATCGAGGTGAACGAGCCGGTGCCGTGCATGAGTGGGCAAGCGGGGATGATGACGGGGCCGGCGCCGACAATGGCTTTGCGGACACCATCGAGGCCCCCGTCGTCGGGCACCCGGAGCATGTTGCCGGCGTTGATCCGGGTGAAGAGGTCGTCCTGTCGCCACATGACGCCCTTGGGCATCCCGGTCGTGCCCCCCGTGTACAGCATGAGCAGGTCGTCTCCGCTGCGACCCCAGGGAGCCGCGACCCTCTCGGTCTTGGCTGTGGCCGCGGCTTCGTAGGGGGTGGCCCAGTCGGGGCACGGTCCCGAGCCGTCGTCGACCCAGAGCCAGCTCCGGATGCGCGGCACCCGGGAACGCAGGCCCTCGATCCGTTCGACGAAGGTGCCGTGGAAGATGACGGCCACGGCGTCGGCGTTGTCCCAGAGGTAGACGAGCTCGTCGTCGGTGTAGCGGTAGTTGGTATTGACCGGGACGAGGCCCACCTTGAACATGGCGAACGTCGACTCCAGGTACTCGGTGCCGTTGTAGAGATAGTGCGCCACCTTGTCCTGCCGGACGACTCCGGCGTCGAGCAGGGCCTGGGCCACACCGTCGGCTCGGTGGTCGAACTCCGCCCAGGTCACGCGTCGATCGCCGTGCACCAGGGCAGGCGCGTGCGGAATCGTGTCGGCAACTGCTTCCCAGACGTCGGCAAAGTTCCAGTCGGTCACCCATACAGTCTACGGTCGGACCGTGGATTTCGCCCTTCCGGGAATTGAGCATCCGGCGCGACAAGAGTTCCGTCGTTGGTTGGCCGCGCATCCAGAGCCCTCGGCGCGGCAATTGGCCGAAGCCGGCTACGTGGCACCGCACTGGCCACGACCGTGGGGACTCGGGGCAGATCCGGTGGCTCAACTAGTCATAGATGATGAGATGCGACACGCGGGCGTGCGTCGGCCGTCCAATCAGATCGGTATCGGTTGGGCCGGACCCACGCTCATCCACGCCGGTTCCGAGGCTCAGAAGGAGAGGTATCTCCTGCCGCTCCTGGCGGCCGAGGAAATCTGGTGCCAGCTGTTCAGCGAGCCCGGAGCCGGTTCCGATCTGGCGGGTCTTTCCACCCGGGCCGTCCGCGACGGCGACGAGTGGGTCGTGAGCGGTCAGAAGGTCTGGACGAGTTTCGCCCACATGGCGTCCCTCGGGATCCTCCTCGCTCGTACCGATCCCGACGCACCCAAGCACAAGGGCATTTCCTATTTCATCTGTCCCATGGACGCTCCGGGGGTGACGATCCGGCCCATTGTCGACATGACGGGCGACCACGCTTTCAACGAAGTGTTCTTCGACGAGGTCCGGTTGTCCTCCGAACACCTGGTGGGCGAGGTCAACAGCGGTTGGACTCTGGCCAAGGTGACCCTCGGCAACGAGCGTGTCTCGTTGTCCGGGGAGGGGGCGCTATGGGGCCAGGGTCCCACCGTGGGGGATCTGGTCGACCTGGTCCGGCGGGCCGGCGGCACCTCCAACCGGCTCCTGCGGCAACGGCTGATGAGGGTGTGGGTCGAGGGCGAGATCCTGCGGCTCATCCGCCTGCGGACGGTGAGCGCGGCGCTGGCCGGTCGGGCCCCGGGACCCGAGGCGTCTGTCCGCAAGGCGCTGGCCGACGACCACGGGCAACGGGTCATGGAGGTGGCCAAGGACCTCTCCGGTCCGTACGGGATGACCGATGCCGGGCCGTTCGAGGCGATGACGGCCCGGACGGGCGCCGGTGCGTCAGCCCGTTCGTCGGTGCCCCGAGACATGAATGCCATCCCCACGACCCATGCGTGGCCCCCGACGATCTGGTCACACGGGTACCTGTTCGCCCGGGCTCTGACCATCGGCGGCGGCACGGCCGAGGTCCAACGCAACATCATCGCCGAGCGGGTGCTGGGACTCCCGACCTCCTAGGGCGCTGCCTTGTCAGGGCGCCTCGTTGTCCGCCAGTTCGACGACGCGGCGAACAAAGGCGGCGAAGGCGTCGGGATGAGAGAGATGAGCGCCGTGGGCGGCGTCGGCGAATTCGACGACTTCGCCCGAGGGCAGGATCTCGACCAACTCGTCGATGGCCTGGCGGTGATGGGGGATCGATCGGGACCCCCGGCCGAGGACCACGGGGGCCGCCAGATGCGAGAGGTCCAGCGGCGACTGCTCGCGCCGGAGGTCGAAGATCTCGGTCAGGAGAGCCGGACCGTCGGCCCGGCGTTCAGCCCGCGCCCCCTCGGGGAGACGGTTCCAGGCGTCGTCGCTCACGACCCGACGGAAGAACGACTCGGCGAAGGCGGCCGGATCCTCGGCCGGAGCGTCGCGTGTCCGTCTCGGCCACCAGTCGGTCCAGGGCAGGGGCGGCTCGTAGACGCCGACGGCGCGGACCACTCCCGGAAGGGCGATGGCCGCGCCCAGGGCCACGTCGCCGCCGTAGGAGTGACCGACGAGGACGGCTGGACGTCCATCGACGATCTGCACCAGGTCGTCGATGTGGTCCTCCAAGGCCCGGGCCGGAGCTTGGGCCTGGCGGGAGCGGTTGTACCCCCGCCGGTCGTAGGTGACGACGTGGAGGTCGGGGAGCCGCCGCACGACGCGGGCGAAGCTCGTTCCCCGGTCGAGAGAACCGTGGACGAGGACGATCACCGGCACGTCGCCGCCGGGTCCTTGGGCCGGGTGGTCCATCACATGGAGGCCGGCCGGGTTCGGGACCACCCTCGTGGTGGGTCGGTCCGCGGTCAGGGCCGGCTCACCGGCCGGGCCAGGCCGACGAGGCGCTGGTTCCTCGGGCTGGGGGCGTCCATTGACGCAAAAGGGTAATCGTTGAACCGGGTCCCTCGGGGTGGTCCCGTTAGGATCTCCGGTGATGGCTGACCAGCAACGCGTGGTCTCCGGTCCCCCCACCGGAGGCGCTTTCGGGCCCAACGCCTGGTTGGTCGACGACATGTACGAGCAGTTCCGCCTCGACCCCTCGTCGGTGAGCGAGAGCTGGCGCGAATTCTTCGCCGACTACACGCCTCCGGGCGTCCCGGCCTTTGACGCCACCGCCGAGACCGCTCGGGAGGTGGCAGGAAATGGTGCACCGGCACCGGCACAGGCACCGGTGGGGCTGGCCAACGGCGCCGCCGCCGACAGCGGCTCGTCGGCCCAGAACGGCTCGCCCCCGTCGGCGGGCTCGACGCAGACGGTCCCCGCCCCGCCGCCTGCCGGACCCGCCCCGTCGGCACCGACGGCGGCGGTACCGGCACCGGGCGGCCCGGAGGAGACCGAGGAGCCGCCCGTGGCCCTGCGCGGGGCGGCGGCGAGGATCGCCATCAACATGGAGGCGTCGTTGGCCGTGCCCACGGCCACGAGCGTCCGGACGGTCCCCGCCAAGTTGCTCGAGGTCAACCGGTCGATGTTGAACCAGCACCTGGTGCGGAACTCGGGCACCAAGGTCAGCTTCACCCACCTCATCGGCTACGCCGTCGTCCAGGCCCTCCAGGCCGTGCCCGCCATGAACTCGTCATTCGTCGACGCCATCGACGAGAAGGGCACACCGGGCGTGGTGCACCACAGTCATGTCGGTCTCGGGCTCGCCGTCGACCTGGAAAAGAGCGACGGATCGCGCACGCTGCTCGTTCCCGTGGTGAAGAACGCCGAGAGTCTCGACTTCCGGGCCTTCGTGGTGGCGTACGAGGACATGGTGCGCCGGGTCCACACCCAGAAGGTGACCGCGGACGATTTCGTCGGCGCCACCGTGACCCTCACCAACCCCGGCACCCTGGGCACCGTCCAGTCCGTGCCCCGGCTCATGCCCGGCCAGGGCGCCATCATCGGGGTGGGCGCGCTCGGCTTCCCGGCCGAGTACCAGGCCGCTGACCGCCGCAGCCTGGCCGCCCTGGGCGTGGGGACCGTGGTCACGATCACCTCGACCTACGACCACCGGATCATCCAAGGCGCCGAGTCGGGGATGTTCCTCACTTACATGGCGGAGTGCCTGACGGGGGGCCACGGGTTCTACGAGACCGTCTTCGCCGCCATGGACGTGCCGTACGAACCAGTCCGGTGGCAGGCCGACGTGAATGCCGTCGACAGTGAGCACCAGCGCCTGGTGAAGCAGGTGCGGGTGCAGAGTCTGGTCAACATGTACCGGGTCCGGGGCCACCTCATCGCCGACCTTGACCCGCTGTCGGCCGAGCCGAGGCATCTGCACACCGAGCTCGACCCCACCACCTACGGCCTCACCCTCTGGGACCTCGATCGAGAGTTCGTGGTCGACGGGCTGGCCGGTCGTGACACCCTGCGGTTGGCCGAGGCCCTCGACATCCTGCGCGACGCCTACTGCCGGACGTTGGCCATCGAGTACATGCACATCCAGGATCCCGAGCAGAAACGGTGGATCCAGCATCACGTCGAGGGCGTGCCGGCCACGCTCTCACCGGCAGAACAGCGGCACATTCTCGACCGGCTGAACGCGGCGGAAGCGTTCGAGCGGTTCCTGCACACGCGCTACGTGGGACAGAAGCGCTTCGGTCTCGAAGGGGCGGAGTCGACCATCGTTCTCCTCGACACCCTGCTCGACGAGGCGGCCACGGCCGGCATGACCGAGGCCGTCCTCGGCATGGCGCACCGGGGTCGCCTGAACGTGCTGGCCAACATCGTGGGCAAGTCCTACGGCGAGATCTTCCGCGAATTCGAGGGGGATCTCGACCCCGACTCGGTCCAGGGCTCCGGTGACGTGAAGTACCACAAGGGGGCGAGCGGCGCCTTCACCGGACACTCGGGGGCCGCCCTGGCGGTCACGCTGGCGTCGAACCCGTCGCATCTCGAGGCCGTCGACCCCGTGGTCGAGGGGATGGTGCGGGCCAAGCAGGACCAATTGCCGGCCGACGAGCCGTTCGGGGTGCTGTCCCTTCTCATCCACGGTGATGCCGCCTTCGCCGGGCAGGGCGTGGTGGCCGAAACCCTCGAGCTGTCGCAGTTGGCCGGCTACCGCACCGGGGGCACGGTCCATGTGGTGGTGAACAACCAGTTGGGCTTCACCACCGCTCCCGAGTCGGCCCGCTCGTCGGTCTATCCCACCGACGTGGCCAAGATGGTGCAGGCCCCGGTGTTCCACGTGAACGGGGACGACCCTGAGGCGTGTGTCCGCGCCGCACGGCTGGCCTTCGGTTTCCGCCAGACGTTCCACAAGGACGTCGTCATCGACCTCGTCTGCTACCGGCGCTTCGGTCACAACGAAGGCGACGACCCGAGCTACACGCAACCCCGGATGTACGCCATCATCGAAACGATGCGCTCGGTGCGCAAGCTCTATACCGAGGCCCTCGTCCGACGGGGCGATATCACCATGGAGGAGGCGGAGCAGGCGCTCTCCGATTTCCAGGCCATCCTGCAGGCGGCACTCGACGAGACCCGCCAAGCGGCCCCGCCCCGGCCCACCACGTTGCCGCCCGCCCTGGCCCCGGCCGCACCGATGGTGGAGGTGCGGACCGGAGTCGAGCGCAAGACCCTGGAACAGTTGGTCGTCGACGCCACGTCGGTGCCCGACGGCTTCACCATCCACCCCAAGTTGCTGCGGCAGTTCCAGCAGCGCGCCGCCGTGGTGGCCGAGGGAGAGGTGGACTGGGCCCTCGGTGAGGCCCTGGCCATCGGCTCGTTGCTGCTCGAGGGCACGGACGTCCGTCTGGCGGGCCAGGACACCCGGCGGGGCACCTTCTCCCAGCGTCACGCCGTGCTCGTCGACTACGCCACCGGCAGCGAGTGGGTGCCGCTCGCCCACTTGGAGGGGGAGGGGGTCGGTCGCTTCTCCATCCACGACTCGCTCTTGTCGGAGTACGCGGCGGTGGGGTTCGAATACGGCTACTCGGTCGAAGTGCCCGAAGCGCTTGTGGCCTGGGAGGCCCAATTCGGGGACTTCGCCAACGGCGCCCAGATCGTCATCGACAACTTCCTGGTGGCGGCGGACGACAAATGGGAGCAGCAGTCAGGTCTGGTGTTGCTTCTTCCCCACGGGTACGAGGGCCAGGGTCCCGAACACTCGTCGGCCAGGATCGAACGATTCCTGACGCTCTGCGCCCGGGGCAATATGCGGCTGGCCCAACCGACCACGGCGGCCCAGTACTTCCACCTCCTGCGTTCCCAAGCCCGAGGTGCGGGCGGCCAGCCGTTGGTCGTCTTCACCCCCAAGTCGCTGCTGCGGGCCCGGCCCTCGCGGTCTCCGATCGACGAGCTGGTGTCGGGTTCCTTCCGACCCGTGGTCGACGATCCGGCAGCCTCAGGTCAGGGCTCGAGGGTCGTCGCGGCGGAGAAGGGTCAGGCCGAGACGGCCGTCGTCGATCCCGCCGGTGTCCGCCGGGTGCTGCTGTGCTCGGGCAAGATCGCCTTCGACGCCATGGCCCGTCGGGACCAGCTCGTCGCCGGGGGGTCGGGTCTGCCGAGCCCGGCCGTGGAGCCGGGATCCGTGGCCGTCGTCCGGGTCGAACAGCTCTACCCGTGGCCGGAGGAGGACCTGGCGGCCGTGCTCGGTCGCTATCCGTCGGCCACCGAGGTGGTGTGGCTTCAGGAGGAGCCGGAGAACATGGGGGCGTGGTCCTTTGCGCACGGACGGCTGCACAAGCTGCTGCGTGACCGTTTCACCCTGATCCATGTGAGCCGGGCCGAATCGGCGAGCCCGGCCACCGGGAGCGCGGCGCTGAACCAGCTCGAGCACGAGGATCTCTTGACGCGGGCCTTCGGCTGACCTGACCGGAGATGCGTCGCCGGTTCGAGCACGGGGGGCCGGGTGCCCACGTCGGCGCCCGTGACCACGCCGTCGGTCAGCTGTCCGGATGCTCTCGTCCCGGGCGACCGTTGGTCGGCGGCCCCCACGACGGCGGCCATGGCCAAGACGATCAGGCCCCCCACCAGCTCCCACTGGTTGAAGAATGACTGCTTGTTGGCCAAGTTGAATGTGGCCATCACCCCGGCGCAACCGACCAGGAAGCCGTATGCGGTGCGCGGCAGCAGAGTCATCGCCGCGGCAAGCCCGACGAGGGTCAGCCCGGCGATCAAGAAATACCCGGGCACCACTCCCCGGTGGAGTTCCGCCGCATAGAAGGAGAGCGAGTCGAGGCGCGGTGGGAGGGTCAGGTTGTACGTGACGGCCCCGTCCCAGAACGCCCGGGGACCGGTGAGCACCCAGGGAAGACAGAGAGCGAGCGCCGCCGCCGCGGACGCCAGGGCCCGCTTCCATCCGAAGTCCTTCCACAGCGCGGCGAGGGGTAGGAAGAGCCAGGCGTACTGCTTCGAGGACAGAACGAATGCGAACGCCACCATGGCCCACCCGAGGCGGCGGCGTCGCACGGCGAGGGCCATGCCCCCGATGCCGGCCAGGAGCAGGGGATCGTTCCACGACATGGCGATGCCGTAGGTGGCCTTCGGGATCAACAGGATGAAGGCGGCGCAGATCCATCCCCGCCGGGGGCCGGCCAGGGCGTACGCGCACCACGAGGCGAAGAGGGTGGCCGACAGCAGGCCGAAGCGGACGTCACCGAAGAGGGCATGGAAGGGGGTGAGTACCACGGCCGAGAGCGGCAGGTAGGTGAACTGGTTGGAGACCTCGCCGGCCAGGCCGCTCGTCCAGTGGGTCAGATAGAAATTGTGGCCGTGCAGCAGCGCTCCCGAGGCCGCCTGGTACATGAACCAGACGTCGTTGTGGGGGGAGGGACTGGCCACGATGGTGGCCACGGCCGCCGCCGACGCCAAGCCGGCGATCGCCACGAATCGTGCCGTGCGCCGTTCGTCCCCCACGTTCGTGACGATGCCGGCCACCAGGATGGTCAGGCCGACGACGGTGCACGTCACGATGATCACGGAAAGGTAGCCGGGGCCGTCCTTGCGCAGGGGATAGAACGGGACGAAGAGAGCGGTGATGGCGACGACGAGCGAGAACGCCCAGTGGCTCATGGAAGGCGGTGCGGGCTTCAGCGCCGCCGTCACGAGAACGACTGATCCGACCACCACGAACAGCAGCGCCCGCCACGAGAAGGCGCCCATGGTGAGGGCGTTGCCGATACCGATCAGGGCCCATGCCGTGCCCAGCCAACGGATGAGGTGTTCTCGTTGCCCGGGCGCCGGTGTGACGACGATCGTCGGCGGCTCGTCCCGCCGGGTGGGCCGCCGCCGCCGAATCTGCCCGCGTGGATCCACAGCGTCGTCCGTTCTCGAATGTGTCCGAGTCGGCCCGAGAGCCGTTCTCCCCGATGACGATGATTCGCTGCTCCCGCCAATCGACGCACTCGGCGGGCCCAAATGTCAGCCAACAACGGCTGGCGGGGATCCGGAGGGGCGGTCGATTCGTCAGCGCAGAGCGAAGCCCACGATGGCTTCGAGCTCGACGAGAGCATCCGCCGGATCGACGACCTTGATGGTCTGCATGCCGAGCGCCCGGGCCGGCTTCAGGTTCACGCCGAGATCGTCGAGGAAGACGGCGGCGGGGGGCTCGATCTCCAACTCGGTGCACGCCATGAGGTAGAAGCGCGGGTCGGGCTTGCGGACGCCCACGACGGCCGACTGGATCACCACGTCGAAGAGATCGAGAACGTCGTGGTGGCGGGCGGTGGTCGTCGGGGTGATGAAATTGTTGGTCAGGAGTCCCGTCTTCAGCTGTTCCCGACAGCGGCGGACGGCCTCGACCATCTCGGGACGCATCTCGCCTGTCATGGTGGCGAACAATTCCCGGGCATCGACGGTTCCGCCGGCGGCGGCTGCTTCGTCCTCGAAGGCCACGCAGAACTGCTCGAAGTCCACTTCGTTGCGCTCGAGGCGCGCCCAGGCGTTGTCGTGGGCGTTGGTGGCGTTCAGGGTGCGGATGAAGCCGGCGGGCAGGCCTCGCGCCCGTTCATGACGTTCGAAGGCATCGAAGGGACTGGTGGAGAGGACGCCGCCGAAGTCGAACAGGACCGCCTCGACCGGTGCAGCAGCCACCGCTCAGACGAGGCTGTCGCGGGCCACGCCGTCCCAGAGCTCGGCCGACAGACCGAGGGACTCCACGTCCACCCGTTCGTCGATCCCGTGGAACATGGTGGCGTAGTCCTCGAAGGTCAGGTGACGGCTGAAGAGGCCGAAGCCGTAGGCAACGGTGCCGAGTTTCCGGAAGAAGCGAGCGTCCGTCGCCCCCACCGTCAGGAAGGGCACGCAGCGGGCATCGGGGTAGGAGCGACGTGCCACCCGTTCGAGCGAGTGCCACAGGGGCGTGTCGGAAGGCGAGGTGCTGGCCGGATCGGTGAAGTTCCAGGCCATCTCCACGTCGTCGGCCAGATCGCCCAGAGCGTCGGCGAGCATGGCGTCGACCTCGGGCTGCTCCCAGCCCGGAAGGGTACGGATGTCCACCTGGAGAACGACGCGGTCGGGGATGACGTTCACCTTGGTCCCCGCCGCCATGACGGTGGGAGCCATCGTGGTATGGGTGCAGGCATGGGCTTGACGGGCGAGACCGAGGGCGGGGAACTCGTCGCAGAAGCCGCCGATGGCGTCCGGGTCGAGCAGCGCGTCGGTGATGTCAGCCGGAAGGCCGATGCCCTCGACGAAGCGTCGCCAGGCGTCGTGGATGTCGGCGCTCGGCTTGTACTCGGCCAGCCGGCGGACGACCTCGGCCGCCTTCACTAATGCGTTGTCGGTGCGCAGGGGTTGCGAGGCGTGACCCGGAGTGCCCCGCACCGTCAAGGTGCACCAGAACACGCCCTTCTCCCCGGTGATCACGGGCAGCCGGACGCCGTCGGGGGCGGGCATCGGAAAACCGCCGGCCTCGGTGATGAGGTAGTCGGTCCGCACCTGGTCGGGAACGTGGCGGGTGAGCCACTCGGCACCATGGATGCCGAGCGCCTCCTCGTCGGCCACGCCGATGAAGAGCAGATCCCCGTCGGGACGGAAGCCGTCGTCGGCGAGGTGGCGGACGGCCACGGCCATCGACGCGGTCAGGTTGAGCATGTCGACGGCGCCGCGGCCCCAGACCTCGCCGTCGATGAGCTCTCCCCCGAAAGGGTCGTGGCGCCAGTCGTCTCCGTTGGCGGGGACCACGTCGGTGTGCCCGAGCAGGCACAGCGAGGGGGCGCCGGGGCGGCGGCCCTCGATCCGGGCCACCAGCGAGGAGCGGCCGGGGAGGGGCTCGTGGACGGCGAGGTCGAGTCCGGGACGCTCGAGAACCGATCGCAGGACATCGGCGTTGCGTTCTTCGTGGCCCGACTCGGCGGTGCCGTCATTCACACATCGGTTGCGGATGAGCTGCTGCAGGAGCTCCGCTACTTCCCCGGCCAGGTCGGTCGCCACAGCCGCATCCTACGGTGCGCACCGCCGGCCGGTTGGTCCCGGTCCGTCGTGCCGGACGGGAATGCCGGAGCCGGAGGTCAGACCCCTGAGAGCGTACGGGTGGTTGACTGTGCGCAGCCATGTCCCCCTCTCATGCCGTCGTCGACGGCTCGAACATCGCGACGGAAGGTCGTTCGACGCCGAGCTTGCGCCAGCTCGACGAGGCCATTCGGCAGTTCCAAGAGGAATTCCCCGATCTCGAGGTGATCGTGGTCGTCGATGCCACCTTCGGTCACCGGATCGACACCTCGGAACGCAAGATTTTCGACGAGGCGGTGGCGCACGGCGAGCTCGTCTCTCCGCCCGCGGGCGCCATCGGCCGGGGAGACGCCTTCGTCCTCCGTGTCGCCGAGAGGGTTGGCGCCCTGGTCCTGTCCAACGACTCGTTCCAGGAATTCCATGCCGAGCATCCCTGGCTGTTCGAGGAAGGTCGGCTGATCGGGGGAAAGCCGATACCGGGAGTCGGCTGGATCTTCACCCCGCGCCTGCCCGTGCGCGGCCCCCGTAGTCGCGCCGCCACGTCACCGGGCACGGGACGACGACGGAGTAGCGCCTCCGGGGAGTACGTGCCGGCCGTGCCCACATCACCACCGCCGTCACGAGGGACGTCGAAGGCTGCGGCGGCGGCCATCGCACTGGCCACGGCGGAATCGGTCGTGCCGGTCTCGAGAACGACCAGGGAGCGGGCCAAGGCGACCAAGGTTGACAAGACCACGAAGGTCGCCGAGACCACGAAGGCGGCCAAGAGCACGAGAGCGGCCACGGGCACGAAGGCGGCCAAGAGCACGAAAGCCACCAAGACCGGCAAGGAGGTGAAGGGGGCGGCCAAGGTGGCGAAGGCAGCGAAACCGGCGAAGGCGGCCGGCGCCGCGAAGTCGACGAAAGCGGCCAAGAAGGCCACCAAGATCGGTGCCACCAAGATCGGTGCCACCAAGATCGGTGCCACCAAGATCGGTAAGGAAGCGAGGGAACCGGCCAAGGCGGCCAAGAGGACCAGGGCGGCGACCTCGGTGGCGTCGATAAAGGCGGCGGCAAAGGCGGCGGCCGCATCCACGGCACCGACCCCTGCGGCACGGCCAGCGACGACGGACAAGAAAGCCTCGACGACGAAGAAGGCGGCGGCGGCAAAGGCGGCCGGCGCAACCAAGACGGCCGACGCGGCGAAGACGGCCCGGACGGCCAAGACGGCCGAGGCGGTGACGGCGACCGCCGCCGACACCGGGGTGGTGGGATCGGGATCGTCGTCCTCACGACGCCGTCGGCGGGGGAGGGGAACGGCCGCCGCCGTCCGTGCCGCCATCGAAGCAGCCACCAACGAGGCGCTCGCCCCCGACGTGTCGACGGCACCGGCGATGCCGACGCGCCGCCGTCGGTCGACGACGGCACCGGCGGCCACGGAGAGAGCGGCGGCCACGACGAGCCCGGCCCGGGCCACGGTCGCGCCACCGGCACCGGCGGCCGTCAACGATCCGCTGACCTTTCTCACGTTCGTGACCGAGCATCCGCTCGGTTCGACGGTCGTCGGCACGGTCTCGTCCTTCGTCTCCCACGGCGCCATGGTCGATGTCGACGGGATGTTGTGTTACCTGCCGCTGACCGGTCTTGGAGATCCGCCACCGCGCCGGGCCCGCGAGGTCGTCGAGCGGGGGGACGAACTCACCTTCGTCCTGGTGGCCCTCGACCCGCCGCGCCGGGGCGCAGAGCTCGCCCTCCCCGGGGTGGGGAGAGTGCCGGTGATCGAGGATCCAGATCCGGTCCGGGCGCCGTCCCGACGGGGACGACGGTCGAGCCGCAACGGCTCATAGACCACTCTGGTCCCAGATGTCCTGGCCTTCTGTCAGGGAAGCTCTCCAGGCACACAACGGTCACGAATAGTGACCAAATAATCTCAAGACGACCACGTAGCGTGTCGATAGCTCCGACGTACAAATCAAAGAAGACGGGGGGAGTCCTGACATGCGCTTTCCGCACACCCTTGACCAGTTGAGCCTCGCTCGGAACCGGCTTCACCGGGGCCATGGCAAGAGGGTGATTATCGAGTCCGCCTTCCCGGACCACAACGAGGTCCTGCGGGCCGGACAGGAGCGGTGGCGGGCCGCGTCCTACAGCGACCCCTGGCCCGACCGCGCCTGAGGTCGTCACCGGTCGTCGTCACCCGAGCCCGACCGCGGTGGGCGGGTATCGAAGATGACGACGGTCGTCAGAGCGCCGAGCACCGGTCGACGTCCGTCGCGCGCCCTCGAGGCACCGAGTCGCGTCGGTGTCTCTGCATCGAGGTGAGGCGGGGCCGGTAACGTCGGCGGGCGTGCTGCGACCCGAGGACATTCTTCCCCACCGGCCGCCCTTTCTTCTGGTGGACGAAATGGTAGAGCTCGAGGCCGGGCAGTCGGCGCGCGGTCGATGGCACCTCACCGGTGAGGAGAGCTTCTTCGCCGGCCACTTCCCCGGTCGGCCCACCCTGCCCGGCGTGCTCATGGTGGAGTCGCTGGCCCAGGTGGGCGCCGTCGCCGTGTTGGCCGATCCCCGGTTCGCCGGCCGGCTGCCATTGTTCGGCGGCATCGACAGGGCCCGTTTCCGCCGTCAGGTGAATCCCGGTGACGTGCTCGATCTCGAGGTCCGCCTCGGTCGGCTGTCGACGCGGGCGGGCACCGGCCACGGCCGGGCCACCGTCGATGGCGAGCTGGCCTGCGAGGTCGACCTGCTCTTTGTCATCGTGGACGGCTGAGGCATCGTGGACGGATGACGGGGGACCGAGGATCAGGGGAGAGCATGCGCATCGCCACCTGGAATGTGAATTCGCTGAACGCCCGTCTGGGGCGGGTGGAGGAATGGATCGAGTACGCCCAGCCCGACATTCTCTGCATGCAGGAGACGAAGCTGGCCGACACCGCTTTTCCGGCCATGGCCTTCTCGGCGCTCGGCTACGAATCGGCGCCCCACGGCGACGGCCGCTGGAACGGCGTGGCCATCGTGAGCCGGGTCGGTCTCGAAGACGTCACGCGGGGATTCGGGGGCGAGGCGGACGAACAGGGAAGCCGGCTGGTGGCGGCGACCTGTGGGGGCATCCGGGTGCACAGCGTCTACGTGCCGAACGGTCGGGAGGTGGGCGGTGAGTTCTACACGGCCAAGCTGACCTGGTTGGAGGAGTTCCGGTCCTATCTCGACCGGACGGCCAATCCCTCGGACCCCGTGGCCGTCTGCGGTGACTTCAACATCGCCCCCGACGACCGCGACATTTACGACCGGGTCGCGCTCGAGGGCTCGACCCACATCACAGAGCCCGAGCGGCAGGCCTTGCGGGGGATCGAGGCTTGGGGACTGGCCGACGCCTTCCGGCTGCTCTACGACGAGGGTGGCCTCTTCAGCTGGTGGGACTACCGTGCCGGCAACTTCCACAAGCATCTCGGCATGCGGATCGATCTGGTCCTGCTCAGCAAGGCATTGGCCGAGACGGTGGCCTACGGACTCATCGACCGAAACGCCCGTAAGGGGAAACAGCCCTCAGACCACGCGCCGGTCTTCGTCGACGTCAGGCCGTGACGGCGGCGGGCAGCATGTGGCGCAGCGCCGCCATCTGGGCGGCGAAGGTCTCCGGGTCGTTCGGGGCCCGGCGCCCGACGGTGGCTTCGATGCCGGCCAGGAAGGGCGAGGGCCGGCACGACCAGGTCCGGTCGGCCCCCTGGCGTTGGCCGGCCCAGGAGCACCAGAGCTGTTCCTCGGCCCGGGTGACCGCCACGTAGAGCAGACGTCGTTCCTCCGATCGGGCCGCCGTCGTGGTGGCGTACGAGATCGGCACGAGGCCGTCCTCCAGGCCGACGAGGGCGACGGCCGGCCATTCGAGACCCTTGGCCCGGTGGAAGGTGGACAGGGCCACGGCGTCGGCGGTCGGCTCGGACTCCGACGTCGTCGCGTCGGCCACGGTGGCGGTGAACCAGGAGAGAAAACCGCCGACGGTGGAGCCCGGATCCTCGGCCGCGTGTTCGTCGGCCAACCGGGCCAGCACCGGCGGAATCCCGGCGATGGAGAGATCGGCCAGGGCGCTGCGCAGGGCCCGACCGGGACGGTCGGCCCGCAGCACGGCGATGATCTCGGCCATCTCGGCGCCCACCCGGGCCGGGCCCGTGCGACAGGGGATGCCGTGCCGGTCGAGGGCGGCGGCGATGGGGGTGAGCCGGGCGTTGGTCCGGGCCAGCACGGCGAGCTGCGACCAGGGCCGGCCGGGCCTGTGCATCTGCCGCAGCCAGCGGGCCACGGCGTTCGCCTCCTCGCTGTCGTCGTCGAAGCCGCGGACCTCGGGAACGGGGCCGTCGGGTCGTTCCCCCGAGCAGACGAGATCGGAGCCGGCCACCGACGATGCCGGGCCCGGGGTGTCGAGCACGGCCCGGGCGGCGGCGATCACCTGGGGGGTCGAACGGTGATTGGCGTCGAGCCGCAGCACCGTCGTCCCCGGCAGGAGCGCCGGCAGCCGGTCCAAGAGGGTGGGGTCGGCGCCGTTCCAGCCGTAGACGGCCTGCCGGGGGTCGCCGACCACGAAGAGGTCGGTCTGCTCGCCCATCCAGGCGGTGAGCAGCCGCCACTGGAGGGGGTTCACGTCCTGGAACTCGTCGACGTAGAGGTGCCGGATGCGCCAGCGGGTGGCGGCCGCCACGGCGGTGTCGGTCTCGATGAGATCGGCGCAACGACCGAGCAGGTCGTTCAGGTCGATCAGCCCGTGGGTCTGCTTGGCGTCCTCGTACCGCCGGTAGGCCTGGGCCGTCTCCTCGGGGGACAGGGGGGGCCGCCGGCCGGCCGAGACGGCGGCCCCGGGGTAGGAATCGGGCGTGACCAGCCGGGCCTGGGCCCACTGGATCTCGGCCAGCACGGCCCGGACGGTGTCGGAGGGCAGGGTGTCGGCGTCGGGGATCGAGCGTCGCAGCAGCCGGCGGGGGTCGTCGACGAGGGCGGGGGGCCGCCGGCCGGAGTCGGACCAGGCCCGGCGGAGCTGGCCGTAGGCGGCGGCGTGGAAGGTGCCGGCCCAGACCCGGCCCGGCGTGTCGAGGTGCCAGAGCCGGTCCCGCAGCTCGCGCGAGGCCTTGCGGGTGAAGGTGAGGACGAGGCTGTGGGTGGCGTCGGCCGAGCCGTCGAAGAGCCTGCGGGCCACCCGTCGGGTGAGGACGGTCGTCTTGCCCGAGCCCGCCCCGGCCATGACGCAGAGGCGGCCCGCATCCGACGAGACGGCCTGGCGTTGGGCCGCGCTCAGCCCCCGCAGGAGCCCGGAGATCTGGTCGCCGTCCACCGGTCCGACGGTATCGGTGGGCTGTGACGGCGGGTGGGATGGCGGGTGGGTGCGATGGCCGGCCGGTAGCCTCGCCCCGATGCTGCGGGCGCTCGCCGGTGGGGCACTCTTCGGCGAGGTCTGGGGTCCGAGCCCGCCCGAGCTGCTGGTGCTCCACGGATGGGGCCGCAGCCACGGCGACTTCTCGGCCGTGGTGGGGCCGACGGCGCCGGCCGGCCCCCTGGCCGCCTGGGCGCCCGATCTCCCCGGTTTCGGCTCCAGCCCGGCCCCCCCCTCGGCGTGGGGGTCGGCCGAGTACGCGGCGGCGCTCGTCCCCCTGCTCGAGGAGGCTCCCGGCCCGGCCCGGCCCGTCGTCGTCCTCGGCCATTCCCTCGGCGGCCGGCTGGCGGTGACGCTGGCCGCGACTCGTCCCGATCTCGTCCGGGCCCTGGTCCTGACCGGTGCCCCCGTCGGGCCCCGCACCGGCGGTGGCCGGCGGCCCCCGGCCGGCTACCGGCTGGCCCGGGCGCTACACCGGCGGGGGTTGCTGAGTGAAGCCCGGATGGAGGCCGGCCGGCAGCGGCACGGCTCGGCCGACTACCGGGCGGCCGAGGGTGTCATGCGCGACGTCCTCGTCCGGCTGGTGAACGAACGTTACGACGACGCCCTGGCCGCCATCGGTTGCCCGGTGGAGCTCGTCTGGGGCGACGACGACGCTGAGGTCCCCGTGGAGGTGGCCCGGCGCCTGCTGTCGGTGCTGCCCGACGCCACCCTCACCCTCTGCCCCGGCGCGGGCCACCTGACACCGCTCACCGCGTCGGACGAGCTCCGGTCGGCCGCCGAGCGGGCCCTGGCCCGGTCGTGACGGCCCTGCGGTCGGCCGCCGTGGCCGCCGCCGTCGTGGCGATGGCACCGGCGGGGCTGCGCTGGTTGCGGGTGGCCCAACGTGAGCACTACCTCCCGGGAGCGGCCGCCCGGTTCGCCCTGCGCTGGTGGGGAGGCACCCCCCTCGGCATCGCCGGGGTCGTGGTCGCCCTGGCCGGTACCGGCCTGGCCTGGCGCTGGCCCGCCTCGGCCCTGGCCACCGCGGCGGTGGTGGCCGCCGGTCCGCCCGGCCTGGGGCTTCGGGGAAGGACGGCCCCGCTCGCCTGGACGAGGCGGCTGCGCACCCTGGCGGCGGCGGTCACCGCCCTCGGGGCCGCCGCCGTGGCCGCCGGCGTCGTCGCCGGCGTCGGGCCCGTGGTGGCGGCGGCCGCGGCGCTCCTCGTCCCCCTCATCGTCGACCTCGGTTGTGCCATCACCGGCCCCTTCGAGCGCGCCGCCGCGCAGCGCCATGTGACGAGGGCCACGCAGCGGCTGCAGCGGGTGGCACCGACGGTGGTGGCCATCACCGGCTCTTACGGCAAGACCGGCACCAAGGGATACGTCGCCCACCTGCTGGCCGGTTCCCGGACGGTCGTGGCCAGCCCGGCCAGCTTCAACAACCGAGCGGGACTCGCCCGGGCGGTGAACGAGAACCTGGTCGACGGCACCGACGTCTTCGTGGCCGAGATGGGCACCTACGGCAAGGGCGAGATCGCCGAGCTCTGTTCGTGGCTCGTCCCCGACATCGCCGTGATCACCGCCGTCGGGCCCGTCCATCTGGAGCGCTTCGGGTCGGAGGACCGGATCCTCGAGGCCAAGGCCGAGATCCTCGAGAAGGCCCCGGTGGCCGTTCTGAACGTCGACGACCCCCGTCTGGCCGCTCTCGCCACCGAGGCCGAGGGACGGGGCCGCCGGGTCCGGCGGGCGTCGCGGTCGGCGGCGGCCGACGTCCGCGTCGCCGAGGACAGGGAGGAGCTCGTCCTGTTCGTCGACGGCGTCGAGGTGGCCCGCGCCCCGGCCGGTCCCCGTCCCGGCAACCTGGCCTGCGCCGTGGCCGTCGCCCTCGAGCTCGCCGTCCCCCTCGAGGAGATCGGCCGCCGCCTGGCCGGCCTGCCGGGCGCCCCCCACCGGCTCGAGGTGGGTCGGGGGGCGGGCGGCGCCCTCGTCCTCGACGACACCTACAACGCCAACCCGGCCGGCGCCGCGCTGGCGCTGGAGGCCCTGGAGTCGATGGCGCCCGCCGCCGGTCGCCGCGTGGTCGTCACGCCCGGCATGGTCGAATTGGGGGCGCGCCAGGGGGAGGAGAACGTCCTCTTCGGCCGGGCCGCCGCCCGGGTGGCCGACGACCTGCTGGTGGTGGGCCGGACCAATCGCCGGGCCCTCGTCCGGGGCGCGCACGAGACCGGGGACCGGCGGCGGCCGACGCCGCTGCGGGTGACGGTCGTCCGGCACCGGCCCGAGGCCGTGGCCTGGGTGCGCGACCAGCTCGGCCCGAGCGACGCCGTCCTCTACGAGAACGACCTGCCCGACCACTACCCTTAGCCGCCGTGCAGGCCAGCCCCGCCACCGTCGCCGTCGTCTTCGGCGGCCCTTCCCCCGAGCACGACGTCAGCATCCTGACCGGTCTCCAGGTGGCACGGACCCTGGCCGGGGCGGGCCGGGACGTCTTCGGTCTCTACTGGTCCAAGACAGGCGACTGGTACCGGCTGCCGCCCACCCTGGAGGCGTCGGATTTCCTCGACGGCGTCCCGTCGGGCGCCGACGAGCTGCGGCTGGGCATCGGTGGCGGCAACGGCTCCGGTGGCGGCTTCGCCGAGATCGGCGGCCGGTTGGGCCGGAGCCGGCCCGTCGTCTTCGACGTGGCCGTGATCTGCTGCCACGGCGGACCGGGGGAGGACGGCACCCTGCAGGGGGCGCTCGACCTGGCCGGCATCGCCTACACCGGGCCCGGGGTGGCCGCCGCCGCGCTCGGTATGGACAAGCTGGCCTTCGCCGGCCTGGTGCGCGACGCCCGCCTCCCCGCCCTCGCCCGCCGGCTGCTCGACCCGTCCATGACCGATCCCGGTTTCCCCGGCCCCTACATCGTGAAGCCCCGCTTCGGTGGCTCGTCGCTCGGGATCGACCTGGTCGAGGACATGGCCACCGCCGTGGCCCGGCTCGGCGCCAACAGCCATCTCCGCCAGGGCGCCGTCATCGAGCCCTACCGGCCCGATCTCTTCGACCTGAACGTCGCCGTCCGGCTGTGGCCCGAGCCCGCCCTCTCGGCCATCGAGCGACCGCTACGGTCGACCGGTTCGGCCGAGATCCTCGGCTACGCCGACAAGTACGTCGGCGGCGAGGGGATGGCGAGCGCGCCCCGGGAGCTGCCCGCCCAGCTGCCGGCCACGATGACCGGGGCCATCCGCTCGGCCGCCCTCGAGATCGCCCGGTTGGCCCTCGTCCGAGGGGTGGCCCGGATCGACTTCCTCTCCGACGGCGAGTCCTGGTTCGTGAACGAGGTCAACACCGTTCCCGGCTCCCTGGCCCGCTACCTCTGGGTGGATCCGCCGGTGAGCTTCCTCGAGCTCATCGACACCATGGTGGACGAGGCGCAGCAGCGGCCGACCAGCCGACCGAACGCGGCGGGGGCCGACGGCACCGTCCTGCGCAGCGCCGGGGGCATCGCCGCCAAGCTGGGCTGACGCCACCGGCCCGGCACCGCATTGGCCCCGGTCGCCGGGGCCTGGGCGTTACGCTGGTCGGCCGATGACGGGCGTCCCATGACTTTTCCCCGGAAGCTCCTGACCGACGGGGAGGACGTCGTCGTCGACCTCCGGCCCCACTGGGCCTTTCTGGGCTGGCCCCTGGTCGCCACCATCGCGGCCGTGGCCCTGGCCGTGGCCGTGGAGGCCACCGTGTCGAACCTCCCGAACGGCGTCCTCTACGTCCTCCTGGCCGCCATCGGCCTCACCGCCCTGTGGCTGGCGGGCCGGCTGCTGCGCTGGATGACGACCAGCCTCGTGCTCACCACCAATCGGATCGTCGAGCGCTCGGGCGTCTTCGCCCGTCGCGCCCTCGAGATCCGGCTGGACCGGATCAACGAGCTCTCCTACCACCAGTCCCTCACCGCCCGGCTCTTCCGCACCGGTGAGGTGATGGTCGAGATGGGCGGCGAGACCGGCGTCGTCACGTTCGAGCACGTTCCCCGGCCGTCGGCCTTCCAGAGCCTCATCACCGAGCAGATGTCGGCCCGGCGCGACGGCCTGCACCGGGGCGGCCCGCCGGCAGCGGCCCCGATGGCGCCGGCCTACCCCACCGCCGGTGCCCCGGCCCCGTTGTCCGACGAGACCCCACCCCGGGGGACGCCCCCGCTGTCCGCGGGGGCCGTGTCGGGGGCCGGTGCGGGGGCGGGGCTATCGGTGGCCGACCGCCTCACCCAGCTGAGCGAGCTCCGTCGTCGCGGCGTGGTCACCGAAGCCGAGTTCGAGGCCAAGAAGGCCCAGCTGCTCGAACAGCTCTGAGCCGCCGGGCCGGGCGCAGTCTGGGCCGGGCGTCGTCGCGGTCCACTCAGAGGATCTCGGCCCGGGCCGCGGCCGAGGGCTTCACCCGCCAGGCCGGCGTGGACAGCTTGGCCAGGTTCACCGCCCCCGGCTCGGCCAGCGCCACCACGCAACCACCGAATCCGGCGCCGGTCATCCGGGCGCCGTACACGCCGGGCAGGGCCTGGAGATGGTGGACGAGCGCGTCCACATTGGGCGTGGAGGCGTCGAAATCCTCGGCCAGGCTGGCGTGGCTGGCCGACATCAGCCGTCCGGCGTCGACCAGGTCGCCCGATCCGAGCGCGGCGGCGCACCAGCGGACCCGGTCGCACTCGGTGACGACGTGCCGGGCCCGGCGGCGCAGGAGCGGATCGGGGAGCCCGAGCATGGCGTCGGCACCCAGCCGGCCCAGGGGCCCGAGCCGGTAGGCGGCCGCTTCGCACTCGGCCCGCCGGGCCGAGTAGGGGGTCCTGTCCAGCGACCGGTGCTCGCCCGAGTGGACCACCACCACCTCGGCCCCGTCGGGAAGGGGGACGGTCTGGATGGCGAGGTCGGTGAAGTCGATGAGCAGCGCGGATCCCTCGACGGCGGCTGCCACCGTCAGCTGGTCCATCAGACCGGTGGCGACATTGGTGGCGGCCTGCTCGGCGCGCTGGCACAGGCGGGCCATGGTGAGCGGCTCCGCCTCGAAGCCCAGAGCGAGAGCCATCGCCACCTCGAGCGCGGCGCTCGACGAGAGGCCCGCACCGACGGGCAGCGTCGACTCCACCACCCCGCGGCCTCCCTTCCAGGGATGGATCGAGGCCACCATGGCGGCGATGTACCGCGCCCAACGGGGCTCCACCTTGCGCAGCACCTGGGGGTCCAACGGGATGTGGATGTCGATGTCGGTGGGTTCGGGTTCGCCTGTCGAGCGCAGGAAGACCCGGTGGCCCACGCCGGGCACGTACGTCACCGTCGTTCCCAGGTCGATGGCCATGGGCAGGGCCAGGCCGTCGTTGTAGTCGGTGTGGTCGCCGATCAGGTTCACCCGACCGGGGCTGTAGGCGCGGACGGCGGGGCCGTCCCCCCTGTCGTCGTTGTCGGGAGTGGGGGCGGGCGCGCCGTGGCCGTTGCCGCCTGTCATCGTGGCCGACCCATGGACCCGAGAGCATGGCACGACCGTCCCGGCCGGGTGGGAGCTTGACCCCCGGTCGTTCGAACGACCAGCATCCGGGCATGGCAGGTCCGCTCGAGGGTGTCCGGGTCGTCGAATTGGCCGGGATCGGTCCCGGTCCCTACACGTGCATGCTGCTGGCCGACGCCGGCGCCGATGTGCTGCGGATCGACCGGACGGGCGAGCGGCCACCGGCCCCGGCGGGACCGCACTGGGACCTGCTCAACCGCAGCCGCCCGTCGGTGGGCGTCAACCTGAAGGATCCCGACGGGGTGGCCCTCGTGCTCGACCTCATCGCCGAGGCCGACGCCCTGGTGGAGGGGTGGCGACCGGGGGTGGCCGAGCGTCTCGGTCTCGGACCCGACGACTGCGCGGCCCGGAACCCCCGGCTCGTCTACGGCCGGATGACGGGCTGGGGCCAGGACGGCCCGCTCTCGTCGACCGCCGGTCACGACATCAACTACATCGCCGTAGCCGGGACCCTCTGGGCCGTCGGCCGGGCCGGGGAGCGGCCGGTGCCCCCGCTCAACCTGGTGGGCGACTTCGGCGGCGGCGGCATGATGCTCGCCTTCGGCGTGGTGGCCGCCATCCTCGAGGCCACGCGGTCGGGCCGCGGCCAGGTGGTGGACGCCGCCATGGTCGACGGAGCCGCCTCGCTCATGACCATGACCTACGCCTTCCGCCAGGCCGGCCTGTGGTCCGAGGACCGGGGGGTCAACATGCTCGACACCGGGGCCCCGTTCTACGAGGTCTACGAGACCTCGGACGACAAGTGGTTCTGCATCGGCGCCATCGAGCGGCAGTTCTACGCCGAGCTGCTCCGGGTGCTCGGACTGGACGCCGCCGATCTGCCCGACCAGATGGACAGGACCCAGTGGCCGGCCATGAAGGAGCGTTTCGCCTCGATCTTCCGCACCCGCACCCGCGACCAATGGACCGAGCTCTTCGCCGGGACCGACGCCTGCGGCGCACCGGTGCTCTCACCGTGGGAGGCGCACGAGCATCCCCACAACGAGTTCCGCCACACCTTCGTCGAGATCGACGGCGTCGTGCAGCCCGGCCCCGCGCCCCGGTTCAGCCGGACACCGGGATCGGTGCAGCGCCCGCCGTCGGCGCCGGGACAGGACACCGACGCGGCCCTGGCCGGCTGGGGCGTGGGAGCGGACCGCCTGGCATCGCTCCGTCAGCGTGGGGCCATCGGCTGAACGGCCCGCCGGCGACGCGACGGGCGGCCGCCCCGATGACCGGACTCAGAGGTTCACGACGGGACAGGTGACGGTGCGCGTGATCCCCTCGATGAGTTGGATCTGGCTCACCACCAGACGGCCGAGATCGTCCACCGACGGTGCTTCGGCCCGGACGATCACGTCGTAGGGACCGGTCACGTCCTCGGCCGACACCACGTTCGGGATGGCCCCCACCTGCGTCGCCACGTTCGCCGCCTTGCCGACCTCGGTCTGAATGAGCACGTACGCCGTCACGGCCATGGTCGCCTCCTCATCGTGCGGGTCCCGATGGGAACCGTCGAACCTGGGGTCATCGTAGTGGCGGTGGGGACGCGACGACCTGGCCGTAGCATGGGCCACGTGGCTCGTCGAGGGCGTGAGGCATCCGCCCGCATAGGGCGCATGGTGCGCGACTCGTTCGCCGACCTGCTCGATCAACGGACGCCGTTCGGGCGCCTCGCCCTTGTGCACGTGGTCATGACCGCCGGAGACACCCTCGTCACCGTGTCGTTGGCGGGCTCGCTGTTCTTCTCCATCTCGCCCGAGGCGGCGAAGAACCGGGTCATCCTCTACCTGCTGCTCACCATGGCGCCGTTCGCCGTCGTGGCGCCCCTGCTCGGTCCCGTCATCGATCGCAGCCGCGGGGCCCGGCGGGCGACCGTGGTGGCCTCGAGCGCCTGTCGAGCCGTCGTCTGCCTGATCATGGCGGGCGGGCTGCGCAGCCTGCTTCTGTTCCCCGAGGCCTTCACCATGTTGGTGCTCTCCAAGGTGTACCTGGTGACGAAGGGCTCGCTCGTTCCCCTACTCCTCGCCAACCGGGCCGACGGTGTCGGCGGCCGAGGTCCCAGCGCCTCCGCCGCGTCGACCGCTGACGGTCTCTCCGTCCCCTACGACGCCGCCGCGCCGACCGGTCCGTCGCCGGCGGACGCCGAGACGTCCGTCGATCACAACCGCCTGGCCACGGCCAACGCGCAACTGGGATTGCTGGCTTCGTTGACCGCCTTCGCCGCGTCGTTGCCCGCCATTGCCGTTCTCAAGCTCTTCGGTGGCCCCTGGGTCCTGCGCATGGACATGCTGGTCTTCGTGGTGGGGACGGTTCTCGCCCTGCGACTGCCGATCCGCAAGGAGGCTCGTGCCGTGCACGGGTCGCCCACGCCGCAACCGGCGGCGATGAAATCGGACGCCACCCCCTGGGATCCGCCGGGACCGCTGGCCGCGCTCGGTCCCGCCGCCAACACCCATCCCGAGGTGACCCTCGCCCTGTCGGCCATGTCGGTGTTGAAGGGCATCGCCGGGTTCCTCACCTTCATGCTCGCCTTCGACCTGCGCCGGGAACACGCCACCATCTGGTATGGACCGACTCTCGGTCTGTCGATCGCCGGGGCGGTGGTGGGCGTGCTCGTCGTTCCCCGGGCCCGCCGTATCTTCAGTGAGCAGCAGGTGCTCGTCCTCGCTGTGTGGCTCGTGGCGCTGTCGGCGGCCATGACCGCCATCGTCGGAGGGGTGCCCATCCAGACCGTCCTGGCCTTCGTCATCGGGGTGGCCGGCGGGGCCGGCAAACCGGCTTTCGACGCCCTGGTGCAGCGGTATGTGCCGACGGCCGGCCAGGGTCGTGCCTTCGCCCGTTTCGAGACGAGGTTCCAGCTGATCTGGGTGCTGGGAGCCCTTCTGCCGGTGGTGTCGTCCACCCCGCTGTCGGCCGGCGACATCGTCATCGCGGCGGTGGCCGGCGTGGGTGGCCTCTCCTATATGACGGGCCGACGGGCCATCCGCTACCTACGGGCCGGCGCGCGCTGAGCCTCCCGCCGGCCCGATCGGGCCGGCGGGAGGCCGCGGTCTCGGTGCCCGCTACGACAAGCGCCGCTCGAGGGCGTCGACCTGGTCGGACAGCGCCGGGGGAAGGTGCTCGGCGAACTCGGCGTAGAAGGCACGGATGAGGGGGACCTCGTCGCGCCACTCCGAGTCGTCCACGCGCAGCAGTTCGAGCATGTCCTCTTTGGAGACGTCGAGGCTCTCGGTGTCGATGGCCCCGGGGGCGGGAACGTTACCGATGGGCGTTTCCACGGCCTCGCCCCGTCCGGCCGTGCGCTCGAAGATCCATTCGAGAACCCGCGAATTCTCCCCGTAGCCGGGCCACAGGAAGCGACCGTCCTCGTCCTTGCGGAACCAGTTCACGTAGTAGAGGCGCGGCAGCTTGGCGGGATCGGCGGCGGTGCCCCCGATCCGGAGCCAGTGGGCGAAGTAGTCGGCCATGTTGTACCCGCAGAACGGCAGCATGGCGAAGGGGTCGCGCCGCAGGTTGCC
>Ga0209415_10004112_pt1 | contig 26765 bp, 20 predicted proteins | sample PeaSoiSIISIP2007_FD_187696 | JGI IMG/M metagenome (GOLD analysis project Ga0209415, IMG submission 187696) | Peat soil microbial communities from Weissenstadt, Germany - SII-SIP-2007 (SPAdes) (version 2) | ecosystem: Environmental > Terrestrial > Soil > Wetlands > Peat | place: Germany... | reverse complement strand
ATCCCCGCCGGATCGCGAGCGCCCTACCCGCTCGCCCCGGCGGGCTCTGTGCGTCCTTACATGCTGCACTATAATCACTTAGGATCATTCCACTCCGCCCGAGGCGGGACAGCACAGGCAGACGAAGGCGCCTAGTCCACCACCCGGTAGATGGCGAAGGTCTGGCCCGGGACCTCCACCGTCACGTCCTTTTCGCCCCGGCTGACATGGACGTCCTTCCCCGCCAGGAGCTCGAGGGTCCGGTAGCTCGGCTGGAAGCCGAACTGCGCCGAGGCAGCCCTTGCTGCGGGATTGAAGATGAGGAGCAGCGTCTCGCCGCCACTGGCCCGGGAATAGACGAGGGGATATGAGTCCTTCTCGGCATACAGCGGCGCGAACCGCGCGTAGGCCGCGAGCGCGGGCTCCGAGTGCTTGAGCCGAATGAGCCTTTGCACCCGGTTCAGAAGCGAGCCCGGGTCCGCCTCCTCGTCCGCGACATTGGGGGCGTCCGGCGCCGGATCGACGGGCAGGTAGAGGCGGGCGGGCTCGGCCGTGGAAAACCCGCGGTTGCGGCCCCCATTCCACTGCATGGGAGTGCGGGCCCCCGCGCGCGGCTTGTAGCAGCCCTCGATCTGCGGCAGGTCCTCCAGCTGCCTCATGCCTATCTCGTTTCCGTAATAGATGAATGGCACTCCGGGCATGGTGAGTCCAAACGCCATTATCATCTCGAGGTCGTCGGTGCTCCGCCGGTTGTTGAGGCGCGCGATGTCGTGATTGCCGAGCGGGAGGCAGATGTAGCCGTCCTTCCGCGTTGCCTCGTACTCCGGCAGGTAGCCACCCAGGAAATGCGAGATGTCGCCCCTGCCCTCCTTGTCGAAGAAGCTGTGCCCGTCGCTCATGCCGTTTCCGATTCGCCAGCTCTCCTTCTGGTAGATGTCGTTGAATCCCGGAACCCAGTGGTAGAAGTCGGCATGAAAGGCACCGTCCAGAGCGGCTTTCGGCCCGGACCATTCGGAGACCGTGAAGGCCTGCGGATAGTCGGCGTCAAGGATCTGGCGGACCTCGCGCCAGTAGCCGAGCGTCTGGTGCCGCGGATCCTTCCCCTTGACCAGCGCGCCGGCCATGTCCGCGCGAAATCCGTCCGCGCCCATGTCCATCCAGAAGCGCATGACCCTCTTCATCTCCGCGCGAAGCGCCAGCACCGCGGGATGGTCCGTGGGCAGCTGCCACGGCTGGGCGGGATCGGGGGTCCCATACCCGTAGTTGAGCGCCGGCTCGCTCCAGAAGAAATTGCTCAGGAAGTTGCCGTTTCGCTGGCCGTAGCCGTGGACCCACCCGCCGCCCTGCTGATGCGCCCAGACATTGTCGGTCCACACGTACCGGTTGGAATACGGGCCCGGAGCCTGCTTCGTTGAGGCCACGAACCACGGATGGTCGATGGCGGTGTAGCTGATGACATAGTCGAAGAGAACCTTCAGGCCGCGGCTGTGCGCCTCGGCGAAGAGCCGCCGGGCGTCGTCGTTGGTCCCGTACCTCGGCGCGACCTTGTAGTAGTCGCGGATGTCGTAGCCCGCGTCGTTGAAAGGGGAGTCGAAGAACGGATTCAGCCAGATCGCGTCCACCCCGAGGCTCTTCACATAGTCGAGCTTCGCGATGACGCCCTTCAGGTCGCCGATGCCGTCGCCGTCGGAGTCGTAGAAGCTCTGGGGATAGATCTGGTACACCACGGCGTGGTGTACCCAGCTCGGGCATTTCGGGATGATGTCCATTTCCGTGCCGGCATCCTGAGCGCCCGCGTTGCCGAGCAGCAAGGCAAAGGCGAGGATGCGGCCGAGGCGCATGGCGCGAATGTTGTCGCCGCCCCATTAGGGGAGTTCAACCCGTTTCCTCGCAGGGGCCGCCGCTCTTGTTCTCGCCTGCGGGCCCTTGGCGTGCAATAGTCGCCCGACCATCATAAACCCCAGACAGCCCATCATGCCCCCCATCCCCACCTGCTCCCGCCGGGAATTCCTGAAGACGGGCCTCGCGGCCTCCTCGCTCCTTGTGCTGCCCCGATTCGCGATCGGCAGCGAGGGAGCGCCTCCCAGCCGGAAGCTTAACCTGGCGTTCATCGGCGCCGGCGGCGAGGCCGAGGACGCCTATACCGGCTGCGACGGGGAGAACTACGTCGCCCTGTGCGACGTGGACGACAATCGCGCCGGGCCGGCGTTCGCCAAGTATCCCGGAGCGAAGCGCTTCAAGGACTTCCGCGTGATGCTCGACAAGATGCACCGCGACATCGACGCGGTCGTCGTGTCCACGCCGGACCACATTCATTTTTCAGCGGCGTTCCTCTCGATGCAGGCTGGGAAGCATGTCTACGTGCAGAAGCCCCTCACGCACAACATCTGGCAGGCGCGCACGCTGCGCCGGGCGGCCGCCCGCTACAAGAACATCACCCAGATGGGCAACCAGGGCCATGCGACTGAGGGCATCCGCTATGTCAAGGAGTGGTATGACGCCGGCGTCCTTGGGAATGTGCGCGAGGTCCACGCCTGGTTCGACGGCCCGGACTTCGTCGGCGGGCCCTACTTCCGGATACCGGCGTCGTTCCCGCCTCCCTCCTCAGCGGCGCCGGCAACCTTGGACTGGAACCTCTGGCTGGGACCCACCAAGAAGCGCCACTACAGCCCCGCCTACGCCCCCCTCATCTGGCGCGGATTCTGGGATTTCGGCTGCGGCGAGCTTGGGGACTGGGCCTGCCACACCCTCGACGCCCCGTTCTGGGCCCTCGAGCTTGACGCGCCCACCCGGGTGACCGTCGAGAACCTCGAGTCGATCCACGAGGGCTTCGTGCCACGGTCCTCGCACCTCAAGTTCGAATTCCCGGCTCGCGGGGCCAAGCCGCCCGTCGCGCTGCATTGGTATGACGGTGGCCAGCATCCGGCCCCGCCGCTCGACTGGGACAGGACCAAGGAGTTCCCGAAGTCGGGGATGCTGATGATAGGCGACAAGAACACCCTCATGACGGGCCCGCGCCCCGACAGCCCGCAGCTGCTGAACGACGCCATCTGGCAGGATTTCAAGAAAAACCTCCCGGCAAAGACGATCCCCCGCGTCAAGGGCGGCCCGTTCCAGGAATGGGTGCGCGCCATCAAGGGCGAGGGCCCAATGCCGGGCTCCAACTTCGACTACTCAGCCCGGCTCACGGAGGCGGCCCTCGTCGGCGTCATGGCGCAGCGCACGAACCAGGACATCGAATGGGACGCGGCCAACATGCGCGTCGCCAATCATCACGACTTCGACCGATTCGTTCGCGAGCCCGCCAGGTCGGGCTGGGACGTCGGCGACGAGGTCTGGAGCTGAGGAGCGATCTCGGGGGAGCTGCGCCGCGCCAGCGCCGCCCCTTACCGCAGGAGCTTGAAGGCGTGGACCCAGTCGTTCTGGCGGAAGCCCGGGATGCACCAGAGCATGCACAGCGGCTCGATGGCGCGAGCCGCCTCGGCGGAACCCATGTCCTCCGTCTCCCAGCCGAACTCGGAGAGGATTCCGGCCGTGGTCTTCTTGGCGGCGTCGTCGTTGCCCGCGATGAACATGGTCGGCTTCCCGCCCTTGAACTTCGGATCCACCATGCAAGCCGCGCCGACCGAGTTGAAGGCCTTTACCAAATGCGCGGCCCCGAACTCCCGCTGCAGCCTCTCCATCAGCGACTCGTCGTGACTCGTGAAGAACCTTAGGACGCCGTTGGCCGGAGGCGCGTCCGCGATGGGATTGGTCGCGTCGATGACCGGCTTCCCGGCAATGTTCGGCGCGCCGGCGCCGCGCAGCGCATCGGCGGCCACGGTTCCCTTGACCGCGAGGACGACCACCTCCCCGAACTTCGCCGCGTCGGCGAAGCTGCCGAGCCTTCCTTTCGGGTTCTGCTTCGCCCAATCCCCAAGCTTGAGCACGTCGCGGGTACCCATCGTCACCTCGTGCCCGTGCTTCAGGAAGCCGCTGCCCAGAGTCTTGGCCACCTCCCCGGAGCCGATCACGCCGATTTTCATGGCGGTAAGTTTCCTCGGGCCGCCGGAAAATCAAGCGCCAACCGGAAACTCATGCCCCGGTGGCTGGCGGCTGCTCAGGTCTGCGTCTCAACCCAGCGCACCGCGTGACGCACCAGCGCCGTCGAGTCGCTGAGTCCCAGCTTCCTCTTTATGTGGCCGCGGTGGACGTCGACTGTCTTTGGGCTTAGGTGCAACTGGCTGGCGATATCGCGGGTTCTCCTGCCAAGCCCAACCAGCTGGAACACCTCGAATTCCCGGTCGGTGAGCTTCTCGATCGGCGACGCCGAGCCCCGGGGCCTGCGCGCGGAGAGGTTTTCCAGGGCGCGGGCCGACATCCGCGCGCTAAGGTAGACCTGGCCCGCCAGAACCTGACGGATCGCCGCAAGCAGGTTCTCCCCTCCCGCCTCCTTCATGACGTAGCCACGCGCCCCGGCCCGAAGCGCCCGCTCGGCAAATATGACCTCGTCGTGCATGGAGACGACCAGGATGAGCAGGTCGGGATTGGCCGCTATCAGGTCCTTGATGAACTCGAAGCCGCCCCTCCCGGGCATCGTGATGTCGGTCAGTATGAGGTCAGGCCTGGTGCGGGCGAGCTCCTGGCTCGCCGCGGCGGGATCGCCCGCCTCGCCGCAGACGACCAGGTCGGACTGCTGGTTGATGAGCTGGGCCAGGCCCGCCCGCATCAGCGGATGGTCGTCGACCAGAAGAATCCGACTGCGCGGCTCGGCCCCGGGGCCGCGGGCGCCGGGCGGGCTCCCCTTTGGGGCGGCGCCACCCCTGGCCGGCCTGGCGTTCCTCCGTGGCGTTGTCATCGGCCGAGGTGGAACGCGGCTCAGGCCCAGGGCGGGGCTCGGCGCCGGCCTCTCATTGCCCGTTGGTCGACGGGACCATCATCAGGCTGATGAAAAGGCCGAGCCTGCGGATGGCCTCGGCGAACTTGTCGTAATCGACGGGCTTCTGGATGTAGATGTTGCAGCCCAGCTCGTGGCACCGTTCGACCTCCCTGGCGTCGTCGGTCGTCGTCAGGACGACGACCGGCATCTTGCGCAGCTTCGGGTCCGCCTTCAGCCGGCGCAGGACCTCGGTCCCCTCGACCTTGGGCATCCGGATGTCGAGCAGGATCAGGTACACCTGCCCGTCCCGGTGCTTATGGAGCGAGCCCGGGTTGAAGAAGAAGTCGAGGACCGCCTGCCCGTCCGAGAAGTGCTGGATGGTGTTGTCGAGCCCCGCGGCCACGAGGTTCTCCCGCACAAGGATGGCGTGGCCCTCGTCGTCGTCGACAATTAGGATGACTGGGGGGCGTTTCATGGTTGTTCGCCGGCGTGCGGAGAGACCGCCGGCAGCGAGACGAAGAAAGTAGAGCCGCATCCCTCACGGCTCTCAACCCAGATCTTTCCATTCTCGCGCTCAAGCACGCGCTGGGCGATCGTCAGGCCAAGGCCCTCGCCCGCCTGGGCATCGGGGTTCAGGCGATGGAAGATCTCGAAGACCCTGCGCAAGTGCTCCTGCGCGATCCCGATGCCGTTGTCCGAGACCCCGTAGACCACCTGGCCGTCCTTGACCTGCCCGGAGACCTCGATCCGGGGCGGCCGGCCCGGGTCGCGGTACTTGAGCGCGTTGTCGATTAGGTTGGCGAAGACCTGGCTCGTGTTGACGCTGTCGCCGAGGCACGCCGGCAGGGGGCCGACCTGGACGTCGGCCTTCGCCTCGTTCAGCTGGAAGCGCATCGCCGCAAGGATCTCCGCAAGCAGCGCGTTCATTTCAAGCGGAGCGATGGTCATCACCATGCGGCCCATCCTCGAGTAGCGCAGCAGGCCGGCGAGGAGCATATCCATCTTCGTCACGCCCGCGCCGATGAACCGGATGGCCTGCGGGATCGTGGTCTCGACCACCTGCTTGAGTTCCGCCGCGGGCACCGGGCCGCCGCCTGCTGCCGCGCGCAGCTTCTCGCAGGCCCGCCCGAGCTGCCTGCTGAAGCCCTGCACGTTGACAAGGGGCGAGCGCAGGTCGTGGGATACGGTGTAGACGATCGTCTCGAGCTCGCGGTTCTTGTCGGCCAGCTCGGCCGCGGCGCGCTGCAGCTCCTGCTGATCCGCCTTGTGGCGCGTGATGTCGGTGCGGATAGCGATGTACTGCAAGGGCTTCCCCGCCTCGTTCACCCGCGGGAATATGGTGGTGTCGACCCAGTAATAGGAGCCGTCCTTTGCCCGGTTCTTGATCTCGTCCCTCCACACCCTGCCGCGCCCTATCGTCTGCCACAGGTCCCGGAAGAATTCCTTGGGATGATGCCGGGAATTGATGATCCGGTGGTCCTGCCCGAGCAGCTCCTCGCGTGAGTACTTCGAAATCGCGCAGAACCTGTCGTTGGCGAAGGTTATCCGCCCTGCGGCGTCGGTGATCGCCACTATTGAGTGCTCGTCGATCGCGGCCCTCAGGTCCCTGAGCTCGGTCAGGGCCGCAAGGTTCTCCCGCTCGATCCTCTTCTGCTGGGTGACCTCGCGGGCGATCTTGGAGGCGCCCACAACCCCGCCATTCGCGTCGAGCACCGGGGTGACCGTCACCAGCAGGTCGACAAGCCCGCCGTCCTTGCGCCTGCGCACCGTCTCGAGGCGGTCGACGCGCGCGCCCCGGCGGATCCGGTCGATGATCCCCGCCTCCTCCTCTGCGCGGTCGTCGGGTACGATGAGCGAGATGGGGCGGCCGATGGCCTCCTCGGCCGTGTAGCCGAGGATCCGCTCGGCGCCCCCGTTCCAGCCGCGGATGATGCCGTCCAGGTCCTTGCTCACGATGGCGTCGCCCGAGCTCTCGACGATCGCCTTGGCAAGCGCGATCTGCTCCCGGTCGAGCCCCCTGCCGGCTGGGGCCGACTCGCGGCCCCGGGCCTCGCGGGAGGCGCACCCGACAATCCATCCAATACAGACAAGATTGACCGCGGCGGCGGCGACGCCCGCCGCGAGCCGGGCCCCGGCCGGGCCCGCCCAACCGAAGGCTAGCAGGCCCGCGAGCAGGATGACTGCCGTTGCGCCAACACCACCGGCGATGGCTAATCGGACGGACTTCACAGGATGATCGACTCACTGATGCCACATCGCCTCAAGGCCGCAATAGGTTGAATCGCATTTATTAGCCCGCAGGGCCCGTTGCCGCATCCGGCCGCCGCATGTTCGCCCGGTCCCGCGGCCCCGGGGCTCGGGCCAAACCCTGCGCCTCAATTGCCAATATTCGCGCAGCGGGACGCGGCCCTCTCCGCTAGGTTTTGGGGCCGTGAAGACCATCCTTGTCCCGATCGACTTCTCCGGGGCGACGCAGACGGTCGTGGACTCGGCCGCCGCGCTGGCGAGGTCCTCAAGGGCCCACATCGTGATCGTGCACGTCGTGCAGCCGCCGGCCGTCGTGGCCGACTACGGCCCGCCGATCGGCGGCTTCCTCATGCCGGTCGACGGGCCGGCCGGCCCGGACGCCGCCCGCCAGCTCGCCAGATGGCGGCATTACCTGGAGGAGCACAAGATTCACGCGGAGACCGCCCAGCTGACCGGCGCTTCGCCGCCTCGGCTGATCGCCGCGGAAGCGGCGGCCCGCGCCGCCAGCTACATCGTCATGGGCTCCCACGGGCACACCGCCCTCTACGACCTCATCGTCGGCGGAACCGCAAGCGGGGTCCTCAGGGGCTCCCCCTGCCCGGTCATCATCGTCCCCGCGCGCCACAAGGCCGCGCGGAAGGGCGCATCCGCGGAGGTCGCGCACGCCTGACCAAGAAATGCCCAGCGTTGGGCAATGCCTGCGCAGCAGGTGCGGCGCCCCGGTGCTAGCCTGCCCAGGTGAATTGGTTCTTGCCTATGCTCGGGTTTGTCCCCGCATTCGGAGCGGGCTGGCTTTCGGGCCAGCCCGACTACATTCTGTAGACACGCCGCTGCCACATCCTGAAATTGCCCCCTGCATATGAATCCGGAGCCCCCGAGTGATTCCGAAGAGGCGATCGATCCACGCTGGAAGTGGAACTACCAGGAACTGCTCCGCCTGAAGGCCCGCCTTCTCGCGGAGCTGCAGGCGCGCCAGCAGGAGGTCAACGCCTCCCTCGCGGAGAGCCACAAGGATCCGGCGGACACCGCCGCCGAGAAGTCGGAGCGCGACATCCTCATCGCGGAGCTGGGGATGGAGAAGAACTCGATCGCGGAAATCGAGGCGGCGCTCCAGCGCATTCGCAGTGGAACCTACGGAATCTGCGAGGCGACGGCCAAGCCGATCTCGCCCGACAGGCTTCGCGCCATCCCCTGGACACGGTACTGCAAGGAGGCCGCTCAGCGAACCAGCCCGCGCAGGGGCTGACCGGGGCCGGGTCGGGGCAAGGAAGGTTCCGCGGAGGGGGGGCCGCAAGGACGCGCCCCGCCGGTAGCGCAGGCATGCGGCTGCGGCGAAAGATCATGCCAGGCAATAACTAACTGTGTCAGCCGCGACGGGCGCCACCCCGCCTTCGCAGATTCCATGGCCGGGGGTCGCCAAGCCAATATCCGCTGCAAGATTGCCAACCCGTGCGTAGCGCCGGGCCTGGAACGTGCGAGAATACCCTTGGCAGGCGTTGAAATCCAAACCTTCGCCACCATGAGGAATAAAATCACCCGCTGGAGTCCGTACAAGGATCTGGACCAGCTGCAAAATCGTCTGGCGTCCGTCTGGCAATTCGACCCGGTCGGGGACGATGGAAGAAGTGAGTCGGTGGCAATGGCGAAATGGTCCCCGAGAATCGACGTGTCGGAGGATGCCAGTGAGTACCTCATCAGGGCGGAGCTGCCCGACATGAGGAAGGAGGACGTCAAGGTGTCGGTCGAGGACGGCATCGTGACTGTTTCGGGAGAGCGCCAGTTCGAGAGGCAGGAGAAGGGCAAGGAATACCACGCGATCGAGCGCGTGTACGGCTCCTTCTCCCGCAGCTTCAAGCTGCCGGCAGGCACCACAGGCAAGAAGGTCTCGGCGCAATTCAAGAACGGTGTGCTAAAGGTACACTTGCCGAAGGACAGACCGGCGCTCCCAGGCAAGGCGATCGAAATCAAGGCCGGCTAGGCCGGCATCCAACGAAAGGAGGAGATCAGCCATGAGACAAAGGACCAAAGCACTCGAAGCCCCGCGGCCCTCGAAGGAGGAGATTCGCGACTATGCCTACCATCTGTATGTACAGAGCGGCTGCGTTCCCGGCCACGATGTGGAGAACTGGTTGGAGGCGGAAAGCTGCCTGCGCGCCAATATTCCAAGGGAGCACACGCGCTCCCGCCTGCACAGGCACATGCAGCGCACGTGACCCCGCAGGCTGACCCGGGCCGCACCCTGAGGCCCGCGGCCCGCGCGAAAGGGACGTCCTTGTCGAACGCCCGCTCCGGACGGCCGGTGCGGGCGTCTTGGCGTGCGGGTCCCCGCGGATGGCCGGGCAGCCCGACCTAGGCCGCCTCGGCCCGGCGCCCGACGAGGCTCCCGGTCATCCGGGCAAGCATAACCTCCTCATTCGTAGCCATTACCCTGACGGTCACCCGGCTGTCGTCAGCCGAAATGACCGGGGCGTTCTGCCTGTTGCGCGCCGGATCCAGGCGAATCCCGAGGAACTCTGTCTGCTCGCATACGCATCTTCGGACGGACGGAGCATTCTCGCCGATCCCTCCGGAGAAGATGAGCGTGTCCAAGCCGCCAAGCACCGCCGCCATCGAGCCCAGATGCTTCCTCGCAGTGTAGCAGAACAGGGCGATCGCCTCCGCCGCCGCGGGATTCGTGGCTGAGACCTTCAGAAGCTCCTTCATGTCCCGGCTGACACCGGAGACCCCAAGCAGGCCCGACTGGCAATTGACGATGTCGTTCACCTCGGAGGCCGTCAGTTTCTTCCCCTGCAGCAGGTGAAGCAGGACGCCCGGGCACAGGTCGCCCGAGCGGGTGCCCATCATGAGGCCCCCGTTCGGCACGAACCCCACAGTCGTGTCCATGCTCCGGCCGCCGTGCACCGCGGCCATGCTGGCGCTGCTGCCCATGTGGGCCATGACGACGCGGCCCAAGGCCGCGTCGCCGGCCTCCAGGGCGAGCTGCTGCAGGAGGAACTCGTAGGAAAGCCCATGGGAGCCGAACCGCAGAATCCCCAGCTCGGACAGCTCCCGCGGCAACGGATGCATCTGCGCGACCGCGGGCATCTGGCGATGGAATGCCGTGTCGAAGCAGGCTACGTGGGGAAGCTGCGGATACAGTTCCCTCAACACGCGCATGGCCCGAAGCTCCGGCGCCGGCCGATCGGGGCTCGATTGGGGGAGCCTCGCGAGTTCGCCCTCGACATCGGGCGTGACGACGACGGGCTTGGTGAATCGCGCGCCGCCGTGGACCAGCCTGTGCCCGACCGCGCCGATGGCGCACCCGAGCGAATGACGGCTCATGCACTCCACGATCCCACGCACAGCAACCTCGACGTCCGGGAGGCTGTACGCGCTTTCAAAGAGGACACGGCCCGCCTCGTCCTGAACCACGCACCGCCCCTGGCCGAGCCCTATGCCCTCGCACCGGGCGAACATCAGCCGCCGCTCGGGCGGGCCCAGGCCGTACAGCGCGAACCTCACGCTCGAGGCGCCACAGTTCACGGTCAGGACTTGGATATCCAGACTCATTTTGGAAGGGTGATTGGGCTCCGGGTTTGGGCCGCGCGCGGCAGTTCATGCGGATGGTTCGCCCCTGCACTCTGCCCGAAATGCCTGCGCAAGACTCCGCAGCTGTTGCCATTTTAGAGGCGAATCTTGCGCGCCAGGCATATCCGCTGCGGGCGGGTGCGGAGGGCCTAGGGTTGGCCCAACCAGCCTCGCCTTGTTTTCGGGCTCGATTGGGCCCACGCTCTGAAGCGCAGCCCTACGAGCCGGACGCATGGGCCGCGCCTCCCCGGCTCCAGGGCGCAACCACGCCCCTCCCCCTTTCCAAGCGACAATAGATGCGCAGCGATTTGCAAGATTCGCGATACAGAGCGCGCCGGAAGGCGGTACTATCGCCCCGGTGTCGCCTTCAATTGGATCGCCCGGACCGGGCGCCAGCCTAGCTGCCGCGCCATGAAGCCACGCCTTAGTCCCAATGCTCCGGCGAACGCGTCACAGCGCGCGCTCGATTTCCTATTCGCCCCGAAGTCCGTGGCCATCGTGGGCGCCACGGACCGCGAAGGCAGCGTCGGGAGGGCCGTGCTGGAGAACCTGCGCGGATTCAAGGGGGCCGTCTATCCGGTCAATCCCAGGCACCCCACCCTGCTGGAGATCCCGGCGTTCCCCAGCGTGGCCGCAATCCCGGCGAAGGTCGACCTGGCGGTCATCGTCACGCCCGCGCCAACGGTCCCCGGCATCGTCGGCGAGTGCGCGAGGGCGGGCGTCAGGGGCGCCGTCATCCTCTCGGCGGGATTCAAGGAGATCGGCCCCGAGGGCGCGGCACTCGAGCGCCGCATCCTCGAGGAGGCGGCCCCCGGCGGAATGCGCATTGTCGGGCCGAACTGCCTCGGCGCGATGGTTCCCCCCACCGGGCTCAACGCCACATTCGCCGCGGTCGCGCCTCGCCGCGGCAACATCGCCTTCATCAGCCAGAGCGGCGCCCTGTGCTCGGCTATCCTCGGGTGGAGCCTTCGGCGCAAGCTCGGCTTCAGCGCGTTCGTGTCCGTGGGATCGATGCTCGACATCGGCTGGGGCGACCTCATCTACCATCTCGGCGACGACCCCAACACGCACAGCATCGTCATCTACATGGAGTCGGTCGGAGACGCCCGCACGTTCCTCTCGGCGGCGCGCCAGGTCGCGTTCTCGAAGCCCGTCATCGTCATCAAGGTGGGCCGGTCGGAGGCAGCGGCGCGCGCGGCGGCCTCGCACACGGGCTCGCTCACGGGCAGCGACGACGTGCTCGATGCGGCTTTCCGCCGGGTCGGCGTGCTCAGGGTCGAGACGATAGGCGACCTGTTCGAGCTGGCCGACGTCGTGGCCAAGCAGCCCCTTCCGAGGGGACCCCGCCTGACCATCGTCACGAACGCGGGCGGACCCGGTGCCCTCGCGGTCGACATGCTTGTCAGCTCGGGCGCACAGCTCACCCCCCTTGCGCCGCCGACCATGTCCGCCCTGGACGCCTCGCTGCCCGGCACGTGGAGCCACGGCAACCCGATCGACATCCTCGGCGACGCCGACCCGAGCCGTTACGCCCGGGCGGTCGAGCTGGCGGTGGCCGAACCGGCCAGCGACGGCGTCCTCGTGATTCTCACGCCCCAGGCCATGACCGACCCCACCGGCACGGCCACGTCGATGCTGGCTTTCGCGAAGGTCCAGGGAAAGCCGGTACTCACGAGCTGGATGGGCGGGGCTGAGGTGGACGCCGGCCGCCAGATACTCACCGAGGGCGGTCTTCCGGTCTTCGAGTACCCGGACATCGCGGCCCGCGCGTTCAGCTACATGTGGCAGCGCAGCGCAAACCTGCGCTCGCTTTACGAGACGCCGGCGCTCTCCGCGGCGTCCGACGCGGGTCTCTCCGCTCGGGAGCGCACCGCCAAGATCCTGCGCGCCGCGCAGAAGGCGGGCCGCGCCCTCCTCAGCGAGTACGAGGCCACGCAGATAATCGCCGCATACGGCGTCCCGGCGGTGGAGACGCGCCTCGCCCTCAGCGAGGCCGCGGCCGTTGCCGCGGCGCGGAAGCTCGGTTTCCCGGTGGCCGTGAAGCTCCACTCCGAAAGCCTCACGCACAAGACTGACGTGGGCGGCGTGCGCCTGAACGTCGACGGCGCGCAGGCCGTGCGCCTGGCGTGGCGCGCGATCGAGAAGGCGGTGAGCGACAAGGCGGGCCGGCAGCATTTCCTCGGCGTCACGGTCCAGAGGATGGTGCGGCGGGAGGGCTACGAGCTCATCCTCGGCAGCAGCGTGGACCCCCAGTTCGGACCTGTGTTACTTTTCGGCGCCGGGGGCGAGCTCGTGGAGGTCTTCGGAGACCACGCCCTCGCCCTGCCCCCGCTGACCACCAACCTCGCCCGCCTCGTGATGGAGCAGACGAAGATCTACGCCGCCCTCAGGGGCGTGCGCGGTCGGGCCCCGGTGGACCTGCCCGCGCTTGAGCAGATTCTCGTGCGCTTCAGCCAACTCGTCGCCGAGCAGCCGAGGATCAAGGAGATCGACATCAACCCCCTTGTCGTCACCGAGAAGCAGATGCTCGCGCTGGACGCCCGCATAGTCATGCACGACGCGGCGGTCCCGGACACGGCCCTGCCGAAGCTCGCCATCCGCCCCTACCCCTTCCAGTACGTCACCCAGGCGAAGCTCAAGGACGGGACGCCTGTGACGATCCGCCCCATCCGCCCCGAGGACGAGCCCCTGATGGTTAAATTCCACCGGCTCCTCTCGCCCACGAGCGTCTACAGCCGCTACTTCGAGTTCCTTCAGTTCGAGCAGCGAATCGCCCACGAGCGGCTGGCACGGCTCAGCTTCATCGACTACGACCGCGAGATGGCGTTCGTCGCCGAGCACAAGGGCCGCGGCGCCGGCGGGCGCGAGGTCATCGGGGTCGGCCGCTTGATCAAGCTGGCGGGCACGAACTCGGCCGAGTTTGCCGTGGTCGTCGGCGATCCGTGGCAGAACCGCGGCCTCGGGCTGATGCTGCTCAACCTGCTTGTTCGCTTCGGCCGCGACGAGCGCCTCGGGCTCATCTCCGGGGAGATCCTGTCCGACAACACAGCCATGAAGCACGTCTCCACCCGGGCCGGCTTCCGGCTCCGGCACCCGCCCGGCGAATCCGTTATCAGGGCGGAGCTGGAGCTTTGAGGGTGCCGGCGTAGGATCGGGGAGGGCGAGCCCCGACGTCCCCCGCCCCGGGCTTACTCGCCGCGCCGGCGCCCATTAACATTGAAGAGGGGAAACGGCTCGAGCATAGTCGCCCGCCGTGAGGGGGACTCCTCCGGACACTGATCGCGGGCGGCTGAGCGAGGGCGCGTGGCGCCGGCCCTCGCTGGCCGCCATCGGGCGCATGATCGCGGTGGTTTCGTCGGTCTGGATCGCGGGCGTCTTCACGGCGGCGCCGGGGCTCATTCGAAGCGCCTTCGGGATCACCGATCTCCTGCTGCTGGCCGTAGTCTGGGTGGTTTCCCTGGCGCCGTTCTCCGATCGCATCCGCTTCGCGTTCCTCCAGGCGGCCTGCTTCGGCGCCGCGGCCTGCTCAATCATGGTGTATGCGGCGCCCCCGGGGGTGCCCGTCATGCTTGGCCTCTCGATCCTGCTCGGCGCCATCTACTACGATTGGAAGGGCGGGCTGGCGGCCGGGGTCGCTGGCCTCGTCCTCATATGCGCCGGCGCATGGGGCTGGATCAGCGGCCACCTTCCGATAGGCCCCGCGGTCCCGCGGCTGGAGCCGTCGCGGTACGACTTCTGGGTCCGCATGATCTTCGCGCAGATCCTGGCCCTCTGCACGGTCACGGGGATGGTCGCCTTCATCCTCCGGGAGATGCGGGCGATCCTCACGAGGTCCCAGCTGGCAGAGGAGAAGTTCTCAAAGGCCTTCCGCACGTGCCCGGACGCGATGGCCATCACGGAGCTTGAGTCGGGCCGCTTCATCGACGTCAACGACAGCCACGAGAGGATCTTTGGCTACAGCCGCAAGGAGGTGGTAGGACGCACGACCGTGGAGCTTGGAATCTTCAACGATTCCCAGGAGCGCGAGGCGTTCACGGCGCCGCTGCGCACGGAGGGGACGGTGCACCGGATGGAGATGCGGATCCTGGACCGCGCAGGGCGAAGCCACGACGTGATGTCCAGCGCCGAGTGCTTCGACTTCGCCGGCCAGAAGTGCTTGCTCACGATCGTCCAGGACATCACCGAGCGAAAGCAGGCCGAGAGCGCGCTGCGCGCGAACGAGCAGCGCCTGCGAAGCTTCATCGATAACTCGACCGTCGGCATCTATCGGTCGACCCCCGCCGGCCGGATCATCATGGCGAACCCCGCCATGCTGCGGATAACGGGCTACGATTCGCTCGAGCAACTGGCGGCACGCAACCTCGAGAGCGAGGCCAACCAATCAAGCTATCCCCGGAGGGATTTCAGGGAGCAGATCGAGCGAGCGGGCCGTTTGAACGGATGGGAGGCGACATGGACGAGGAGGGACGGGACCAAGATCGCCGTGCGGGAGAGCGCCAGCGTGGTGCGCGGCCCGGACGGCAGCATCCAGTACTACGACGGCATCCTTGAGGACATATCGGAGCGCAAGAAGGCCGAGCAGGCGCTGCTCGAGAGCGAGGAGCGCTTCCGAAACCTGACCGCCGCGGCGTTCGAGGCGATCGCCATCACCGAGAACGGCCGGTTCACCGACATCAATGACCAGGGGCTGGCGCTTTTCGGCCGCGAGCGCGGCGAAATCGTCGGGCACGAAGTGCTCGAATTCGTGAGCCCGGAGTCGCGCCCGATCGTCGCCGAAAACATGGGCCACCAGCGCGAGGTCGCCTACGAGCACACGCTGCTGCGCAAGGACGGCAGCCCCTTCATCGTAGAGGCCCGGGCGAAGATGATGCGCATGGGCGGGCGGCTGGTCAGGATCACCGCGCTCAGGGACATCACCGAGCGCCGCCAGGCCGAGCAGAGGCAGAAGAACCTCGAGGAGCAGCTGCGGCACATGCAGAAGATGGAGGCGCTCGGCACCCTGGCGGGGGGCATCGCCCACGACTTCAACAACATCCTCACCGGGATCCTGGGGAACCTGCAGCTCGCGGAGATGGACCTGCCGAGCGGGCACGAGGCCTTTCTCGCCCTCAAGGGCGCCGAGAAGGCGAGCTGGAGGGCCCGCGACCTGATCGCGCGGATCCTTTCCTTCAGCCGCCTTGAGCGCGACAACCGAAAGCCGGCCTCGCTCGGGCCGGTCGTGCTCGAGGCGGTGCAGCTGCTGAAGGTTGGCCTGCCGGGCGAGATCGAGATCCGCACCGCCATCGACGCCGACTGCCCCCTGGTCGTCTTCGACTCCGGGCAGGTCCATCAGGTGATAATGAACCTCGGCACCAACAGCGCGCAGGCCATGCGGGGTCGCAGGGGCGTCATCACGGTGGAGCTGCACTCGGTCGCGCCGAGCCCCGCCCTGCGCGAGCGCCATCCCCAGGTGACGGCCAGCCACAAGGTCTGCCTGACCTTCAGGGACAACGGCAACGGCATGGACGAGGAGGTCCGCAAGCGGATCTTTGAGCCGTTCTACACTACGAAGGCCCTCGGGCACGGGACGGGGCTGGGCCTGGCCATGGTCCACGCGATCATGAAGGGGCACAAGGGGGCGATTGTCGTCGAGAGCTCTCCGGAGACCGGGACCAACTTCGGCCTCTATTTCCCGGCGGCGGGAGATTTCGCGGCCGATTCGAAGCCCGGCACGCGCCAGCCCTTTGGAGACCAGCTCGTCGCCTTCGGCGGCAAGCGCAAGATACTGCTCGTGGACGACGAGGAGCCCATATGCAAGATAGGCGCGGAGCTGCTGGAGCGGCTGGGATTCTCGCCCGCGACATTCCAGCGCCCGGCCGATGCCCTGGGGGCGTTCCAGGCGGATCCGTCCGGCTTTTGTGCGGTGATAAGCGACCTGACGATGCCCGAGATGACCGGGCTCGAGCTGGCAAGGCAGATTCGCGGCATTCGGCCGGCCGTCCCCATCATCCTCACCTCGGGGTACCTCCACCTGGACGCCCAGCAGAAGGCGCGGGAGTCGGGCGTGAACTGCGTCATCAACAAGCCCTTCGAGATGAAGGAAATGGCGGCGCAGATCCGCGCCATTCTGGGCGAGTCAGCCGACGGGAAGCCGTAGCCCCGGCCGGCTCACGGCCGCCGCGCGGGCATCCCCTCCGCCTCCAGCCTGCCCAGCAGGCGCAGCAGGCCGTCCAGAATCGTCAGGGGGTGCGCCGGCCATCCCGGGATGAAGAGGTCGACGGGCACCACCGACCCGGCGCCGTTTCTCACCTCCGGACTCCCCGCAAACGGACCTCCCGAGATCGCGCACGCCCCCAAGGCGATCACGATCTTCGGCTCCGGGATGGCCTCCCAGGTCCTGCGCAGGGCGAGCTCCATGTTCCGCGAGACCGGGCCGGCGACCACCATTCCATCGGCGTGCCTCGGCGAAGCCACGAACTGGATGCCGAACCGGCCGAGGTCCCACCCGATCGTGCCGAGCACGTTGAGGTCGGCCTCGTCGGCGCCGCCCCCGCCGGCGCTCACGACGCGCAGGCGCAGCGACCGGCCGAACAGCCTGCGCAGCTTGCCGTCCAGGGCAGACGCAAGGCGCACGGTCTCCCTGCCCGGCCCGCCCAGCACCAGGTCCCCGCGCCCGCGGGCGGCCATCCTATGGTCCCCGGTCTGAGTGATTGCGCCGTGCGGGCAGGCCTGGACGCACGCCGCGCAGAACAGGCAGCGGCCCAGGTCGAGCTCTATCCCCCCGCCGGGCGCCGGCGCGATAGCCTGCGTCGGGCACACGGGCACGCACTCCGAGCAGCCTTCCGGGCACCTCGAGGTCTCGACCCGGAGAGCTCCGCCATGCCGGTCGGGCAGCGGGGGCGGCGGGCCCTTCGGATAGGCCATCGTCTCGCAGCCTCGCTGCAGTCTGTGGGTGATGGTGTCGACGACAAACATGGTCGCAGGGGGTCGATTATTTATCAGAGGTCGAATCCGCAATACGAGAGGTTGAAGCTCTTGTTGCAGACGGGGAAGTCCGACACTGCCTGGCCGCGCATCGCCAGGGCGAGGCCGATCCAGTTGTGAAACGACGGGTCGACGATCTTGTACCGACGGAACCGCCCCGCCGGACCGGTGACCGCCACGTGGCAGATCTCGCCGCGCCAGCCCTCCACCATCGCCACCGCGAGGCTATCGGGCGCCGGCCCCGCGGGCTCGATGCGGACGTCGCCCTCGGCCGGCGACGCCAGCTGCTCCCTGAGAAGCTGCCCGGAGCGCTGGATTTCCAGCCAGCGCACCCGCGCGCGAGCGAACACGTCGCCGCTTGGCCAGACCGCCACCGGCGCCTGCGCCAGCCGGTGCCAGCCGGTCGGGTGGTCGTAGCGGACGTCGCGCACGAGCCCGCAGGCGCGCGCCGCCGGCCCCACCAGGCCGAGCTCGGCGGCCTGCTCGGCGGACAGGGCGCCCGTGGCCTCGAATCGCGCCCGCACCGACGCCGAATCCCAAAGCCACTCGCAGGCCGTCTCGACCTCAGCGAGGGCGCCCTCGAGCCGCTCGGCGAGGCGCGCCAGCCGCTCCGGCTCCAGGTCGTGGCGGCAGCCCCCCGGGCGCACGAGGCCGCGCCCGAACCGGTTCCCGCAGATCAGGGCCGTCAGGTTCAGGAAATCGCCGCGGATTCTCCCGCACGCCGAGGCGGCGGGCAGGAACGCGACGTCGTTGGCCAGCGCCCCGAGGTCGCCCGTGTGGTTCGCGAGCCGCTCCAGCTCGAGGGCCATCAGGCGCAGCCATTGCGCGCGCAGCGGCGCCTCGGCGCCCGAGAGGGCCTCGGCCACCGACGCGTAGGCCGTGGCGTGGCCGACGGTCGTGTCGCCGACCACGCCGTCCATCTGGCTCTCCGTCAGCCGGTGCGGCCCGCCGGCAAGGCCGCGCTCGACGCCGCGATGCTGGTAGCCAAGGGCTATCTCGAGGTGCAGCACCTCCTCGCCAGCGCACTGGAAGCGGAAGTGGCCGGGCTCGATGATCCCGGCGTGAACCGGCCCGACGGCAACCTCGTGTACCTCTCGGCCGCCGACGCGGAAGAATTCCCCGTGCTTGGGCGCGCTTCCCGCGCTTGCCCGCACGGGCTTGAGCCATGGATGGCCCCGCGGCATGACGCCGTGCTGCTCCCACACCTCGCGCTCGAAGAGGTGCGCCTGCGGATGGGCGGGGGTGAGCGACGGGTACCCGCCCGATGCCGGGAGGCTGCGCGCTGCGGCCAGCGTGTTGTCCGCGTCGAACGCCACCACGGCGACAAGCCGCGTGCCCCCGTCCTCCGGGACCCCGAAAAAGGCGCACAGCCTGGCGCCGCGCTCGATCTCGGCCGCCGTCCTCCGGGCGAATTCCTCGACGGGCCACTCGGGCACGTCCGCCCACGGGAGGCTGCTGCCGTTGCCCAGGAGGGCGAATGCGGTCGACGTGGTCATGGCGTCAGCTGCTCCACGGCCGCCGTCCACGCCTGGCGCAGCACCTCGGGGGTCGCCAGCCCCAGCCAAAGGGACAGGCCCAGAAGGGCCAGCGGCGGCGCCACCACCCCCGCGGACTCTATGAAGCGCGCGCCCACCCTCCTGGCCTCGGCGCGCGGACGGCCGTCGACAATCGCGAAGACAAGGCGCGTCGCCCCGAAGAAGGCGAATAGCAGGCATCCAAGGAAGACGCCGGCCACGGCACCGTGCCCCGTCTCGAACGCCGCCCGCACCACGCGAATCTGGCTGAAGAAAGGCCCGAAGGGTGGGCAGGCCGTGATGGCAAAGAGGCCGGCCACGAAGATCGCCGCCGACTTCGGCGTGACCGCGCACATGCCGCTCACCTCGTCGACCGTGCGCGCGCCCGCCGCGCGTCGTATCGTCCCCGAGCTGAGGAAAAGCGAGCCCTTGGTCAGGCAGTTGTTCCAGACGTGGAAAAGCGCCGCCCACACCCCCGCCCTGCCGAGCGCCGCGCCGCAGGCCAGGACGCCCATCTGCTCGACGCTCGAGTAGGCGAGCATGCGCTTGAAGTCGCGGGTGCCCAGCAGGAAGAGGGCCGCGGCCGCCATGGAGAACAGGCCGACCGCGAGCAGCGTACGGTCCGTCAAGGCGCCCTCGCCGGCCGCGGCGACCACCGCGCGCACCCTGAGGACCGCCGCAAACGCCACGGTCGTCACGCCTCCCGCCAGTATCGCGCCCACGATCGCGGGTGCCTCGCCGTATGCGTCCGGCTTCCAGGTGTGCATCGGCGCTAGGCCCATCTTCGTCCCGTATCCCGCGAGCAGCAGCACCCACGCGATCAGCACCCAAGGGCGCGACAGGGCCGCCCCGTGCGCCATAAGCGTCGCAATGGCGAGGTCGCCCCCCCCGCCCCCGCAGACATAGGCGTAGCTCATGCAGAAGGTCCCCAGCAGGGACAGGGCGATCCCGGTGCCGCTTATCAGCAGGTACTTCCAGGTCGCCTCGAAGGCCCGGGGCGTCCCGTTGAAATGCAGCAGCGGCACCGTCGCTATCGTGAGCGCCTCGGTCGTCACCCAGAGCAACCCCAGGTGGCGCGCCTGGTGGGCCGCGCTGAGCAGGCCCAGCGACGCGAGCAGCGACGCCACGAACACGCGGTTGTGGCGTTCCGAGCGCATCCTCAGGTAGGGAACCGCGTAGGCCGCGCAGACGAGGAAAAGCAGCGAGACGACGGGCAGCACGGCCCGCGCCAGCTGGTCGAAGCCGAGCCACGCGCCGGCGGGCACGGCGGGGGGGTGGAAGAGCAGCCAGAAGGCGAGCGCGGTGTGGACCGCGCCCGCGGCCGGAAGCAGCCACGGGCGGGTCCGGTCGCTCGGCCAGGCCGCCGCGGCCCCGGCCCCCGCGACGGGCACAATGATGAGCAGGAGCCCGTTCATTCCCTGAGCGCCGTCAGCCTGCGGGTGTCGAGGGAGTCGAACGCCCGCTGGATCCGGTCCATGATGATGCCGATGACGAAAACCGCCACGGTGAGATCAAGGAGGATTCCCGATTCGACGAGCAGCGGCGTCGAATTGATGAGGAGAAGCCCAAAGAGGTATATGCCGTTCTCCAGGACGAGGTAGCCGCAGACCTGCGAAATGGCCTTCACGCGGCCGATGAGCAGGATGAAGCCGGTGAAGATCGACGCCAGCGCGCCCGGCACGAGCAGCGAGCCGGCGTGCTCGGGCAGCAGCGGCAGGGCCCTGGCGCCGGCGACCGCCGCAATCGTCCCGGCGGCCCCCAGCAGCAGCGACGGAACGAATCCGATGAACGGCTCGATTTCCCGGTCGATCTTGACGGCCCTCATCGCCCTGTGCAGCAGGTTGGGGATAACGACGCCCTTAAGCATCACCGTCACGGCCGAAACCAGCGCGACCAGCCAGCTGAACTGACCCTCCATCAGGATGGGGATCACCCCGAGCGCGACGCCCTGCGTCGCCACGATGCGGATGAGCGAGGGCATCCGGCTGCTGGCGAGCGAGAGCAGGTTTAGCCCCATCGCAAGGCCGATCAGCAGGCTGACGGCGGCGTTCATCCCGGCCCCCCCTTCCACGCCAGAAGCAACGCGAACAGGCAGAGCAGGAACGCCGTCGTCAGCAGGAGGGGCACGCGCCGGAAGGCGAAGCGCGCGGTCAGCGACTCGACAAGACCCACGCAGGCGGCAACCGCCAGCACCGCGCAGGCGAGCGCCGCGGCGCCCGCGACCGGGGAGAGCTGCCCGATCGGCAGCACCGACTCGCACAGGAGCACGGCGAAGAGCAGCAGCTTCATCGAGGCCCCGTGTAGAATGACCGCCAGCGGAGGGCCTCCGTGGTCCAGGGCCATGACCTCGTGGATCATCGTCAGCTCGAGGTGGGTGTTGGGATCGTCGAAGGGAACCCGGCAGTTCTCGGCGAGCAGGACAGCGAAAAGTCCCGCCGCCAGCAGCGCCGCCCCGGCCCCGACGGAGGGCGCGAGCATGCCCGAAAGCGTGACGCTCCCCGACAGCGCGCTCAGGGACAGCACCGCCGTGATAAGGGCGACCTCAGACAGGACCGCGAAGCTCACCTCGCGCGCCGCGCCCATTCCCTCGAAAGACGAGCCGGTCTCCATGGCGGCCCACGCCGTGCAGAACCGCGCCACGGCGAGCAGGTAGACGAGCAGCAGCACGTCGCCCTTGAAGCTTATCACGCCGCCGGCAGACCCGAGGGGCAGCAGGAGCGCGCCGGCCAGCAGCGCAACCCAGGCCACGGCGGGGCCCGCGACGAAGCCGGGCGACACCAGGTTGCTCAGCACCACGCTCTTTCCCCAGAGGCGCGCCAGGTCGTAGTAGAGTTGGAGGACAGGCGGACCCCTGCGCCCCGCCACCCAGGCCTTCACCCTGTTGATGATGCCCGGCAGGAGCGGCGCCAGCAGGAGCCACAGCGCGAGCCGCAGGACTATCTCCAGGGCCGCCGTCACGGCCCGGCCTCCCCTCTTGGCGCGCCGGCTGCGGGCGCATCCGCAGCGTCCAGCGCCGCGAGGATCTCCTGGTCCGGCGCCCCCCGGGTCACCGACTCGCGCAGCGGCCCGCGGTCAATGGCGCGGCAAAGCCGCCCCAGAATGTCGAGATGGGCGCGCGGCGACGGCGCGATGAAGAACAGCAGGCGCGAGGCCGGAACGCCGTCCGGCGTTCCGGTTGCCAACTCCAGGGGCTCCCGGAGGAGAAGGAGGGCCAGCGAGCCGGAGCCGCGGCCGAGCGCGACCCGCGAACTCGGGTGCGGCAGGGCGAAGCCGTTGCCCACAGGGGCATAGTTGACGCCGTCCCTGGATCGGAGCCTCTGGACGAGGACCTGGCGAATCGGCGGCGTGGCCCCCGGCAGCGCCCCGATAATGCGCTCAAACACGTCCGGCACGGTGGCCGCGGGGACGTCCCGCCAGATTCCTCCGGCCCGCATCAGCGGGCCCAGGGGCCAGGGGCTCGTCAGCGCAGGCGTCTCCAGCGCCAGGAACCCGGCCTTGGCGCCGAGCCCGCGCGCCGCCGCCCAGTTCGCCACCTGCACCTTGTCAAACAGGAGCCGGCCCCGGTCGGGCGTGTGCGGAAGCCCCTCGTTGCGGATCCAGTCCTCGACGACCGTCTCCGAGACGCCGAACGACTCCGCGATCTGGATCAGGTTCAGGTACACGGCATGCCGGCCCCTCCGCGCCGGTCGGCCCTTCGCTTCCGCCAGCGGCGGCGCGCGCCAGCTCCCACCCGCGCGCTCATCGGGCGCCTCCCCAGAGCGCGACCGCGGCCAGCGCGGCCAGTCCGGCCACGATGTAAAGCAGGTAGGCCTGCAGCCGCCCGTGCTGGAAGCGCCTCGCGAACATCGACAGCTTGAGGACTGCGGCGCCGGCGGGCTCGATCACGTGCTCGAGCACCGTCTCCGGCGTGTCCTCCTCCAGGCTCGCGCCGGTCGGAAACGCGCCCTCGGGCCGGCGCTCCCGTCGCCGGGGCCGCAGGATCCACGCGAACCATTCCGTGACGATGCCCGCGAACGATCCGGCCGTGTACTGCATCCTGGCCGTGGGCGCCGCGTAGCCGCAGTCCCAGGTCGGCGCCCGGCGCAGGCCGTTGCTCCTCATGCGCAGAAACAGCAGCGACGCGGCGGCGACCGAGGCAAGCGCCAGGGTCACGTTCGCCGCCCCGATCGCGCCCAGAGAGGCGGGCGCCTCCAGCCCGGCCCAGCCCGGGTTCCACTCCGAGGCGGCGCGCGCCACGGCGGGCCAGAAGAGCGCCGGCGCCAGGCCGATCGCCACGCACCCGGCGGCCAGGACGATCATTGGCCCTCTCATGAGCGGCCCGCACTCCCTCGCCCTCTCCGAGGCGCCCGAGCGCGCCGCCCCGAGGAACACGACGCCGCAGACCTTGATGAAGCAGGCCAGCGCCAGGGCCCCGGTCATGGCGAGAAGCGCCACCGCCGGGACCGCGAGCAGGGCGGCCGCGCCGCGCGAGTTCAGGGCGTCAAAGAGGCCAAGGTACACCAGCCACTCGCTGACGAAGCCGTTGAGCGGCGGAATCCCGCAGATGGCGGCCGCGCCCAGCGCGAACAGGCCCGCGGTCCACGGCATCGGCCGCCACAGGCCGCCGAGCAGGCTCATCTCGCGCGTGCCCGTGGACTTCACTACGGAGCCGGCGCCGAGGAAGAGCAGCGCCTTGAAGAGCCCGTGGTTCCACACGTGCAGGAGGCCGCCCGCCAGCGCCAGTCGGCCCCAGGGCGCGTCGCCGTGTCCGGACGCGATCATTGCGAACCCGAGGCCGATCAGGATGATGCCGATGTTCTCGATGCTGTGGTAGGCAAGCAGGCGCTTGAGGTCGTGCTGGCCGAGGGCGAACGCCACCCCCAGGACCGCGCTCACGACGCCAAGCGCGGCCACGACCCAGCCGGCCGAGGCGGGCGCTGGCAGCCAGCCGCTGAACCGCACGAGCCCGTAGACGCCCACCTTGATGGTGACGCCCGACATGATCGCCGAGACGTGGCTCGGCGCGCTGGCGTGCGCCGAAGGCAGCCAGACATGAAGGGGGAACATGCCGGCCTTTATTCCAAAGCCGCACAGGGCCAGCCAGAAGAGCGGCGCAAGCTCCGTGCGGCCTCTCATCGGGCCGAGGTCCCAGCCGCCCGTGCGGGAAGCCAGGAGGGCGAAGAAGGCCAGCAGGAAGAGCCCGGCCACGTGCGAGGCCGCAAGGTAGAGCCAGCCCGCCGCCCGCACCTCGCGCCGCTGGCGCTCGAGCGTAACCAGGAAATAGCTGCTGACCGCGAAAACCTCCCAGCCGATAAGGAAGTGCAGTCCGTTCGACGACAGCAGCACCGCACCGAGGCTGAGGAGCTGCACGCTCCACCACAGCCGGCCTTGGCCCGCGGAGCGCGGGTGCGCGTCGTCCCCCCAGTACTCGCGCGCGTAGACGGCGCCCAATGCCCCCAGGACGGCCAGGAGCGCGAGGAACACCGAGCTCACGCCATCAAGGCGCAGGTGAAGCGGCTCGCCGCAGACCCGGAACTGGCTGTGCCAGTCCCACGGGGAGCCGCCGGCGGACACATGGACGGCGGCAACCAGGGCAGCCAGCCCCCCGGCGATCGTCGCCGCGAGCCAGAGGCGGGGCGAAACCCAGCCGCACAGGACCGCGGCCAATCCCGCGGCTGCGCCGACGAAAAGCATCCATCCCGTTGTCATCGCCGCCCTCCGATAGGGGCTCGGCGGGCCCGCTGCAAGGGCAACGGCAGTCGGGCGGCGATTGAGGGGAGAGGCACGGCGGAGGCCGCACGGTGTTGGGTGCGATCGCAGAGCACGAGCCCGACGTGGGCCGCCCGTCGTCCCGCCCCGGCACCGCTCTGGGCCGGATCCCCTCCGCCGCGCCGGTATCCGTTCTGGCAGCGCGGCTTTAGACGCACATGCGGGCATCTAATGTGCCACATAAGTATCGATAATACTCGGCTGCACCCATTCCTCCCCCACCCGGCGATCGGTATCCGCCCACCCCCGTGTCGCCGTCCGGCGGGAAGGCGCGGCCGGCGCTGTGTTACCTTTCTATGGAATAACAACTTACATCGCGAGAGTCGCGCGCAACCCCCGCTCCGTCCGCCGGCTCCCCGAAGACCCGCCCAAACGCCTGCGCCCGCCTAGAACTCCTCGCTCGCCACCGCGCTCGCACGCTGCGTGTCGGGAACGCCCAGGCAGGACTGCACCGAGAGGCCCGACACGTTTTTCAGGACGAATGTCTTCGCCCCGGGCGAGGGCGGCGCCTTCACGTGCTCGAACTCCGCCCCCTCGACATCATCCAGGGAGAGCGACGGCCTCAGGTCCGCGGCTCTCGCGCGAAGGTCGACGTTGCGAACCTCCAGCCCCTTCGCATGCCGCGCGAAAAGCCCCCAAGCGGGCGTGGCCCCGAAGCTTCCCGGCTCCGGGTAATCGCGCTCCATCTCCGGAACGGCGCGCGCGGCCTGGGCCGCGGTCCCGCCGCCCGCGAATTCGATGTGGATGTTCTCCAGGGTCACATCTTCGACGGGATGCGCCTCGAGGCCCAAAAGGAGTATCCCCTGGCCGCCGGCGACGTCGTCCGCCTCCACGTCGGCGATCGAAACGCGCCGGCACGTTCCCACCGGCGTCTGCGCCGGCCCGCGCATCCGCGCGCCGACGCGAATGAAGATCGGCGCGCCGAATATCTGGCGCATCGCCAGGTTCGATATGGTCACGTCCTCGAGCCCGGCCCCGTCGACGGACTCGAGGGCCAGGCCGCGCGAGCACTCGAACAGGCAGTTTGTGATCGCGACCGCCTTGAACCCGCCGTTCGACTCGGTCCCAAACTTGATCCGGCCGGTGGGCTCGGGATTCTCGGCGGAGTGCTTCCTGGTGCCGTCGAGCAGCGTGCCCTCGTCGAAGCCGCTGACCAGGCAGCCCGTGATCGTCACGTTCTCCGTGGCCCGGAACAGCCCCAGGCCGAAGGAGCTCTTCAGGCAAATTCCGTCGTCCCACGGGGAATTCACGGAACAGCCGGAGATCCTCACGTTGCTGCAGCAGTCGATGTCCATCCCGTCGCGGTTTGTGTCGATCGTCACCCCCTCGATCGTCAGGTTGTCCACCCCGGTGGCGAGGATTCCAAACCAGCCGCCGTGCTCGATCGTGATGTCGCGCAGAACAACGTTGCGGCAGTTCTTCAGCGCCACGGCCTTGTTGCCGACGTTCGGGGCCAGGCGGTCGGATGCATGGCCGCGGCCGAGGCCCTTGCCGAAGATCCGCCCGGGCCCCGTGATAGAGACGCCCGTAAGGTCCTCGCCCCAGATGAGGCTGTTGTGCCAGTGGCTGTGGCCGGCGTCCTGGTACCTGAAGGCGTCGCCCCACTCGTTCGCCTCGGCCGCGTCGTAGGCCTGCGGGTTTGACGAGGCCACGATCGTGGCCCCCGGCCCGAGGTGCAGCGCCACATTGCTGCGCAGGTGGATCGAGCCCGAGAGGTAGTCCCCCGCCGAGAACTCCACGGTCCCGCCCCCCGAGTCGCCTGCCGCCTTGATCGCCTCGTTTATCGGCGCCGTGTCGTTAGCGAACCCGTCGCCCTTGGCCCCGAATGACCTCACGTCATACGAGGGAGCCGGGGCCTGGGCCCCGGGGGCTCCCGCCGCCAGCCCCGC